>MDSZ01240337.1_pt1 | contig 12370 bp, 15 predicted proteins | sample 811201 | NCBI WGS metagenome assembly MDSZ01 (sample SAMN05326647, study PRJNA326480) | marine metagenome | isolation source: seawater | place: Indian Ocean: North | collected 2010
TATCGTAGTCACTATAGGGATGATTATAGGTATGTGGTATTCTTTACAAGCAGAGATAGAACTTGCTAAAGAACTACCAGAGCCAGAGGTTTCACGTATGGAATATGATTTGAAAGATCAAATGATTCGTGATTCTATATTAAATACTGAAAATAAAGTAGATAAGTTAGAAGAGAAAGTAGATGATATTAAAGAAGACACAAAAGCTATTACTCAAACACTTATAGATATGAATAATAAATAATGAGGTTTGATTATGAGAAAATGGATAAATACGTGGTTATTGGGTCTTGGACTCTTTACATCATCGCTATTATCGCAATCAGTATCTTTGGATAATTTTCAAGAGATACAAGCATTGAATATACAAAAATGTGCTGTAGTACAAGTAAATGCTGCATGGAACTATAAAAATAGAGTTGAAATAGAAAAGTTAGCAGATCTTTGTTATGTAGCAGAAATAGATTTGACGAATAAAACTGTGGGTGCAGTTATCCAAAAAGAATGGAATATTAAAGTTGTACCTACTATTATTATTCTTAAAGAAGGTAAAGAAATCGAAAGATATGAGCCAGGTATATCAATGAGATTCGACGAAAGAGAAGTTTTTGATAAAATCAAAAAACAGATAAAATAGATTTATTGATTTATATTATAGAAATTTAATAAGTTTAATTAATGTAAATAAACACGGAGACATAATGTCAAAAGAAAAAAAAGTAGATCTAAAACAAGAAGCTGAGACTAAAATGGAAACATTAGTTGAACAGCATAACACTCTTGTACAGGAAATACAAAGTGCTAACGAAAGATTAGCAGAAGTTAAACAAATGATCATAGAGCATCAGGGATATATGAAAGGTCTTGAAGCTTGTGAAAAAGATTGCGAGGTTAAATAATGGGACCAATATTAGGTAAAGTTCTAACTAGTTTAGGAACAGAAAAACTAATTAAAGCTGTTATTATGCATTTAGGAGATTGGTTAGTAGCTAAGTCTTCTAATAAGCTAGATGACAAGCTTTGGGCTGAAGTTAAAAAAGCTTTAGATAAAAAATAGGGGGTTTCATTGAAACTTAAAAAACGTGGTATCGTAATACCAGACCAGCATTATCCATTAGAAGATAGAGCTGCAGTAGAGTGTGTTAAAAAAGCAATACTGAAAATAAAACCAAATGTGTTTGTGAATCTTGGTGATGTAGGGGAGTGGAATTCTGTATCTGCCTGGAAATATAAAGATAAGAAATTACCACCGCTTGAGTTTCAACTTCCATTAGTAGATGAAGAAATAAGGTTAGTAAATAATGGACTGGATGAATGGGATGAAGTACTTAAAAAAGTTGGATGTAAAGAAAAGTATTTACTCCAAGGTAACCATGATCTCTGGTTGGATAATTTTGCTAATAAATATCCTTACCTTTCTGATTACACTTTTTTCAAAGCGTGTAAAATAAAAGAAAGAGGATATAAATATACGGAGTATAACTTGCCTATCCAGGTAGGTAAGTTAGCTTTCTTTCACGGTGCGTTTGCAACAACGTATCACGCAAAGAAACATTTAGAAACGTATGGAGAAAATGTAATGTATGGACATACGCACGATCTTCAAAGACATACACAAACAAAGCTAGGCGGTAATATAGCAGCTTGGTCTTTAGGATGTTTAAAGAATATGTCACACGAAGATAATAAGTGGCTACGTGGTAGATTACATAATTGGGCACACGCATTTGCAATTGTAGATTGGTTTACAAATGGTGAGTTCAAGGTAGAAATTGTAGAAATAATTGACGGTAAGACAACTGTGTGGGGTGAGATAATAGATGGAAACAAGTAATACCATATCAGATAGTGTAAAAGGCACTTCTACAAACAATAGCAGAAGAAAGTATAACTTTACTGCTAAAAAGAAAAAAGTAAAGAAATTAAAAACAATGATGGACGTAACTAGGAATGCCAAAAAAAATATTAAATATTAATAACTTTAGTGGCGGTCTTAATGAAAAGACTACTCCAAGAGACTTAGCACCTAACGAGTTTCAACGTGCAGACAACATGAATAATGAAATTCCTGGTAAGTTAACGGTATTTGGAGAGTCTGTAGATGGACCGTATACTGGTAATTTAGGTCCTAGCAATAATTATATTACTGCGTTAAGTCGTGGTACTGGATTACATCATGTAAATTTAGATAGAGATGTAGATGATGAATCTGTTGGTCCTAATCAATATTTGTTTGTTAATGATCTTGCAGATTCTGAAGTTAGAATTGTAGATATTACAGCAACTGGTAGTTTAGTTACTAAAACTATTGATTATGGTAATAGTGCTTCTAATGTAGATATGTATACTATTGATGGATCTACAAGAATAATACCAGAAAGTACTGCAAGTTTAAATGCGCCAAAAGTTTTTGAATATTATAATTATGAAAGAAAATTAGGAACTACTAGTACTGATGCAATTACTAACACTCAAGAGTTGTATGATACTTCTGATATGTATTTAGCACCTTTACGTACAAATGTAGCAGGTTACGATGTAGATGATTTACATTATGCTAATTTTTTTGATCCAACAAGAAAAAGCGAAGTATTTTTATTTGATAATTACAGTGTAAACAATGTACAACAAATAAGTAATGCTAATTTATTTGATACTGGAGCAGCAGATAGTTTATATGGAGAACTAGATAGTTATCCTAATCATGGAACAGATAAAGGTTCTTGGGCTTTTATGGCACATTTAACTGATACAACTGACAATGATCCTGGTGGTAGTATTTTAGTTAGTCAAAGTTATAGATATGGTTTATTTTGTTCTTTAGTTTATAAATCACAAGATGGATTAACTCCACAAGAATCTTCTCCTGTGTTTATTGGAACAGCTAAACAATCTATTACTGCATCTACTGCTGAAGATAAAAATCAAAAACTATATATTCATGTTGTTGGTAGAATGGGAGAGCGTTTAAATAGAGTTGCTGGTTTTAAAGTTTATTGGGCAAGAATTCGTAACTATGTAGATATAGGAGGTACTTCAAACCGCACTGGCGACGTTGGACCAAAGTATTTATTATGTGAAGTAGACTATGAACAAGGATTAAGAACTGGAGGAGAGGATACTTATTTTCCATTTAGAGTAAAAGATATTACATCAAGTAATAATCATTTTATTTTTCCAGAAGACGGTTGGAATGGCACTGCAGGAAGTACTGCTGCTTACAGTATTTTAAAACCTTTAGCTATATCTTCTTTATCAGTTTCAGAACCATATACAGGTTCTAAAAAACCTACTGCTTTAGGAAGACAAGGAACTACTTTTAAAAGCAATGTAATGATAAATAGAAGAGTATATGCTGGTAATGTTAAGTATTATGATGAAGATAATAAGTTAGTTGTAAAAAATGATAGGGTTTTTAAGTCAATACCAAACAAATTTGATTACTTTCCTACTAATAGTTTTTTAGATGTAGCAGTAGAAGACGGAGATGAAATAATACATTTAGCTGCTATTAACAGTAAATTGCTACAATTTAAAAAGAATAAATTGTTTATTGTAAATTGTCAAAGAGATCTTGAGTTTTTAGAAGTAGAATTAAAGTACAAAGGTTGTGAACGCTCATATCACGTTACAACAGGTGCTGGTTTTGTTGCTTGGTTTAATCGACAAGGCGTATATTTGTATGATGGTCAACGTTTAATAGACTTAGACATATCTAGAGTAGGGCAAAGTCGTTTTACGAGCATATATGACAAATTAGGTGGATCTACTGTAGGTGCTGGATTTTTAGAAAGCAGTATAGGATATTTACCTGAATCTAAAGAATTGATTATTGCTAATCCTTCAGGTCAAGTATTAAAGTATGATATTAAATCTGAAAGCTGGAGTGAAGGTAAAAATTTTGATAGCAATGCTAACTCTTCTAATGTTGTATCAAGAGCATCAGATGCTGATATAACTAATTTTGTAAATATTAACAACGGAGATTTGGTCTATGGCATAGAACGTAATTCTAACAATCCTAATGATGGATCTAGATTGCGTAAATGGAATAATAATTCTGCTGCATTTACTGCTAGTGGACAAATTGTATTTAAGTCAAAAGAGTTTGATATGGACACTCCAAGTGTTAATAAAAGTATTGTAAATATATACATTACTTATAAACGTGGAGAAAACATACTAATAAAAGGATTTGGAGTTAGAATAGATGGTACTGAGGTTAATGATACCTTGGTAGCAGGACAAACACAAGAATTAACAAATACTAGTAATGATTTTAAAACACAAAAAATTAAAGTAAGTAATACTGTTTTTAAAAATATAGCAGCATTTGGTATACAACTTTATGCTGATAATTCTGGTACTGTACATAAAGATTTTACTATAAATGATATACAAATTGTTTTTAGAGATAAGGTTGCTAGATGAGAAAAGGTTTTGGATCTGTAGAAGTTAGAAAACCTACAAAGAAAAAAACTAGACAAGGTCGTGGCAAACGCACTAAATACGGTAATAAGTTAAGCAAGAAGTATTATAAAAAACGTAAAAGAGGACAAGGATAATGGCAAAGAAAAAAGATCCTAGGTTAGCAAGAGCTGGTGTATCTGGCTATAATAAACCTAAAAGAACACCTAATCATCCTAAGAAATCACACGTAGTGGTTGCAAAAGTTGGTGATAAAGTAAAAACAATTAGGTTTGGACAGCAAGGCGTTAGAGGTGCTGGTAAAAATCCAAAAAGTAAAAAAGATAAAGCTAGACGTAAATCTTATTACGCTAGACATAATGCACAAGATGCCAAACCAAGCAAATTAAGTGCTAGGTATTGGTCACATAAAGTAAAATGGTAAAGGAGTAAAATATGCCTTACGGAAAAGGAACATATGGAAGTAAAGTAGGTAGACCACCTAAAAAGAAAAAAAAGAAATCTAAGAAGAAAGGAAAGAAAAAATAATGGCTAAAACAGTAAGTTGGATGTGGGGTGGCAAACGTTATAAAGGTACTCTAATAAGAGAAACTAAAACACATAAATTTGCTAGAACACATAACGGAAAAATTAAAAAGATTAAAAAGAAATAAATGTTAAGAGAAAGTATATTAAGCGTTTTAAGAGAACAATCTTCTAAGGTTACTGAAGTAGAAAGCTCTATGGAAACACCTATTCAGGTACAATCAGAAGTACCAGATAATAGTGATGGTTTTAGTGGCGATCGTGTAGTAGTAGAAAACGACGCTGGTAGTTTTTTATATATAAAAGTTGCTGAAAGATGGATGAAAACAGATTTGGAGGAAGTATAATGTCGGATCAAGACAACAGAACAAGAACTGCTGCTGATATAGTTGGTGAATCGTCTTTAGCTATTGCAGAAGATACTGTAGAAAGACAGAATAGATTTGCTAATTCTGCTATTGGACAAGCATTGTTTTATGGTACAGCAATGACACAAATGGCTAGATTAGGCGGTCAGGTAGAAAAAACTATACCAGCTATAAAAGAAGGTATAGGAGAAATGACGCAGTTTTTTAAAGATAGAAAAGGTTTTAGAGAAAAATTTAATAATTTATCTGATGCTGAAAAAAAAGGTTTTACAGGGTTTAGAGATTATATGCGTCAACAAAGAAGAAAAGTTGATTTAGGTATGCAAAATTTTGGGGTTGGAGATGAAATGACATTTTACGGTAAAGATGGTCCAGTATCTGCTGGTACTAGATCTTTGAAACCTTTAGAAGATAGAAATAAATTAAGAGCATTTTTCTTAAACAGTGTAGAAGATTATCAGTTTAATCCTGAAACTGGAGAAACGCTGCAGGTAAATCCTGGTTCAAATGTATTAAATATTGTTGAAGAATCTGCTCCTCCAGCTGGATCGTTTAGATATAGTCCTACTTTGAAATCAACCTTACAGTTGCATAGTGGACCTAATCCTCAAGCAAATACTATTGGTGTAATACCTCAAAACATAACAACACCAGGAGTTGTAAATGCTGCTGGACCAAATACAGGTACTCCGCAAGATCCATCTGCTCGTCCTGCTATATTCCAAGGCCCTTTAACTGGAACTCCTGGTATAGCTCAAGATTATTTAAATATGAATTATAATATTGGAAAAGGTATTTATAATTATGGACAACAAGGAGTTAATAGTGTTTTAGATTTTTACAATCAAAACATAGCTGGTAATGAAGGAACAATAGCTAGAACAGCATTTGGTACTACAATGAACTTAATTGGTTCAAGGTTTGGGTATAGCCGTGATAATTAATAAAAAACCTAAATTCGATGAAAAGCTTTATGCACACATGAAGTTGCGTGAAGGATATAAAAATGAAGTATATTTAGATACTTTAGGAAAACCTACTTGTGGAGTTGGACATTTACTTACAAAACAAGAACAAAAAGATTTTCCTGTGGGAACTGAAGTAGATGATTACAAAATTAAAGAATGGTATATGGAAGATATTACCACTGCATTAGAAGCAGCTAAGAAACAAGCAAGCATACTATCTACAGATGATGAACATATTGTTATAGCATTAACATCTGTTAACTATCAACTAGGTAGAAGTTGGACTAAAAAGTTTCCTACTGCTTGGAAGTGTTTGTGCCATAAAGAGTATGATCGTGCTATTGATGAAATAATGTACGCAGACAAGGATTCGGGTAGACATTCACGTTGGTACAAACAAACACCAGTACGTGTAGAAGATTTTGTAACAGCAATAAAAAGATTAAAGGAGATACATAATGGCTAAAATGTATGATAATATTTTAGAGTGGGCTAAAGACAATGAAGTTGAATTATCTTCTAAAGATAAAAATCTTATTGTTAAGTCAGGCGGTATAACTTCTTTAAAAAATGCTACACCAGCTAATTATTATCAGATGGGTGTTGAACCAACAAATAAGAATTACAAGGATATGTATAAAGAAATTAAAAAACAAGGAGATGGAATGGCTAATCGTGATTTTATGACAGACTATCAACGTGGGAATGCTCACGTTTGGGGAAGAATAAGTGGAGAGTCTCAAACATTAAGAAGTGGTTTAAAGTCTACAATAAAACATGGAAGTTTATATAAAAAATTCGAAAATGATAAAAATTTTCAAAAATTTTATAAAGCTGAAACAACTGATAAAAAAATAAAAGTTATTAAAGATGTTTTAGGTAAGAAAACAATGGCACCTTTTGATGAATATAGTTTTGAGGACTATGATAAATATTTTAAAAAACATATGGCTGTTATGCCTGAAGAACCAGTGCGTAGTAAAGTTGTACAACCGTATGTAGATAGAGAGCAACAGAATTACGATGAAATGGAAGCACGTGTAGATGCGGTTAAAAAACAAGCGTCTTTAGAATATGCGCAATATTTTAATGAAATGAATTGGTTAAAAGCTATTTCTCCTAATTTAGAATTTAAACCATTTGGTAGTCAAAAGGAGGTATCATAATGATGGGATACATAGTAGGTGCTATTGCTGGTGGTGTAATGGCAAATGCTCAAAAGAAAGCAGAACAAGAACGTAAAAATCAAGTAAGAAATACAACATCTCAAGGTATAAGAGATTTACAACCATTATATGCTGATTACAGAGCTGATGCTGCTATTGCAGCAGGATTACAATTTAATCAACAAAATTTAGCCGTAGCTAATGCACAAAGCGGTTATGATATGGAAATGAGTGGATATGGTAGAACTAACTTAGCAGGTTTTGAAAATCCAGCAATAGGAGATCCTACTAGCAGATTACAAGCTATAGGCATACAAAATCAATCTAGCTTACTAGCAAACTCACAAGCATTAGAAAATAGACTAGAAACTTTAGATGCAGCAGAAAGACAGCTAAGAGGACAAGCGTTGCAGAGTGGAGTAGTATTACCTAGTACAGAAACAATTTTAGCACAGGGGGAAAAATAATGGCAAATTATCAAACAGATTTTTTACAGGCATTATCTATGGCTGGTAATTCTTTGTCAGGATTAATGCAGGATATACGTGAACCAACCTTTCAAGAACAGTTAAAGTTGCGTGAAGAATCTCAAATGAGATTAAATCAACAAGGACAAAATTTTGCTTTAGAAAGAATGGGCGTAGATCAAGATTATGCTTTAGAAAGAATGGATAAATCAACTGAAGAAGCTTTAGAGCAATATGGTGGACAAAAAATAATAGACTTTCAGGATATGAAAGATAGGGATGAATATCTTAATTTAAATCCTGAAAGAGCAGAACAAATGCAAAAAATAGAACAAGCTATTAAAGAAAGAGATACAGATTGGCTAAGAGATAATTATGAAGAAAATATTGATCTTCATAAAGATATAGAAATATATGCTGAAAAAGCTAACAAAAAAGTCAATGAACAAGATTGGCTAAATTATTTATCCTTTGGTATGTTTGGATATGAAGGTAAAGATAAAATACAAGCTGAAAGAGACGATTTCTTTTTTGATAAAGAAACAGGAAGAATGTTAAGAAGAAACGATGAGTTTTACAAACAAGAAAGAGACTTTAGAGAAGTAAACAAAGTAGTAGAACAAGCAGCTGGTGTAAGTCCTGAGTTCAGTCAACAAAATCAAGATATGCAGGGCGGTTTAAATTCTTACTACGGAATGTTTGACTTAAACGATCCTAATCAAATGAATGCAGCACATACATTTTTTCGTATGCAAAATGAAGGTATGTATGCTGAAATGCTTGTTCAGAATCAAAAAATGACAGCAATGGATGCTATACTCGGAGAAGGTAAAACTCCTGAATTGAGTGTAGAAGATATTATTGCGGGTGTAGATAAACAAGTACCTAAAGATAGATTGTTAAGAAGAACTCCAGATAATAGAATGGAATACACAGCAGCACAAAAAAATGCTTACGCAAGTTCTTTAGGTTTGGTTACCTTGCAAGCACAGTATGCTTTACAAGATAAGTTCGGTGGTATTAATAGAGACCGTCAAAAAGAAGCGTTAAAGGATCTTGTACAAGCTAAATCTATGGCTGAAAAGCTAATGAAGAACACTAAGTTTGGTAGTACTCCAAAAGATCAAATAGATAGAGATAAAAAATATTATCAAGAATCTATTAAATTAATTAATACTTGGATGTCTGCATTGCAGCGATAAAAAATGTTCAAGTTAGATAGAAGAATAGAATTACTTCAAAATGAACTTGAAGGCGGTAGAATTGATGAATTTCAATTTGCTATGGGCCTTAAAAAGTTCTATGATCGTACGCCTACATCATTTGATACACGTAGTCTGCGTTTTATGGAGACTAAAATCAATGAAGCAGGATTACCTCTTACAGAAGGTAGGCAAGGCCGTAGTGACGGTATTTTAGCACAAACTGTATCTGGGTTAATTGAAGGTTTTACAACTTTTGGTTTTGCAGATACGCCTGATACATCTGCAGAGCGTATAGCTAACAACGTTGGACACTTAATTGGTTTAGCACCAAGTTTAGTAGTTTCTACTATTACTGGTGGTAGAGCTGCAGTAGGTGTTGTAAGTCGTGGTTTAAGAGAAAAAGCTAGAAAAAGTAAGAATGAACGTATAGCAAAAATTGCTGATCGTTTAGACGAAAGTTCACAGTCTTGGGAAAATAGCAATCTAAAGATTAAAAAAGGTATGGATGCTATGGCTAGACTTACTAGAATGAAAGGTTCTCCTACTGGTTTTGATCCTCAAACAGGAAAACCTTTGTATGGTCTTGTATCTTTTCCTGGTTTAGCAGCAAACTTTATTCAAAAACAAGCTACTAAAGGACTTCACAATAACAATGTAAGAGTCTTAGAGTATATGAATAAAGGAATACTTAAGAGCAAGTACATAGATAAAGGTGCTGTAGAAAACATTGTAAATCAATCTATACACTTAAGTTTATTAATGGCTATGTCTTCACAACCTTTAGGTACTAGAGGCGAAGGTATGAAAGGTATGGCTTTAGCTGGTGTTCATGGAGCTGTAGCAGGTGCAATATTTGGAGGTATTGGTGAGTATGTAAACATTGGTAGGATGTTAGGTAGCAGCAATAAGATAGTAAGAACTTCTGGTGAAAATGTTGTACGTAGTTTTGCTAAAGCTTTAGGAACACAACCAAATAGAATTGACCAATATAACACTATTAATTTTATTATGCGTGGTGGTGCAGGGGTAGGTTATGGTACAGTTACTTCAGAACTTCATGATTTACCATTAGAAGATCAAATATATGAAACATTATTAGCTGCGTTTTTTAGTGTAAACAGTAGAGCATCTTTTGAGAATAGAGCTACTAGAGATATATATAACTCTATGAATGCAATACCAAGAGATTATAATATGAAACAAGCTAGAAAATGGCTTACTGAACAACCTTGGTATCAAAACGAAACTTCTGAGTATCAAGCATATTGGAGTAGATATTTAAAAAATATACAACAACAACAGATAGATTATACTGTTAATCAATTTAACGACATTGTTTTGGCTTATGCAGAAACATACAAAGAATTAAAAGAAAAAGGTATTATTACTCCTGAAATGGAGCAAAAGGCTAAAACAGATCGTAAAGCTAAAGAAAAAATATTATCTGAAATGTATGATGCTTTAGATAAACAAAAAGCTGAAATAGAAGAAAGCATTATAGCTAATCGTACAGAAAAACAAATAGGTGACACAGAACAAGTTGCTAAAGATATTGAACAGAAAAAATTTAGATTAGACTCTATTACGTTAGAAGACGGTAGAACTATTGAATATCAGGTACAAGAAGTTGATCCGTTGTCTGAACATTTGCCTAAACAAAAATCTTTAAAAGATATATTTGTTGAAGTTAAACGTAAAAATAAAAGTGCAAGCGTACAAGATTTGCACAATATGTTTAAAAAGACTATAGATGATGCAAATTATGATGTAAATACTTTTGTTAGAGATGTTGTAAAAAAATATAGAATTAATATTAGTGAACAACAACAAAGAGATTTAATACAATCTGCACATTATTTAAAAAATATTGATCGTTTTCCTATAGCTAGAGTTTACATAGTAGGTGAAAAAAGTTTAAAACAAGAAAAAGAAATGGATCCATTGCTTGAAAAAGAAGCTCCTGAAACTGATATTTATGATAAACCTATAGGTGGTGATAAAGCAGGTAACGCTACGCACGGTTCTAGTCGTGTAAATAAAAACAATAATTTTAACACCAAAGATGGTGATACGTTGCATTACGATTACGATTATTTAACTACTCGTATATTAGAACGTATATGGGATCATCAATCTAATCAATATAGAAATAGACCTAGAGTTAAAAATGTTGCACCGTTGTCTGTAGATATTTTTAGATATATACCTAAATCAGAAAGAGATGATAAAGGTAGACGTATTAGACCATTAGAGTTAGCAGAACATATGACTAATAAACAATTAACTAATATGGCTAAACAATTAGAAAAAGAAGGTGCATTTATTTATGCAGCTAACGGTGAAACTGGTAGAATACAAGTAAGAGCTTATCCTTGGAGAACGGGAACAAAATTAAAAGAAATAAAAAAAATAAATGATTTTTTAATTGATGATTTAAAAATACCAGTTACAAAAGCTAGGTATAAAAGTAATGTAGCTACTTTAATGTGGCGTATGCAAGAAACAGGATTAATTAGATTAGGCGAAATGCCTACTAAAAAATTGATACGTGAATGGGTTAAAACAGAACCGTATGAAAGTGTAACTAAATTTCAAAAACGTACTAAACATCATTCTGGTATTGAAATGGCTTTAGATCCAGCATATTTCATTGGATACAAAAACATTACAAAAACACGTCAAATTAATAGAGAAACCTTTAATCCTAAAAATTTTACAGATATTAAATTATCGTTAGATGTTGATACTATTAACAGGTTTTTAAATGATAAACGTTATACAGATATTGATATGGAACCAATATTTGAAAACACATATATTACATTGTACGGTGAGCGTTCTAGCAAAGTTAATAATGATAGATATGCACAATTTGAAAAAGATAATCCTGAGCTAATAAAACGTGTAGAAGAACATAATAAAAAAGTATTAGAAACTATAGAGTCTAACACATACCGCTTGCAAGACAAGTTTAATGAACTAACTTTTAATCAACTTGGAAAAATACCTGAGTATGAAGCTTTGAGCAAAATAGATATGGATGTTACTTCAAGATATGATGGTGCTACTTTTAGACATATTGTAATAGAAGATTTGCCTAGTAGTGTAAAAAATATGGGTGAAGCATTAAAGGAAAATAATTCTGGTACAGATGGTGTTACAATGACACACAACAAGTTAGCTGATATTATTATAAAAAATTATGGTTACGATCCTAGAACAGGTGTAATGAAAACATTAGGA
>MDSZ01191050.1_pt1 | contig 12369 bp, 9 predicted proteins | sample 811201 | NCBI WGS metagenome assembly MDSZ01 (sample SAMN05326647, study PRJNA326480) | marine metagenome | isolation source: seawater | place: Indian Ocean: North | collected 2010
TTAGAACCATTTAATTCATATTTTAATACAATAATATCCAAATATTCTGACTGATCATAATCATCAATTCCCTTCACGATAATAAATAGCGTATCTTCAACAACATACCACTCTCCATCTTCATTGTCAGTCTGTCCATCATCAAGATCAACAGAAGTTAGAGTTGCATTTCCATTTTCCTCAAGCTTCCATGAATCTTGACTCTCACTTGTAAAGTCAAATAAGGGAAAAGGGAAAGTAGCTGAGATATTTTTTGATAATTGAATACTTTTAGGTTTAAAACTTCCGTTAATTGTCAAAAAGTCTGATTTATCTATCTCTCCAGTAATTATATTTACTGAATAAAGGGTCTCATTGTTAATCGAAATAGAATGGTCTTGTTCATTAAATGAATAATTTGATGCATTCATGTAAATCCCCGCACTATTCTCTGAATATGCCACTTGCATCATAATTTGTTTTTCACCTAAATCATTTTCTCCTAGCATCAACATTGCCATTGGAAATGTTTGATCTTCAGATTGATCAAAAATAGGCTGATTTGTGATTATAATGCCCGTCTCCCCAGTAGATGGGTCAAACTGAGGCATCATATATTCAAGCAAAATATCGGACGCTCCTCCTTTTACAGAAAGAGAGGAGATTCCTTTTGAGAACGGGTCCCGCCCAACTTGATCAATACTTGAAGTCATCTTTAATTGGGAATTCATTTCATGAACATACCAAGTTCCTACAAGCTCTTTAGGCCTATCTTTTTCATCTTTATCTTCACAAGCAAAAAAGAATAAAAAACTAAAAGATAAAATAATTATAGCTTTTATTTTAAATAATTTCATAAAAAATCGTATCTATTGTAAAATTTAATCTGAAGTTTTTCCAGCTAATAAAAGCCAACCACGTGCATCATTGTTTACTGGATCAATCTCCATTGATCGTGACCAAGCTGCCTTGGCCAAAGCAGCTTCTTTCATTCGCCAATAAGTTATACCTAATCCCAAATAAGTTTGAGCATCATTTGGACTTAATTCTATGGCTTCTTGATATGAAGCTAGAGATTCGCGATTCATTCCTTGATTTCTATAATAATCACCTAAAGTTCTCATAGAACCAGGCAACCAAGAGCCTGAGTTTTTATTAACACTTAGAGCTTTTCTAAAAGAGGTCTGGCCCAATCCAGATTGACCTAGACGGTTATATTCAACAGCAAGGATATAGTATGCTTGAGGCAATAGCACCCGAACTTTTTGATTATTTGGATCGTAATGAAGCAAATCTTCCCATGATGATGCAGCTCTACCCCACTCACTTCCATTAAAATAACTTAAACCTTGATTGTAACGTGACTCCTTATCAGATGGATCAATTCGTATTGCGTCGCCATAGGTTAGAGCAGCATAAACATATTTACCCTGACGAAAATATAGATCGGCTAATGCGACATAAGACTCATGGTGAGTAGGATCTTTTTTAATAGATTCTTGATAGCTTGCTTTAGCTTTGTCCAAATTATTTAAACCTTCAAACGCTTTTCCTTTTAGATAAATAAAACCAGCATGCGCAGGGAACATATCCTGACCCCCTTGTGCTAATTTTGCGGCATTCTCAAAGTTAAGATCAACTAAGTTTTTTCTGACTCTTTGCATTTGCTTTGCAGGTCCATTTGGATCCTTTTCCGCAGACTTAGTTAATATATCATCAGACATAGAGCTCAACTTATTTTCTCCAAATAAAGTAGACATAGCTTCAATAGTCGCTCTATGATTAGGTTGCACATCAAGTGCTTCATCGAAAGAATGACGGGCTTTAGTCATTTGACCAAATCGGGCATAAAAAGAGCCAAGATGAAAGTGAGCATCTGCATTATTTGAATGTTGTGCTGCCAATTTTAAATATATTTCCTTTGCCTCTTCAAAACGACCATTTGACTCATAGTTCCTAGATAAGTCAATCTGTTTTCTGAAATCATTAGGCTCTGATCTGGCTGCTTGCTCTAAATCAGATGTCGTTGGAGTGCGTTTAAGAGAAATTCTTTCTATTTTCTTTTTTTCTTTTTCACCCAGAAAATTAGTTGCCTTAGCCAAGTTTCTTGAACTTAGCTCAAAAGCTTCAGCAATATTATAGATGTCATTCGCGTATTTTACTGGACTAATAACTGGGATATCTGAAACTTTTGGAATAACTGCCTTAGTTGGTGACTTAGAAGCAACATTCCCACCACTCCTCTTTAAAATGGATGTTAACTGTTGAACTTTCTTTTTATTTGAAGAAGATGGATTCAATTTATAAGCTCTTTGAAAATCCTTTAATGCTCCTGCATAATCTTTTTTTCTAGCTTTAGAATTTCCTCTTTTTGCATATGAGGCTGCCTGTGATGCCTGTTTTTTTGTTGGTTTTTTATTTGAAGAAGAACTACCGCTTTTTTTGGCTAGAGAAGTCAACTGTTGAACTCTCTTTTTATAGTTAGCAGTAGGATTTAGTTGATAGGCTTTTTTATAATCAGATAAGGCTCCTCTATAATCTTTTTTCTTAGCCTTCGAGCTACCTCTTTTTGCATATTTACTGGCTTGGGCTGGGTTTTTCTTTTTGGATTGAGCAACAACTAATGAAGTATTAATTGAATTTGGAACAAAGCCTATCACAGATAGGGCTAGCAATAATCGGGTTGTCCAGAGATAAAATAATCGCATGATAATAAATAAATTTACGAAACTGAAACGAAATAGAAAGGTCTATTTTAATTTAATATCTTTTTGGTCTATGTGGACCTAAGGCCCATGACATTTCAAGAATTCCATTCATTCCATTAAAATCAATTTTCTCATCTTTCATTAATTTAAATCGAAAGACAAGATCATCTCCACTGGGAGCATAATCACCATAAATACTAATTGAAGTGCCTTGAGATTGTCTTAAATGGTATGACCAGTTATCTATAATTAATCCTAAATGATATTTTTTATCAAACTGCCTTCCAAACATCAAATATCCTACAGTTAATTTTTCATCTGGGTGATGAGCAATACCATGATGCAAACTAGAAATATTTCCAATAAAATATTCACCCTGTATGAACCAAGAAATAAATTCATCGGTACGATCTATGAATTTGATGTCAAGACCAGATATCTCCTTCTCTCTTCCAGTAACATGATTTAAACCTATAGATAAAGTTTGATTGTTTAACATTTTGAATTGATTATTTATGGTAACCAAAGATGAAAATCCATCAATTGAATCTTTAATAGCTGGCAATAGTTCATGAGAATGATAGCTTGCATTATTTTCTTCACCTATTCCATTTTTCAAAAGACCAATACCAAACTTACTTTCCCATGGCAGTGGCAAATCAGTTTTATATGAAAATCCAAGACTGGACCAGGAATGTGATCCAAACATATATGAAATAGCATTTGGCTTGGAAATAAAGTTTAATGTATGCTTATGAACTTTATTTAAGATTCCTATATCTGGTCTAAAATATCCCAGCTTAAGTTGCGATATCATAAAATTTAAATATACTTCCTCTACGGTTGATTTATATCCATTCAAAGGAGTATGCAGGTAAGCCATAACCATCACATTCGGCCTGAGATGACCCATAGCTACTAATTCAAGGCCACTAGAATTAAAAGATGAATCCGTAGTTGAGAATGAAAGGTCACTTAACACACTTATTGAAAAAGGTTTATCATCCTGTGCCAAAATCATAGAGAGGAAAAAAGAAATGAGAGCTATCTTTTTCATAACGTTAAAATCTTTTAAAAAAGTTTACTATAAACAGTTTCCCAATATTCAACAGGGGCTGTTGTGTTAACAATTGCAATTTTATCAAAAGAAAAAGATTTTTTAATTGACAAATTTTGAATGATTTTCTTTCTTTTATCCATCTCTAGTGACTTATAAATTAAACTAATATGAGGGGAAAAAAGATATTCTTCATCCTCAAAATTTTTCCAAAGCAAATTTAGACTTTGTAATTGTATAGTATTCTTAAGGTCTATAAACACTGTTTTCCATACATCATTTGAATGATTTATTCCATTAATATCTACTTTAAAAGAATCAATATCTATCTGGTCAATAATTTTTTCAGCATTTTTTAAATTATTAATTGAACTAAATAAAGTACAATGTGGTTGAAAAAATGGCACATTATACACCTCGCTTAAAGACTGAACTATTTTGGATAAGTAATGATTATCTGAATCTATTGGCAAAAGCCATATAGAAAATGTTTTTTTTGACATAAAATAAAATAATTGGAATCTATAGAGAAAAAAGCTTTGTGAATTTTAGTGCAATCATTCCAGTATCTTTTTCATCTCCAGCTAAATCTGATATGTTTGAATATACTAGAAATAGGTCACTTAAAGGAGCATGAATAAGGTTTACCCTAAAATTAGTTACCAATTTTTCTTCTGCTTTATTATACTGAAAATTGAGCTTGCTTAATAAATTTACGGAATGATTATATTTGATTTTTAGATTATATACATCAGCATTGACTTCAGCATCAGGAAATTTGATGTAATTTTTGTTCAACCCAAAATCTACACTGAATCGATACCCACGCTTTATTTCAGCTGAGATTCCATATGAACTTCGTTCACCATGAAAATATTTACCTATATTAAAATTACCATTTAGCGTTATTAACCTAGTATTGTCGCCACGGTAGTACGCACTTAAATTTGTATATTTGTAATTACCATTTGGAACTTCAGCGCCATATAACGTAAATGCTTTTTTTATCTCTTCCTCAGTTTGTGTTAAGCCCGTAAATAGCATGGCACGATTTGCAAAAAGGACATCAAAACCTGCCTTTAATGCTCTGTATTCCATATAACCACCAAGGTTATCATATTGGTTAACTTGAACATATGGATTTATATTACGAAAGCGTCCCGTTGAAAACCGTTTATGCCTTCCAACAGTAGCAAAGGTCTCATTCACGTTCTTCCGTTGAATAAAACCAACTTGAGGGTCAAAATTTTCTTCAACTTTTTTATAATATGCTGCAAGGTCCCACTCATTATTACGCCATGCCATGACGATTCGCCCTGCTAAATTATCATTTTTCATGTCTGGATTATCTGTCTGAGCCACATAAGAGTAAATTAATAACTTATCAATTTTCAAATTTAAGTCAATACCGGTAGATTGATGTTTTCTACTTTGACCATCAGAATTTCTATCAATGAAAATTGCACCAATATTAGATTTTTGGAAAATGTTCCGACGAACCCGAGCCACATTAAATCGCATAAGTGGTACATCGCCCATTGCTTCGGAAGTCATATTTAAATAGCCTACATCAAAATTACCAACCTTACCACTTAATCTACCGCCACCAAGTATTGGAATTTGGCTCCCACTTTCAAGACCTATTCTGCGACTATGAAACATCGTAAAAGACCGACTCCATCTTTCTGGCTTCATGCGATAGGTATAGTTAGATATATCACCAAATTCAAAAATCCCAGCATTCTCTAAAAAGAAATCTCGCTTTTCAGGGAAGAACAATGGAAATCGGGTGAGATTTACTCGTTCGTCATCAGAGTCTACCTGTGAAAAGTCAGTATTATATGTCATATCCAATGTTAAACTAGGAGTAACACTAAATTTAAAATCAAGTCCCGCATCTGAATTATTAGATGACTCATCAACGTTAAGTTGATTACCAATCACAAAAGGTTTTAACTGCAGATTACGTCCTGGCTTAATGTTTTCAAGACCTTTTAGAGTACCCCCTTTAGAAACTACAAGTAATTTTTCATAAGGTTCAATCGGACTCCAATATATATCTTCACCTTTTCTTCGGATCCGCCTTAAAAAGTTTATACCCCAATCTTGAGAACCTTCATTTGGGTTGAATCTTAAACTTGTTAATGGGAAAGCCAGTTCTATCTCCCATCCGTGATCTTGAATTGAGGTTTTTCTATTCACAATACCTTCCCAGGCACTATTGATACTAGATCCATCATTATTTATATACATGTCCTTTATAGCGCCTGCAGCATTAAAAAGAAATCCATACCCACTTTTATCATCGTTAAAAGTATCTAACATAATAGCAAAGCAATCATTATCTTGAGATTCAAAGTCTTGTTCTAGGCTTTGAATTATTATTCCACTTGGATCAGAATCATACAAAACTGCAGAAACATATAAGAATTCAGCATCATATAAAACTCGAACAACAGTGCGCTCTGTTCCTCTTAATCCTGGGACAGGCTGCGTTTGATAAAAATCTGTTATCGAATCTGCTCTTGCCCAATCAGGTTCATTAACAAAACCATCAATAATAATTTTTTCAGATACTAGTCCAGCAGACATTGTTGGACGAGGGAACGTGGAAATATTTATTGTCTCATCATCAGCAAATAAGGATGATGAGAATAAAAGAAATAAAATAAAGAAGTATTTAAAAATAAATTTCCGCATTTTTATAGACAGGAAATCTACTTCAAGAATATTGAATTAAATAAATTAAATATATATTTTTTAGGGATTAAAAAAATATTTAATCCCTAAAAATTATTTTTCGGCAAATTTAATGCTACAGCCTAGTGCTTTAGTTTCTGTTACTTTAATAGATTTACCTGAGCCTAGAGCATTTAATGCATCCAAAAGATATGGTTTCTTAACCTTTTTTGGTTTTCTCGCATTGTCATCGATTGCACCTTTATAAACCAGCTTACCATTTGAATCAAACAAATAGATATGAGGTGTTTTTGAAGCTCCAAAAGCTCTTGCAAGCTGTGAGCCTTCATCTACAGTATAAAGAAAATCATCATGATCATATTTTTTTGAGAATTTTTTCATATCTTTCAAACCTTCGCCAATTTTTTCACGGTTTTTAGAATTTGGATTAATTGTAATAAAACCAATATTATTTTTCATACTGGTTTCTGCCAATCCATTATATCTATCTTGCCATGCCACTACCCATGGGCAGGTATTGCATGAAAAATTCACTAATAGACCATTCTTCATTTTAACATCATTAAGGCTAACTTTCTTTCCACTGATATCTACCATTTTCACATCAGCTAAAGGAATATCAGAACCCAATGCTAAATCTTCAGCGAAGCTAAAAGAAAATAATGATAAAATAATGATTAGATTTCTTAAAGATCGTATCATTAGATACCTCCTTTATAAATTTCAATTGAAATTACGATAAAATAGTTAGTTCTCAAATTTTTACTCTAAATTATCTAAAACAACTTTGGCAATCTGTATATCTTGTACTGCAACTCCAGTAAGATCAGCAACAGTGATTTGAGCATCATTAGTTCTACCTTCTTTCTTACCTAAAATAATTTCTCCTAATTCTATCACTCTATTAAAAGGCAAATCATCATTCAATGCATGATGAATCTCACCTCTCTCACGACTTTGAGAGAAGCTGTCGCTCACTATGAGATCTGCATCAAATAATACTGAAGAATGCAATTCTTGTTTTGAGATTGTGTCTGAACCCATTGCGGTAATATGGGTACCTTGTTTTACTGAGTTAATTAAGGGATTTTCACTAGCAGTACATGTTACAATTAATTGAGAATTATCAATGACTTCATCAATGTTAGTTGCTGTTGAGACAACAAATCCACTTTCATTCATTTCATTTTGATATTTAATTACTGATTCAGGATTTCTACCCCAAACCATTATTTTTTTACAATCAATAACATCTTTTAAGTACTCAAGTTGCATCCTCGCTTGTATTCCTGTACCGATAATGCCAATGTTTTTGATATTTTTAGGAGCAAGATATTTAGCGCAAATAGCTCCCGCAATAGCTGTACGAACATCCGTTAAATAGCACTCATCATTTAATACTGCAATTGGTTTGCCGGATTGTTTATCAAATATTATTATCATACCATTTCCTGTTGGAAGACCAATTGATGAATTCTGATAGAAACCAGAAGCAATCTTTACAACATATATACTATCATTTTTTATATAACCATATTTGATGTGTACATCCCCTGGAGGAGAATCAAAACTTAACTCACCCACAGGTGGTACAATGACCTCACCTTTTGAGTAGGCTACAAATCCCTTCTCTATTTCATTAATTAAATCAGCTTTGGGGAGTATCGATTTAATAGTAGGTAAATCAATAATTTTCAGCATAGAATTGATTTTAATACTTCAGAGCTAATATTTCCACCACACATTACAATAACAACTCTTTTGCCAATTAAATCTTTTTTATATTTTAAAAAACCAGCAATGGCTGTACCAGCTGCACCTTCTATTAATTGATGGTGCTTTTCAATTCCTATTAGGATGCCTTTAACTATTTCTTCTTCTGAAACTACTGTAAAATGGTCAATCACATCTTTACATAATTCAAAAGTGATAGAACCAAATTCTACACCACCAGCAGTTCCATCAGATAGTGTCGGTTTTGAAGGTAGGTCCAATTGCTTATTAGCATTAATTGACTCATACATGACACAAGAATTGATCGGAGATACTCCATAAACTTTTGTTCGTGGATTAACTGATTTAAGGTAACCACCTACTCCTCCTATTAATCCACCGCCACCTACAGAAATAAAAATTGAATCGACTTCTCTTAAATCTTCGTCAACTTCTAGGCCTAAAGTTGCTTGACCGCAAACAATCGCTTCATCATTATAAGGGGAAATATAAACTGCTCCAGTACTTTTTGAAATTTCCTGAGCCCTTTCTTCGGCATGGATACAATCGTTACCAAAATATTCAACATCTCCACCAAGATTAAGAATATTTTCTACTTTATTTTTATGAACATTTTCAGGGACAACTATTTTACCTTTAATACCAAGTAAAGACATTGCTAAAGAGCAAGCCGCTCCATGATTACCAGTAGAAGCAGTAATTACTCCATTTAGCTTTTGCTTATCTGATAGAGAGCTCATCTTGCTGATCGCTCCACGAAATTTAAATGAACCTGTTTTTTGAATATTATCTAACTTGAGATAAACATCACCATCAATAAGATTACTTAAATATGGTGAGTGCTCAAGTGGTGTTTTCCTTATATGTGGTTTTGAGCGTTGATTTGCTTCTTTAACACTATCAGGAAAGTTTATCATAGAGATTTTAAAACTGGAGAAATTCTATCTAAAGCTTCTTCAAGTTCATCAGATTTAGCACCATAGCCAAATCTAATATAATTATCCATTCCATACCAATCTCCAGCAACCAACATCACACTAGTTTCAGTTCTTAGTTTCTCGATTAATTGCGAAGAATTTATAGACCAATCATATCCAACAAATGCCATTGCTCCTGCTTGAGGAGGAATAAAACGGAAATGATCTCCAAATCCATCAAGCCAGTTTTGAAAAATTTGCAAGTTATTGTTTAAAGATTTTCTAATTCGACCAAGGGTATTTAATCTATTGTCTGGGTGTAAAACGTAAGAGCCAATTACATCACTAAGTCTTCCTATAGAAATACTGGTATAGTCATGATTAGCCCAGCACTGATTTATATAATCTTTATTTGATATAGACCACCCTAAACGTAATCCAGGCAATCCATATGCTTTTGATAAACCGCAATTCACAACGGTTTTATTATAACCTATCTCCCAAAAAGAATTGCATTCATTTCCATCTAATTCTGCTCCACGGTAAACTTCATCAGATAAAATCCATGCATCGACTTTTTGTGCTATTTCCCCAATCTCATAAACCATATCCTTTGGCAAAACTGAACCAGTTGGATTATTGGGATTACAAATACATATTAATTTTGTTTTGGCAGAAACCATTGAGCTTAATTCTCCAACATCAGGCTTCCACCCCAATGATTCTTTTAGATGAAAAGTTTTAACATTTGCGCCTAATCCTTTTGCAAAACCATATATTTGAAGATAATTGGGCATCATATATACAATTTCATCGCCAGGTTCAATCAAAGTCAAAATTGATACCATATTTGCTTCTGCTGAACCATTGAATGCTTGGACATTATCAATGGTCGCATCTTTATAAATTGACGCTATTGATTCCCTTAGTTCCGGAGACCCTTCAGTAAATCCATAAGTTATTTCAGTATTTTCAATTTTTTCTATAAAATCAGAATTAAAAAGTGTTTTTAATGTACCAGGGTGAACGCCACTCTCAGTCAGATTATAATCTACCTTATTTTCCCAAGTAGATTGATTCCTCTCTAATTGAAATTCTTCAAATTTCACAGAGAAATAACTCTTTTTATAGCCGATTCAAAAAAGACTCTATCTTTTTTGTTTTCCCAATAATCTATTAGATTCCCATTTTTATCAAATGTTAGAGTAAACGGCAAGGCACCTGACCAATCTTTATGAATAGCATTTATAAATTCATTATCATCTAATTCATCTGTTAAAAATGAAATTCCTTTTACGCCTATATTCTCTAAAAACTCCATAACAGCTTCTTTACGATCTAGCCAATCAGTACTCACGAAATAAATTTTAAGTCCTTTATTTTTGTATTCTTCTTGAAGTTCAAGAATCATAGGGAATTCTTCTATGCATGGGCTACAATGAGTTGCCCAAAAATTGATAAGAACTGCCTCTTTATTTTTATGAGATTCAACTTGCTTGTATATATCTGACGCATCAACAATTTTCAAGTCAACATCAGATTTAGCACATCCAAATAAACAAAATAAGAAAAGAAATAATGATTTTTTTAACATAATTTTTCCTAATTACCTACAATAAATACGGCGTTACCAAATAAAAGTTTCCCATTATACCAAAATGCTCTGAAAAGTGGGTTGTCAGCTAAATATATCACACGACCTCTACCCATATTTTCAACACCAAAAACCATTGATTCTCTAAAGTTTTCCTTTGCTTTAAAACCTACAAAACCACTCATTATGGCTGTAGAATCTTGAGTGATGCCTACATTCCACCCTCTAGGTAAAAAGGCATATCGTCTATTACTAAGTTTAAGTGAAAAATATTCTTCATCATATCCGAATGCTAATGGATGAGTGTTATCTAAAGTTATTCTAACAATTGCACCATAAGCATTTTGGCTTAAGTTGTTTCTTTGGCGATCGCTAAATGAGTTGAGCCTTTCAGATAATTCCCTTTTCTTTCTTTTCTTTTCAAATTGTTTTTTCTCATCATCATTAGCAAAACGTTTCAGATTATAACCTTTATGATCTACAAATTTATCCATCGCTGAGTCCATCAAAATCAAACGACCACCTGAGCGCACCCAATGACGTAATTCATTTCTCATTTCATCATCTAAATAGTAATAATTTCCAGAAGGTAGAATAAAAACATCAAAATCATGCTTAGGTATTCTAGTAAAGCTTGATCCTTCAATTACAGTTACAGGAAACTCAATTTGACGCTCGAAAAAATGCCAAACTTCACCAAAAGCATAACTTCTTACACCGTCTCCTGATATCAAACCCACTTTTGGTCTTTTTACAACCTTCATTGATGATGAACCAAAATCTTTTCCTCTAGAGACAAAACCACTTGATGCTTTTTCCAATGAGCGATCAAATTTTGTAGCTGCCGTTTGCAATATTTCGTCAAATTTTGAACCATGTTTTTCATTACCTTTACGGGTAATTACTAACGTACCAGGGTCATATTCTTTTTCATCAATTTTAAATGGCTCCATAGATACCCTAGAAACAATATCATTTTGAAATAAATAAGCTAAAAACTTTAGATCTTTGATACCTTTCCAATCCAATATATATGCGTAAGGTTGACCACTAATTAATTTGCTCACTTTTTTCGTTTGTGATCCATTGATCTTTGTTGAAGATGAAGATTTCACTAATCCATTAATTGCATATGCATCAAGTCCATAAGAATAAGGAATTGCCCAAGCTGTGATATCATAAGTTAAGGTATCTCTTAGTTCTGTTTTAGGCTCAAACAATACTTGTACTAAAACTGATTTAGATTGATATGCTGATACAACCAAGTCTCCCTTTTGAACCTTGACTTGCCCTGACTTGCCGGTTTTATAATTTAACCCTCTATAAGATTTTGTTAATGAAGCCAAACCATAATCTATTCCATTATTTTCTAACCATAATCGTAAGTCATTTAATTTATCAACATTGTTTGATTTTGAGATCACATAACTTTTGTAAGGACCTTTTGGTTCATTTTTATTATCAATAAAAAACTTCTCAAATTCATCAACCATTTTTTCTACATTATTTGAAGCTACTTCAATTGTAGATAGACCAGTTGTATGATGATGGGTTAAACGATCACTAAGTGTCAATGTGTCTCCATCTTCTGTCTCAACTGCAAGACCGCCTCTGCTATGACCCGCCTGTTCATAGGTCATGCCAATAGCACCACTATAAGTAGGGTAGGTATCACCATAA
>MDSZ01137803.1_pt1 | contig 12368 bp, 10 predicted proteins | sample 811201 | NCBI WGS metagenome assembly MDSZ01 (sample SAMN05326647, study PRJNA326480) | marine metagenome | isolation source: seawater | place: Indian Ocean: North | collected 2010
ATTTAATTTATTTGCACAAGAAATGTTTGTTAGCCATCATAGTGATTTAATTGTATTTCCACAAGTCAAAGATGTCGAAGAGGCATTTATACGCAGTAGAACCCCTAAAATGTATACTGGTGCATCAACATTAAGAACTCCAGGGCCAGGTTCAGAATTTTACAGCCTCAGAGAATATGTGACTGGAGATCCTTTCAAAAATATCAATTGGAAAGCTTTTGCTAGAACTGGAGAATTAATGGTAAATGAAAAGTGTCGTGACGCTGTAACCGATTTATTCATAATTTTAGATAGCCGGGATATTAGTAGAATTGGAACAGTTCTAAAGAACCCACTTGAAATGGGAGCAGTTGCAGCAGCTTCTTTAGCAGCATTTTTCATCAAAAGAAGAGACAGTGTTGCGCTTGCAATATATGATGATGGCGTTTCATATCTTCCTGCAGACACAGGAGACAAACAATATTTCAAAATTTTGAGTAGTTTGGCAGGAGTAGTTCCAAAGGGGAAAATGCCTTTACAAGCAGTTACAAATTCCCTTGCACCTAGGTTTAGTAGAGGTTCTCCAGTATTTATTATTAGCAGTATTGAGGGAGATGGGACAGTACCTAATGCAGTACGTGATTTAGTTGGGAGAGGACACGAAGTTACAATATTGTCACCTTCAAGTCTTGACTTTGAAAGGTTAGTAAGTAGGATTCCTCGAATGAGTTATGAAGTTCTTAAATTAGAACGTCAAAATAGATTGACAGGATTAGCAGGCTTTGGAGCATCAGTTATTGATTGGATGCCAGATGTTGAATTATCTCAAGCATTACTGCAAGTAAAGGACATGTGAGGTGTATTAAATATGGCAGATGATGTACAACCCCAGCAAGAAGGAATGCGAACATTACATTTGAGGTTATTAAGAATACAATGGCAAGTTGTAACTTTACAAGTGATTAGTACTATTGCGTTGCTGTGGATGTATCTTAAAATGGTAGATTTGTATATTGTTGATTCAATAGATCATGCACTTGCAATAGAATTTTTCGACACTCAATTAAGAACTGCTAATTTAGAAATGCCTTTACCTGCTTGGTTAACTGGGGAAGATGCTATTGGATTAGGAAGGTTCTATCCAATAATGGTATTGAGCATTGTAATAGGTGGAGGAATTGCTGCATTAACATTTCAAAACCCTGTAATTCAACGTAGAGTTCGATTAGGATTACTCTTGGCATTTGTGATTTGGTTATTTGGTCCATTTATGATAAAATGGTTATTTTCAAATTTTGGAAAAGGAGAATGGTGGATTCCTCCTGATGATTCAGTAGAATCTCTTTTCAAAGGAGTAATTGTGGTATTGGAAGTAATATTAATTGGAATTTATATTATTCCTTTAGTATTAGGAATTCGCGGTATTTGGGGTCTTTCAAAAAATGCTATTGCTTGGTCAACTGGAATAATGCTATTATTTTTAATCTTACATGCATTATTAACATTCCAAATTGTAGAAGATTTACTGTTTGGAGTAACAGGAGATGGATTAAAGAAAATACCCTCATTAGCAGGAGAACCAACAATTTTAGGATTAATTAGTCCAAATCAATTTAGTCTTTTACAACTTTCATTGTTATTGATAATCTTCCAAGAATCGTCAATGGGTGTTATAAGATATCTTGAATATGCATTTAGATTACCAGAAACATGTAAAAAAGATCCTGAATATGTAACTCAATTTTATAATTTATTAAATGGTCATATGATTCAAACAATAGTTTTAATGAGTCTATGTGGAATTACTACAATCATTGCTTTGGGATTCCATACTCTTCTTTTATCTATTGTAGCAGCCTTACCTGGTGATGGTCAATGGGCATATCAGATTCAAGAATCTATTGAACTTGAATTGACTTATGGTTTAGTCATCTCAGCAATGTTATTTTTATTATTATTAGCTGGTTTAAGGTACATTTTACCATGGCAAAGGATAAGTGGAATTATCGAATCATTATATCAAAAAAGAGACGAGGTTTCTCCTCCTCAAGAAGAATATTAATTATTAAAATACTGAATAATTCTTCCAATTATTTCAGCAAGTGATAGTGCAAATAATGGAGCCAAACAAATTCCAAATAAGATCTCATATCCTTTTGATAATTCTAAATTATTTGAAATTAATATTATTAGTGAAATAGAACTAATTATTGAAAAAATCAAACCAAAACGTTCTAGATATATGGGATATTTTTTCCCTAATGTTTCAGTTCTCCCCATTAATGTGAGCTGATTTAGCTCTTTATCCATATAATTCACCTCAAATTTCGAAATTATCTAATTCATTATTTAATTCATCTAAAGAATCATCATCATCATCATTTTCTGGGTTAATATTTCTTCTTTCCCAAGCATGATCTAATTTTGCTAATTCTGCTTCAATAGTAACTCTAGTCTCTTCTTCAAACGATTTTTCTGGTATTTCTTCATCATTTGCTTTTGGAATAGAGACAGTTTCCATTGAAGTCCACCCATCTTCATTGTTTACTGTATCATTACTGACTTCAACACTTTCAGCATTACTAGCATTATGAGGATTTAATTCGCGAATAATTTCATCAGATACTGTTGGTCTTTCAGATTCTAATTTTACATCTTCGTGTGGTAAAAGTCCATCTTCTTGGAATCTCCATAGTGATGTTGGCTTTTTTGAACTAAAGGTAAGACCCGTTTCATCTAATTGTTTCATTGCTTCATCTAATGATTTTGCTGTTTTTTCCATGAGTACTGCAGTTCCTGCATCTCCTTCATCTGCTTCAAGATAAATCGAATCCAGAGCAGATTGTATTGTTTCTCGTAAATTATTTGCAATATGTGGCAATGCTTCAGGTCTATTACACAGTGCTTCAAGTCGGTATAATGTATCTTTAGGAACTCCCAATTCTTCGAGTTGGGTAATCATTTGCCTCATTTTTCTTAATAGTGTTGTTGACCTTTCAAATTCATCAAGTAATCCTTCTAAATCTAAAACAACTAATTGAACAATTTCTTTTAATTTGCTTTCAAGTCTTTGCCTTACTGACCAATTAGTTAATCCTCTAATTGTATTTGCAGTCTCAGGCGTTTGTGATTCTAATAAATCCATAACTTCGCTTGATAATAAGTATCTTGGGGTTTTAGCAACATTATCTACATTATGTTGAATAATTGTTAACCCTCTTTCAATAGCTCTATCCATCAATGTTAAACTAAATCCTAGATCTCTCATTCTATCTAGTCTTTGCATAATTGGTGCTAGAGATGAAAAACCATGATCTTGCCCTAATAGGGCTTGAGCCAATGGTTCATCCCTTAACTTAGCTCTGATAATTCCAGCCTCGTTTATGTCTTCTAGAGCAGCATCATGAGCATCTCTCAATGATTCTGCTGTTGAAATCAAATTATTTACTTCAGTTTCAGCTTCGGATCTTCTTGCACCTAAATCTCCTAATTCTCTCATTATTCTGCGTCTTTCTTCACCTAATTCTCTAACTTCTGCATGTAGATGTCCTAGACGCCTTTCAGAATCAAGGAAATATGCTCTTTCTTCTTCCATCAATTTCCTATGTGATTTTGCTTCAGCATCCAAATCTTCTAGTTCTTTATTTTGGCTTTCAATTCTCCTTTCTAGTTCATTAGAGATTGTTGTGGCTTGTCGATGTCTTTCTCTTTGAGCTTCTAGTTGATCTGCAACCATTCTATGTCTTCTATCATCAGCATCAATTGAAGATCTTAATTGTCTTAATCTAATATTTCCAGCTTCGATTTCTGATTTTAATTGGATTTCTTGTTCTGAAAGTTTACTAACCATTTTTTGTAATTCTTCTCTACTTTCTGATTCTCCGACAGCCTGAGAGAGTTCTTCTATTCTTTTTTCTACTTGATTTTCTAATTCTTTAATTCTTTGAGTTAGACTTTCATTTCTATTCAATGCTAATTCTTGACCATTTGTGGCTTCTCTCAACTCAATTTTAAGTTGTGAGATTTCATCGACATTATTTGAATTTAATTTTTGCATTTCAGAGATTCTCACACGCATACCATCAACTTCAACTTTAGAAGCATTATAGGATGCTTTTGCATCATCTCTTTGTCTTTCCATTCGGCCAACTTCTTTAATTAAACGCGCTTGCTCTTGTTTGATTTTATCATATTCACCAGAATCTACAACTGATGTCGGCATTAACATTTTACCACTTTGTGCTTTTGGAAGTAGTTTAGCACCCGTAGATTTTTTCTCTTTAAGAGTCCAATTACTTAATCCTTCATTGAGATCTTCAATTCCAATAGCAAATCCAAACATTTTCATTAATCTTTTATTAATTTGTTTTTCTCTATCCTTCGATCTTGTTCTGGCTTTAGCAATATTTGTACAAAATGAATTTAAATTAAACTTAGGAGTAGTATTAAGGTGATTTTTTAATCTGCCTACTTTTGGTAAGGAGTATAACGTTAATTTTGCTTTAGGTGCAGTTGAATTATAAGCAACTTTAGAAATAGATAGTGGCTTTTCTGAACGTGCACCAACGGGAATACCATTACAGAGGAGTATGTCTAGGGAATCTTCTTCATTTTCAACTCTAATATAGCCATTGATTTGTTCAGCATTTCCTCGAGAAAACATAGAAAGTAGATTATCTAAACCACCTTTTCTTTCAAGAGTGTTTAACCCCTCTTCAAGCATACTTCCGTCATCGTCAGCAATATTTGATGTCGGTTGTGCTTCTAATTTAGCAATTGAATCAATTAATATTGCATCGTGATCTGCTCCATCAGATACCCAGGCAACAACATCTAAATCATCAACTCTAATCATCATTAATGATCCATCTTGCATATGCATTGTTACTCTGTTAAGTGTTGGTAATTCTAATTTATCTACGAATTTAGAAGTTCGGTCTAATTCTGTTTTTACCGTTGCTGCAACATCTTCAACTTTTCCAGGCATTCCTCCTTTTGAATGTATGACCATTCCTTGTTGAGATGCTAGGGCACCGATTACTGATGCCTTTTCAGTAAGAGTATCAACAAATGAACTAGCCTGTAATGAGTCAAAACCATCAGAGAACGATTGCCTTGTTGAAACCCATGTTAAAGAATTTAAATCATAAAACGCAGCTGGAATTAAACTAGCTACTTCTGCAAATTCTTTTTGTGTCCATGTATGCCTTATTGTCCTTAATTCATTTTTTTTATTTAATTTTTTAAGTTCTTCAATGGCATCTTTTGCTCCAACATAATTTTTCTTTTTTCCAGATTGAACAATACATCCAACAACTTCCTTACCTGCGATTAGACGATATCCACAGGGGGTTTTTGATTTTGGTAAAAAATAACTAATGACTCCATAATCAATTTCGCTACTTTTCATTTCCAGATCTGGTTTTGTACCTTTCTTTTCATTATTTCCTATTGGCAAACTAAACATTTTTTCCACCTATATTAATTGAGCAATTGCTTCTTTTTTTGTATTCAATTCATAACTTAAACGACCCAGATTTGGATTTTCAGAAGTTAATATTCCAATGTATTTTCGATCGGGTAATGCACATAAAAGAATACTTCCATTTGCCGATTCAATCCAACATTGATTTGCATCCCCCATATCAAATAATTTCGAACTCATATCGAGTGTTTGCAACAGCCCGCCAAAGTCCATGAATGAAACGTCTTGTCTATTAGTACTATAAGTTTGCATCAATTCATTACCAATATTATCGATAATTGCTGCAAATTGGACTCCTGGGATTTGACAAAATGATGCCAATAAACGTTGTAACATACTGTCTCAAATAGAATTAGTATACACACTAGTTCAAGATATTTGGGGCTGAATGGCTTTTAATTTACCAATTCTTTAAGAAATAAAAATAAGCCAAAAATATTTTTTATTGTATTTTCCAATTGAAAAATTAAAATTTAAATTGAATAATTGCAAATAAGGACAATTTTCCAAACAATCAAATCTAAATTATATCAGCGAATAGCATGGACCCACGAAAAGTAGTCAAATTAGCTTATGATTCGATAGGTTCTGAATTTGGAAAAAAACGTAAAAATACATGGGAATTTGTAGTAGATTGGTTAGAGAAATTACAATTAAAACAAACAGATAGGCCTTTGAAATTATTAATAGCAGGTTGTGGAAATGGAAGACATGTAAAATTGGCAAATGATATGGGTTTTGAGGTATTTGCTGTTGATATTTCCCCTAATATGATAAGTGCTACAATTCAATCTGAGATTGAAAATGGAAGAGATGGTTCAAATATTTCAGTCTCTGATATTTGTGATTTGCCTTTTCCAGATAATGAATTTGATGCAATAATGTCAATTGCAGTATTACATCATTTGCCATTCGATTTATGTGAAACAGCATTTTGTGAATTTTCAAGGGTTTCAAGTACAAGTGGAGACATTCTGATTTCATGTTGGGATCCTTCAGCTCCTTCTGTAGTTAAAGGTAAAAGAGATGCAGAGCAAAAAGATGTTGTATGGGTTTCTTGGACGTTACCAGATTCATCAATAGTTTCGAGATATTATCACGTCCCTGAAATAGAGGTTAGAATGAAACATTGGGAAGAAATTAAAGGCTTGAAATGTGATCATTTTGAATTAAGAAATTTCAATCAATTATTTTATTTTTCTAAATTAAAATCTCCCGATGAATTGAAGCATTAGATTCTGTGCGGGTATTAATGTCGGCTGTTGAGGTTTCGCAATGTTCTCGTTGCCGAAAATCAGCTATTATATTTCAAGAATATTCAGGTCAACATTATTGCTCAAGTTGTTTAATTCGTAGTGTAAGAAAAAGAATAGGGAAAGAATTACGTAAACAATTAATACTTCCAAAAAGTGATAAAAATGAATTAACAACAATTATGGTTGCTGTTAGTGGAGGAAAAGATTCAGCAGTACTTTTAGAAACTTTACATCATTTTTTAAAAAATAGAAAAGATGTAAAATTAATTGCTGGTTGTGTTAATGAAGGAATAGAAGGATATAGAAAACCTTCAATGAAATGCGCAGAAAAATTAGCGAATTCACTTGATATTGAATTTAGAACTTTAAGTTACAAATCATTAGGGTTCGATGATATGGATAATGTAGTCAAAATAATGCCTAATATTAGTGAAAAACATGAAGAAGCAAAAGGGATGTCTCCTTGTTCATTTTGTGGCGTATTCAGGCGTCAAGGGATAAATAAATTAGCATCGGAAACTCAAGCAGATTATGTTGCTCTTGGGCATAATTTAGATGATATGGCTCAAACTGTATTAATGAATTTACAAAAAGGAGATTTAGATAGAACATTAAGATTAGCACCTCATTCATGGTCACCAATTAAAGGAATGGCACCAAGAATTGTTCCAATAAGATGGATTCCAGAACAAGAGGTACAAGCATATGCAATGTCAATGGATTTACCATTCCATGATGATGAATGTCCTCATTCACATCAAGCATTACGAATATTGCATAGAGACATTGTTGCAAGGATGGAAGATGCAGTACCAGGCACAAGACATGGTTTAGTTCATTCATCGGATTCAGTTAAAGAAATGTATATGAAAAATAAAACACCAGATGAAGAGGAATTTACTAAAGTTGCTAATAATTGTAAATCTTGTGGACAAATAACAAGTCAAGAGATTTGTAAAGCATGCATCATGAAAAAATGGTTGATTGAGTGATTATAATTTCAAATCAATAATTACTGGTGCATGATCACTAACAATTAGCCCCCCTTCACGATTTATTTCGGCATTCGTGATTGATTTAACTGCAGCTTTATTAGCTAGGAAATAATCAATTCTCCATCCTCTATCAAGAATTCTTGCTCTTCCCCTATTTGACCACCAAGAATATGGTCCTTTTTTATCACCGAAAAAAGCTCTACAAACATCAGTCCAACCACATTCTAGTAACCGATCAAACCATTCTCTTTCATGTGGTAAAAACCCAGATGTCATTTTATTTCCTGAAGGATTCCAAATATCATTTTCTGTATGTGCAATGTTTAAATCTCCTGCAATAATTACTGGCGTATTTAGAGAAACATACTCATTAAGCCAAATCAAAAAATCTTCCATCCATTTTTCTTTATACATTTGTCTTTCCACTTTTGAACTTCCACTAGGTAAATATGTGTTGATTAATGTCAACTCCCCATGCTTGGTTACAAGAATTCTTCCTTCTTCATCAGAATCATTTCCTTTTCCCTTTTTAATAACTTCAAATGTATTATTTGAAAACGTAGCGACCCCCGAATAACCTTTCCTTAAGGCAGGATGCCAAGAATATGTCATGTCAAGTGGCGGAGTCCAATTTTTTGGTAATTGTTCTTCTAGACATCTAATTTCTTGTAGCATTAATACATCAGGTTTCATTTGTTCAATAAAATCATCTAACCCTTTGCGAATTGCAGCTCTGATACCATTTACATTCCATGAAATAATACGCATATTCTCACAATAAATTTTCAATTAATCGTTCTAAATTTTGGTTTCTTCCACAATAATGGCATTGTAACATAAGAGGTGTAGTACTTAGTACTTTTAGCCTATGAGGTAGTGGTTCTCTAACTGAATTACTTATACAATTAGAATATACACAATGTGCGACATTAATCATTTCATCAGATAATTGAATTGTTAATTTTTCTGCAACAGAATAATTTCTAATTATTGATACTGAAGCCATTGGGGCAATTAATGCTAATCTATCAAGCTCATCTTGTGTCAATTCACGATCTTCGATTTTCAAAATATCTTTAGTACCAAGTTTTCCTGATGGAACATTCATTACTAATGATATTGGATTTGATTGTCTACCATCTATATTAAAAATTTGTAATGCTTGTAATACCAATCCCCCTGGGATATGATCTATTACAGTACCATTTCTAATTGCAGTCACTCTTCTCATTGCTTGTTCATCAGCACTCATTATTTTTCACCTCCAATTTTTTCAGGAATTGGTATATTTAACATGTCACAAAGTAATGCCATCCTTGTTACAACTCCATTAAATGCCTGTTCAAAATATGCAGCATGTCTTGTAGAGTCTACATCAGGATTTATTTCATCAACACGAGGCAGTGGATGCATCACTATCATATCTTTTTTCACAGAAGATAAATCATCTGCAACTAATTTATACACTCCTGCAACTCTTACATATTCATCTTCATCTGGAAAACGCTCTTTTTGAATTCGAGTCATATATACCACATCAGCATTTTCTAATTGTGGCTTAAGCTCCTCAGTAATTTCTAATTCTCCACCTTGTTCTTTTAATTCGTTAATAATTTCATCTGGTAATCTAAGACTTTCTGGACTTACCAATGTTAATTTACAACCAAATCTTACTAGTGCATATGAAAGAGAATGTACTGTTCTTCCAAATCTTAAATCTCCAACTAAAACAACATTCAGGTTTTCTATTTTTCCATGTGCTTGTTTAATTGTAAATAAATCAAGCATTGTTTGAGTAGGGTGGTGTCCTGCACCGTCCCCTGCATTTGCAATTGGTACATTTGCACAATCAGATGCATATTGTGCTGCACCTTGTAATGGATGTCTTAATGCAATAACATCAGAATATCCATCAACCATTCTTATTGTATCGTGCAATGTCTCGCCTTTAACAACAGAAGATGATGCTACTGCACCTAAATTAACTACATCTCCTCCTAGGCGTTTCATTGCAGTTTCAAATGACATTCTCGTTCTAGTGGATGGTTCAAAAAATAAATTGCCAAGAATCTTTCCTTGTAATAGGGGTAAGTGCAAATTTCCCTTTGCAACAGGTAATAATTTTTCAGCATCTGCAAGTATTCTGTGGATGTCATCATTTGTCAAATCGTTCATCGTTATCAGAGAATTCATGTTCTTTCCACCTAGCGGGCTTAGACGCCCGTCAATAACCCTTGCCCTATGTTGAAATGCAAAATAATTGAACTAATAGGGGTGTCATTCTTGAATAAGAGCATTGTCCGCTCTTTTATGATAGTTAGCCGAACACCCCTAAGAGTTTCATTTTGTGGCGGTGGTTCGGACTTAAAAGAATATTACAAATCTTCAGAAAAAGGAGGAAGAGTTACTTCAGTAGCATTAAAAAAATATGTATATGTTACAGTAAATTCACGTTTTGATGATTCAGTAAGAGTTTCATATTCACAAATGGAAATTGTTGATGATTTTGAAAAATTAAATCATCAATTGGTTAAAGAAGCAATGAGAATGACAGGAATTGTAAAAGGAGTTGAAATAACAACTATTGCAGATATACCAAGTAAAGGAAGTGGGCTAGGTTCATCCTCGTCAGTTACTGTAGGACTATTGCATGCATTACATTGCTTTGCTGGAAGAACTCCTACACCAGCACAATTAGCAGAAGAAGCATGTAAAATTGAGATTGAAATTTTAGGACAAACTATTGGAAAACAAGATCAATACGCTGCAGCTTTTGGTGGTTGCAATCATATTATTTTCAATCCTGATGACACTGTTTCAGTTGAAAAATTATCTACAGATGTACAATTTGAGAACAATTTTGCATTATTATATACGGGAATAACAAGATTAGCAAATAATATCTTAAAAGAGCAAAATGATCAAACAGAAAAAAATCGCAAAAGTTTAGATTTGTTAGTAGAACAAGCAAATCTTGCTAAAGATATGATTCTTGATAATAATTTTTCAGGATTAGCAAATTTGCTAAATGAAACTTGGATTTGTAAGAAAGAATTGGGTTCTAATGTTACAAATGAAAAAATAGATTTAATGTTCAAAAAATTATACAACTGCGGAATAAATGGAGCAAAATTATTAGGTGCAGGTGGTGGAGGTTTTATCTTATTTGAAGGAGGTAATGATGCTATGGAAATGGTAAGATCTGAATTTTCAGATAAAAAGATTATACCTTTGGAAATCGATAATGATGGTTCTCGTATTTTATTTTCAGATAGGTGATTTAGTGAAAAAAGAAATATTGATTGTTTTATGTTTATTTTTCAGCATATTTTCTAGCATCATGCCATCAACATTTGCGGAATCTGATACAGAAAATGACTTAATTGAATTATCATTTGATTTATTTGATTTAGATTCAGGAGAAATAATTGATTCTGCTGAAATTTTTGTAATTGAAGGTTGGTCTGGAACGATTCTTGAGCAAAAAACATTTTTTTCTGGAGATTCTATTGATGTAATTAAAAACCATAGTTTAAGATTTAAATTTTCTAAAGAAGGATACAATGATTGGAATTCAATATCAAATATTTATTATGAAGAAGAAATCATTAATGTTAATTTCACAACTAATAATGAAACATATAATTTCACAATTGAAGAGGAAGCAAATGTAACTGGAGGTAATGTAGGATTATTTTTTAATTCAATGTCTAGCAACTCGAATATTAATTTAAGTTGGGAGGCAAATTACGAGTTTTCCATGCATTTAGGTACAAATTTACTTCCAACAAAATCATTAGGGTTATCTGGACAAATAGATTATTGGATAGGAAACAAGGATGGTATTTTACAATTTGAAGAGGAAGAAATGTTTACTGGTTGGTTTCAACAACAAGCTTGGACCGATCCCTATTTTGGAGGTTGTTGTAAAATTGATGGAAACTTCCCCTTAGTCTCAGATTTAGTATCTCCAGAAGATACATGGTTAAATTTAGAGTTAGGAATTTGGGGGTGGAATGAATCAACAACATTATCTGTACATTCTGGATTTACAGGAAATAGATTGTTGGAAATACCTTTACAGAATGATATTAGACAATTAGCAAATATGCAAATAATAACACATCCTGATTGGGAATATCGATATTCTCCAAATTCAGAGTGGATATATGGAAGTCCAACAAATATTAATATTAACAGGAGCATTTCGGGTATTGGAGGTTTTATTCCGATTACTTTTGCTAAGAATACGGCACCAATTGCTCAATCAACAATAATTGGATATATGGGTTCATCATTACCTTTAGGAGTAAATATTACATTTGATGGTTCTAGTTCTACGGACTCATCTCATAATATTGGTCTAGGCTCTAATTTAGAATGTGTTTGGACGTTTAAATCTGGTGATTTAACATTTGATTTTCCTCAAATGATAACAATAGTTAATTTAACAAATTTAGGCTTTTTATCAAACACAACATTAGAGACAATATTAGAATGTACAGACCCACAAGGATTGACTGATTTATGGAATAAAAGTTGGTATCTTGATAGTACATCTCCAAATGCTATTGAATTATATGGTGACGCAGAATGTATTGACAAGCCATCAGAAACAAATTTATTAGAATGTAATGAATTATTAGTGGAATC
>MDSZ01254857.1_pt1 | contig 12368 bp, 14 predicted proteins | sample 811201 | NCBI WGS metagenome assembly MDSZ01 (sample SAMN05326647, study PRJNA326480) | marine metagenome | isolation source: seawater | place: Indian Ocean: North | collected 2010
ATCCATTAAAAAACTTGTTGTTGCATAACTTTTTGAAAAAAATTTTTCTTGCTTAATATTTTCACCATTTAGAATTTGATCGATTTTTTCAATGTCTTTTCCAGCATAATTTTCTCCATCGTAATGAAATGCGTGATTTTCATAACAATGCCCTAAGCAAAACATCTCACCAACTTTATCATCACCTAATTTTTCTTTTAGTCTATCTTTTAAATTTTCTTGAGTTCCCGCACACATACAAGCGCTTCCATTACAAACAAACGCTTTTTTTTCTCTGTGTGAGGGTCTTAAAAATTCATAAAAACTCTCAGCGCCATGTATAGTTGAAATACCTAAATTATATTCTTTTGCTATTTCTTTAATATCTTTTGGTGAGTCATTGAGAACATTTTCAGACATTTTTTTAAATAAATTGTCCTTTAAACCAATTCTTCCAGACAAATTACTTATATTTTTTGACACCGCAAAATCCTTCTCTAATCTATAATAACTTTTTGTTTATTTGTATAAACATTAAAACTGTCCTCTTTTACGAAACCTACCAAGGTCATGTCAAATCTATTCGCGAGATCAATTGCTAGGCTAGTTGGCGCACCCACTCCTATCATTAAGCCAATATTAGTCATCAAAACTTTTTGCACCAATTCAAAATTTAAGCGTCCAGAACAAGTAATAAACTGGCTATTTGGCTGAAAGTAATTATTAATCAATGAATCGCCAACCATTTTGTCTAATGCATTATGTCTGCCCACATCTTCCCTCAAAGATATTAAATTGCCATCTGATGAAAATAACCCACTAGCATGGATACCACCAGTCTTTGCGAATTCAGATTGGTTTTTTCTTAAGATAAAGGGCGAACTTATTATTGTGTCCCTAGATAATTTTGGATTTGATTTATGGGTTTTGTCCTTTTTTAAAATTTCTAAAGCATCTAGTGAAGATTTACCACATACACCACAAGATGAATTTGTTAAAAAATCTCTTTTAATTTTTGAAATATTTACATTTTGTGAATTATTTAAAGTAACCAGTATCTTATTCTGAATTTTATATCGACCTACCTTTTCTCCGAAACTCTCTACATTTTCGATATCTTTTATATTCTGTATAATTTGTTCGTTAAATAAAAATCCTCTTACTAAATCTTCATCGTGCCCAGGTGTTCTCATTGTAATGGATAAACTTTTTGTTATCCATTTATCTTGGTCTTTAAATTTTAAAGAGATTTCTAGTGGTTCCTCAACAGAAATTAAATCTTCTATATTCTCCAGCTTATCTTTTATAAATTTTGTAACTTTATACCTAGAATTCATTTCTTTATTTGAGAGGATATTCTTTTTTTAAAATAAATTTATTAATTGCAATCGCTAATAAAATAATAATTAAACACCCAGAGATAATTGGAAAAATAATATAATCATAAGACACACTGCCAATAATGACTATGACAGGATTTCCACCTGCCGGTGGGTGAACTACGTTAAGCAAAATCATAAAAAAAATACCCACTCCAACAGCAAGAGCTATATTAATATATATTGGTAAAGGTATTAAGTTTACAAAAATAATACCAACCATAGTTGTTACCAAGTGTCCAAAAAAAACATTTTTTGGTTGTGCAAATGGACTTTCAGGAAAACCAAATAATAACACCATCGATGATCCAAATGTGCCCGCTAAAAATAAACCCAAAGTGCTTTTGTAGGTAAGAACAGTCAATACACCAATTGTAAAAGCTGAAAAGATACCAGCAATTAGAGCTTTTTTTAAAATTCCTTTTTTTAAATTAATCATTTAAGGCTTTGGTTATAGTTCTAAAAGGTAAGAGCAAGCATTCTTTTCTCGATATGTTTTTTTTATTTAAAAGTTCTTTAAAGATCATCCATTTTTTTCCTAAAACAATTTTTGTATTATCAAAAATATTTTCACACGTTTTCACAAAATCTTTTATTTCATCAATGTTTTTATTTTTAATAATACGTGACAGAAGACTTACTGATGCTTGACAATATATGCATGATTTACATTGATAGCCCATATCTATAACTTTATTGTTTTTTACTATTAGACTTATTTCCATTTCGTCACCACAAAGTGGGTTTTTATTTTTTGACTTATGGGTATGTCTTTCAAGAACTTTATTGTTCTCTGTATTTGAAGCTATTTCTAAAATTCTTAAATCCATATTATTTCTTTTAATCAAAATATAATGTTTTATATTTCGTTTTATGGATCATAACAAGATTTTAGCTGTAGTACTAGCCGGAGGAAAGTCAGAAAGGTTTGGACAAGATAAATCACAAGTAAATTTAAAGGGAAAAATATTAATTGATTATATTCTCTCAGAAATTATTGACGAATTTAATGAAATTTTAATCGTTTCAAACAAACAAATTAAGTTTATGCAGTCAAATAAAATTTTCGTCACAAAAGACTTTAAGGAAGATTTAGGTCCATTAGGTGGTATTTTGACTGCGATGAAATGGATAAAGAAAAATAAAAAAAAATACGAATGGATATCGACTTTTCCTTGTGACACTCCCTTTTTTTCTAAAAAAGAGCTTAAAAATTTTTATGAAAAAATAAAAGTAAATGAGAATAAATTATTTTTTATTAAAAATCACGAAACCAGACATAATATATTTGGGCTTTGGTCTTTAGATTTGATTAATAAATTAGAGACAGATTTACTTGCAGGAGAGAGAAAAGTTGAAGTTTGGGCTAATTCTATAGGTGTAACAAATATTGATATTAAGTTTGAAAAAATTGATCCATTTTTTAATATAAATACTAGAGACGATTTCGATAAAGCATTACAAATTTTGAATTATGATAAGTTATAAAAGTTCTATTAATAAATTAAGAAGATCTCAATTGAAAATTGATGATCAAACTGTAAAAAGTTCTGAATGTTTTAACAGAGTTTCTGCGTTAAATATTTACAGTAAAGTTTACAATCCAGCGTGTAATAATGCAGCATTTGATGGTTTTGCTATAAATTCTAGCGATACAAAAAATTTAAGTAAAAAAAAATATTTTAAGATTGTAGGTTCAGTAGCAGCAGGTGACAAACCTTTTAATAAAAAGATTAAAAAATTTCAAGCTGTAGAAATTATGACAGGAGGTACTGTTCCTAAAGGTTTAGACACAATTATACCTATTGAGAAAATAATTTTTGGCTCAATAAAAAAAAATACTAAAAATATAGTAATTGATAAGCCGATAAAAAAATTTCAACATATAAGATTTAAAGGGTCTGACTATAAAAAAAATGATTTAATTATTAAAAAAGGCACAATTATTAAATCAAAACATGTTTTAGCTTTGAAAACACTAGGTGTAAATAAGATAAAAGTTAAAAAGATTCCAAATATTTTATTTTTTTCTACAGGAAATGAAATAACTGATAGTGACAAAATACCAAGTTGGAAAGTTAGAAATTCAAATAATCACTACATTAACTCATTAAGTAAAAATTTTTTATTCAACTTTATATATGGAGGTATACTAAGAGATTATGATGAGACTTTGTTTTCAAAAAAAATAAAAAAAATTTTGAATTCAAAAATTGATATTATTTTAACTTCTGGAGCAGTTTCAGCTGGAAAATTTGATTATATCCCAAATGTTGTTAAAAAATTTAAACTTTCAAATTATTTTAAAAATGTCTTGATCAGACCAGGAAAACCAATTTTGTTTGCAAAAATTAAAGGCAAACAAAAAGCAATTTTTGGTCTTCCAGGAAATCCAATTTCATCTGCAGCTTGTTTTAGATTTTTTGTTTATCCTTATTTACAAGAATCTTTGGGTATTAATCGAGAAAAACCAATTAAAGCTATTTTAAAAAATAATTTTTTAAAAAAACAAAATTTTACTCGTTTTGTTAAAAGTAAAATTAATACAACTAAAAATGGTAAAATTGAAGTTGAGATTTTAACAGGACAAGAGTCATTCAGAATACAATCTTTTAATAAATCAAATATCTGGGTTTTATTACCTTCAGGTAAATCTAAATTTAAGAAAGGGGATTTGGTTGATTGTTTTTTTCCAGATCATCCAAATAAAAACTTTTAGATGAAGATTTGTTTTTTGTTGTAGTTCTGAGTAATTAGAATTAAAAATCTTAATATGTTAGAGTTAAAAAATCCAAAAGTTGCAGTTCCAGTTGTCTTATTTGCAGGTCTCATATGGTCTTTTGGTCCATTAGTTGTAAGATATATGAATGATCCACAATTGATACCTTGGCAATATATCTTTGGAAGGGGTTTAACAATATTTATTCTATTAAATTTATATTTGTATTTTGAGGAAGGAATAAATTTTTATAAGAATTATTTTAAAATGGGTATTTCAGGTATAATTGGTGGGTCTGGACTTGGTGTAGCCATGATATCTTTTATGTTTTCCATTACAAATACAAGTGCAGCAGTCACTTTGTTATGTTTAGCAGCAATGCCTTTTTTTACTGCACTTTTAGCATTTCTTTTTCTTAAGGAAAAAATTTCACTGAATGTATGGATTTCTATATTCATGGCTACGATTGGGATAATTATAATGGCGCTTGGAAATCAATCTGAAGCATCTCTCATAGGTTTTATTTTTGGGATAACGTCTTCTATGGGTTTTGCAGTGTTTTCGGTAACATTGAGATGGAGAAAAGAGACACCAAAGTTTACAACTACTGCCTTTGCAGGCTTTTTTTGTTTTGTTTTTGCTACCATTGTGATTTTAATCAAAGGTCAGAATTTCTTTTCTACAAGCTATAACAGTTCTTTATTTTCACTTCATGGAACATTGGTCTGTTTAGGATTAATTTTATACTCTATTGGTTCTAAAGCTATACCAGCTGCTGAATTAACACTTTTATCTTTAACTGAGGTAATTGGAGGAATTTTTTGGGTATGGTTACCACTATTTGGAATAAATGAAGTTCCAAGTTCAAATACAATAATTGGAGGTTTTTTTCTTTTTATTTCTCTAACTTACTACAGTCTAATTATGAGATGGAATAAAAGATTCATTGGCCTTAATTAATTTATGGAAAGACCAGACTTTTTTGAACTTCAAAATGGAAAAAAAGCAAAACTTCCTTTTACTTATCAAGAGTATAATAACAGAGTGAATAAAATTCGATCTTTAATGGATAAAAATAACATCGATATGATCATTTTAACATCAATGCACAATGTTGCATATTACACTGGTTTTATTTATTGCTCATTTGGCAGACCCTATGGATGCGTGATTACACAAAATAAAATTTCTACAATTTCGGCAAATATTGACGCAAGTCAACCTTGGAGAAGATCACACTGTGAAAATATTATTTATACAGACTGGAAAAGAGACAATTTTTTAAAGGCTATCGTTTCAATTATTGGAAGAGATGAGCCACCAAAAAATATTGGGATTGAAAATGATCATGTAACATTAGAAATGAGGGAAAAAATTGGTGCGATATTTACTTTTTCAGTATTCAGGGATATTTCAGAAGATTTGATGAAACTTAGAATGATTAAATCAAATGAAGAAATTGAGTTAATTAGAAATGGTGCAAGAATTGCAGATATTGGTGGTGAGGAAATTGTCAAAAATATTAAAGAGAATAATACTGAAATTGAGATAGCAATAGCAGCTAGGGACAGAATGGAAAGAGAAATTGTTAAAAGTTATCCAGATGCAGAGTATATGGATACTTGGGTTTGGTTTCAATCAGGAATTAATACTGATGGCGCTCATAATCCAAAAACTAACAGAAAATTAATTAAAGGAGATATTTTATCTTTAAATACTTTCCCCATGATCTCAGGGTATTATACTGCACTTGAGCGAACTTTATTTTTAGATCATGTAGATGATGCTTCATTAAAAGCATGGGAGGCAAATGTTAAAGTCCATAAAAGAGGATTGGAGCTTATTAAGCCAGGGGTTAAGTGTTCTGATATTTGTCGCGAATTAAACGAACTTTTTGCAGAACTTGGCTATCTTCAGTATAGAACTTTCGGTTATGGACACTCTTTTGGTATGCTATCACATTTTTATGGGAGAGAGGCTGGATTAGAATTAAGAGAAGATATTAATACTGTGCTTGAAGAAAACATGGTTGTGTCCATGGAGCCAATGATCATGATACCAGAAGGTAATCTTGGCGCTGGAGGTTATAGAGAACATGATATCTTGGTGGTTGGTAAAAGCGGAGCAGAAAATATTACAAAATTTCCTTTTGGCCCTGAGCATAATATTATAAGAAATTAATTATTATGAGTGATAATAAAATTATTGTTAACAGTTGGAACGAGTGGGATCCTTTAAAACATGTAATTGTTGGAAGAGCAGATGGTACCTGCATACCAGCACCAGAACCAGCATTAGATGCAAAAGTTCCTGAAGATAGTGATATGAGAGGCAAGTTTGGACCAAGAACAAAAGATTCTGTCGACAAGGCAAATGAATTATTGGATAATTTTTCAAATCTACTTCAAAAAAGAGGTATAAAGGTTGATCGACCAACACCAATAAATTTTAACCAAAAAACGTCAACTCCTGATTGGGAGGCAGAAACTATGTTTGGTTGTATGCCGCCTAGAGATGTTTTGTTGACAATTGGTAATGAAATACTTGAGGCAACCATGAGTTATAGATGCAGATGGTTTGAATATTTATGTTATAGACCACTTTTAAAAGAATATTATGTATCCGATCCAAACATGAGACATGAATCTGCTCCAAAACCTAGACTGACAGATTCTGATTATCATAAAGATTATTTATCTGATAAAATTGGAATTCAAAAAAGACTCAAATGGACAGAAGACAAATTCTTTGTAACTACAGAGGAGGAGCCATTATTTGATGCAGCAGATGTTCTTAGATTTGGTAAAGATCTTGTAGTACAGCATGGTTTTACTACAAATCTAAAGGGAATTGATTGGCTCAAAAGGCATTTTAAAGATCATAGAATTCATGCCGTCAATTTTCCAGGTGATCCTTATCCAATTCATATTGATGCAACATTTACACCTATTAAAGAGGGTATAATTATAAATAACCCACAGAGAAAATTACCTAAAGAGCAAAGAAAATTATTTGAGAAAAATGGCTGGAAAATAATTGACTCAGCACAACCTGCTCATAACAAACCACCTCCTCTTTGTTATTCATCAGTATGGCTTTCAATGAACGTTTTAGTGCTGGATCCTAAAACAGTTTGTGTGGAAAAAAGTGAAATTTATCAAGCTGAGCAGCTCGATAAATTAGGTATGGAAGTAATTCCTGTTGAATTAAGAGACGCTTATGCTTTTGGGGGCGGTTTACATTGTTGCACTGCAGATGTAAATAGAGAAGGAGATTTAAAAGATTACTTTCCTAATCAATAGCGCCTAACTGGGGTTTTGTTTCAAAAATTCAATATAATTTAAAACCTCATCATATTTTTCATCAGAAATATCTTTGTAGCTACATTTATATTTTTGTTTAATACAGAAAGCAACGTGAGCATACGGATTACGGCCTTTTGGATGATCTTTATGATTAGGCAATTGACCAGTTAAATAATCACCAGCCTCTTGTATTGCTTTCCAAATTTTTATAGATTTATCTTTATTCATAACATTTTCAATATTTGAAGGAAATATACTAATTTATTTTGCCAAAGTAATTAACCATTACAACTCCAACGATAATAAATATGATACCTATAAATCCATAAAGATTTGGTATTTGATTATATTTAATCATTGAAAAAAATAAAACACCTGTAACTACTAGTCCGCTATAAGTTGAATAGGCAAACCCAACAGGTAGAGCAGCCATTGCTTTGGCGATTGAAAACATTGTAACAAACATGAAAAGTAAACATAGAAGTGATGGCATGAATTTGGTAAATCCATCTGAAATTTTAGCTAAACTATTTGAAATAATTCCAAACGAGATGGCTATTGATAAAAAGATATATCCATATAAAGGTTTCATTAATTAATATTAACAAATTGATAAATTTTAGCTATTTTTATTTTTAATATATAAAAAATAGTTTAATAGAAAATATGATTAAAAATAAACATTTAATAATTGCTTGTGACGGAGAGTCAGCCAGTGGAAAAAGTACAGCAGCAAAAATGATTTCTAAAAAATATAAACTTATGCTTATAAATTCTGGTTTAATTTACAGATATTGCAGTAAAATCCTAATACAAAATAAGCCTAAAAAAATTATTCATTTTTTAAAAAAAAAAATTGAAAAAATTTCATATCAAAATATTTCCAAACATAATCTTCATACAGAGAAAATAAGTAATCATGTTGCGATACTTGCTCAAAATAAAAAAGTTCGAGAAATAGTAAACAAATACCAATTAAAAATTATTAAATCTAATAAAAGAATTTGTGTTGAGGGTAGAGATATTGCGAGTAAAATTTTAGCCAAAAACCCAAAGTATGATTTAGCTTTTTATTTTAAATGTAATTTGAAAGTTGCAAGTCGTAGAAGATGGTTTGATTTAAATAAAAAGGTGCCTTTAAAAGAAGTTAAAAGATCTTTAAGAGTGAGAACAAATCTAGATAAAAAAAGACGTTTTAGTCCCTTAATTAAAGTAAAAGATGCAATAATAATTAGAACTGATAAACTTTCAAAAAAACAAGTTTTATTTTTAATGTCAAAATATATTGATAATTTAAATTAGATCCAGATACCAAATTTAATTTTTAGTAGTTTTATCAACATCTAATCGCTCTAGTTCAAGGCTTAGATTAGATGTTTCATCTGTTAAAGACTCTAGTTTTCTATTTTTTTCCATTTCTTTTTGTTTTAATCTTAATTCTCTACGATTTTCCTCTAACTCTTTCTCTTTTTGCTCCTTATCAAATTTTTCTTCCCATTCTTTAATTTTAATATATTCAAGTTGTTTTTTTCTATCTTCTTCCTCTTTAAGTATCTTTAATTCTCTATTTTTTCTTCGTTGCTCTTTTTGGTCTTTCAGAGTTTGGTCATTTTCTCTTACTTTTAAATCAATATCTTTTCTATTTTGTTCCTCTTCTTTTAATTTTAATTCTTTTTCTTTATTTCTTAGCTCTTTTGCCATTATAATTAAATGTTCATCTTTTTTAATCAATCTCTCAGACTCAATTTTTTGTTTTTCTTCTTTTAATTTTATGTCTTTTTCTCTTAATCTAAGTTCCTCATCATTTAATTTAATTTTATTACTTTCTTTAATCAATTTTTCTTCCCAATTTTTAAGATCTTTTTTTTCTTTTAGGATTTGATTTTTTTCTTCAAGTTTTTGTAATTTAATTGATTTAATTTTTTTTATTTCTTTATTTTTTTTATAATTAGAAAAAGCACTACTGATAGATTTTGTTGTAAAAGATGCGATTTTTGATAAACCGGTTTCTTTTTTTGAAATCCTTTTTTTATTTTTTTTTTTATAAGCCATTTTTAAAAAAATCATTTCACTAGAGAAAAAAAAATTTTTCAACTTAAATATTAAAAAAAAAAATTTTAAATGTTTATATTGGGTACAACCTATAAGGGATATCTGAACTACTTTTATTAGCTATCTTTTAACTTTTCCGGTTCATCCATGGGTTCTGTATTTGGATTAAGTTCAAGCCCAAGAGGAGTAATTGTTTGTGGAAGAGGGGTAAATTGAGAGTCCGGATTTTCCTCTGTTTCTCTTACTTTCATTCTGTAAATTCCAAATAATCCTATTACTGAATGAAATATAATTAAAAATATAAAATATCCATTAGGGCCAATTACATTCATAAATATAGAACAAATAAAAGGACCGCTTATAGCGCCTAATCCAAAGGCAAACTGTAACCCTGCACCTGCAGCAACAAATTTTTCTTTTGAAATAAAATCATTTGTGTGAGCAAATATAATTGCAAACATTGGAAGACTGCAAAAAGAAAATAATATTAGAAAAATGTAGAACCAGGTCTTGCTTGTAGCAAGATCTCCAGGTAAATACATTTGTTTTGAGGCGATTATAGCACATAGAGCAAAAAAAGCGGATCCAAATGTGGTATAAATTATTATCAACCTTCTATCAAACATATCTGATAATTTTCCAATAGGAAATTGAGCTATAGCCCCAGATATCGCTAGCAAAAACGTAACTATTGAAATTTCAAAAATTGTAAAATTCATGGAAGCTGCATAAACTGCCAAAAGAGAAAATAAAGCAGATTGCGCAGTACCGTAAAAAAGAGAGCCAACCATTCCAAGTGGAGATGTTTGATAAAGTTCTTTAAGACTCATACCTGTGATTTTTTTAAAAGTGGGCGCTTTTCTTTTGGTTAATAAAATTGGAATAAGTGCTAAAGACATAAATAAAGAAACCAAAATAAAAGGCTGAAAATTCTCTGGTTTACTAAAATTAAGAAAAAACATACCTAAAGCCATAGAGCCATAAAGCACAATCATATATATAGATAAAACACTTCCCCTGTTTTTATTACTAGATCTATCGTTTAACCAACTCTCAGCAATCGTGTAAATAGATACCATGCTAATCCCTGTTATCACTCTAAGTATAAACCAAGTAAAAGGATGGATTAAAATTGAATGAATCAAAATTACAATTGAAGCGATTGATGCGAAAGCTGCAAAAACTCTTATATGTCCTACTCTTAATACAAAAGATGGAATAGTTTTTGCTCCAATAAAATATCCAACATAATATCCTGACAACATAAATCCAGTTGAAATTAAACTAAACTCTTCTTGAACAGCTCTAACTCCAAGCAAAGATCCTTGAAAACCATGTGCTAACATTATCAGTCCCATGCCTAAAAATAATGCCCAAGAATTTTTTAAAATTTTATTCATAAAACTGGAGTTATTATTTGCGATCTATTATTAAATCAAGTCTTATTTGTGACAAGTTAAGAATCTTTAAGCTTTAGAAATGAATGGATGGCGATAGTTGCTATTATGATAAATCCACCTTGAAGAGTTTCGATACTAGGTTGTTCTTTAATTATCATCCAAACCCAGATAGGACCTATTATGGTCTCTAGCAGAAAAAACAAATTTACCTCTGCCGCTGGGATGAATCTTGGGGCAATAGTTACTAAAACAAACGGTATAGCTACACATAGAATACACATTAGGGGTATAATAATTAAATCTTTATTAGCTAACACAAAGCTTTCAATAAAAAATAAAGCAAAAATTGCTACAAATAATTTTCCAACAACTGCCGCAGGAACTAAATTTTTTGTTTTTGCAGATCTAATAATAACTGCACCTATAGCTAACCCCAGCGCAGTTACAAATCCTAAAATGTCACCATAAAAATTACCTAATTTTAAGGAGTCAAAGAAGATATAAATTATAGCTAAAAAAGTAATTATTATTGAAATCCAGGTTTTTTTATCAGGTGGTTCTTTTAAAAAAATTGCACCAAGTATTGCAGACATCATTGGTGCAGTTGCAATCATTACTAGAGTGTTTGCGACATTGGTATTTTGAATTGAAATGACAAATGTAATATTGGTTAAACTAAATGTTCCAATGTAAATAAGTCCATGATATCCACTGGTAAAAAGAATTTTAAAAAAATTCAATTTATAAATCAATAGCATTCCTAAAAAAACAGTGAAAAAAGGAATTATTCCCCTGTAAAAAACTAATCCCCAAGTATCTACATTAGAAAGTCTTATAAACAAAGAGTCAGGTGTGATAAACATCACAGCCACAAAAGCCATTAAAGAGCCTTTTTGTTGGTCAGTAAAATTTTTCAAGCTCTTAATTCTTTCCAAAAAGTTTTTGCAAGATTAATATTTGAGAGATCATAAAAAGTTTTTAATCCAGTTGGAGATGTTACGTTGATGTCACCATTAAGTTTTTGATCAATAAAATCTATTCCAGCAAAAAAAATATTTTCTTTTCTTAGGTCTTTAGCCAGAATATTTGATATTTTCTTTTCTGTAGTTGTTAGAGTTGTATTAGTTGCTTTACCACCCTTACTTAAGTTACTCAAGTAAGAACCTTTTTTTGGAATTCTTGAAATTGCGCCTACTATTTTTCCATTTATGATAAAAACCCTTTTATCCCCTTTGCTTATTTTTGGTAAAAATTTTTGACACATAATAAATTTATGTTTTCTTATAAATCTTTTTATTAAATATGAATTTAACTTATTTAAAAAACGAATATCGTTTCCACCATAACCATGGATTGGTTTTAATATAATTTTTTTATGAGTTTTTATAAATTTTTTTATTTCTTCTAAATTTTGACTAAAAATAGTTGGTGGCAAAAATTTCTGATATTTAGATGAGAAAAGTTTTTCAGAAATATTCCTTATAGATGTTGGATTATTTATAATTTTTACTTTATATTTAATAATATCTAAAAT
>MDSZ01175177.1_pt1 | contig 12367 bp, 9 predicted proteins | sample 811201 | NCBI WGS metagenome assembly MDSZ01 (sample SAMN05326647, study PRJNA326480) | marine metagenome | isolation source: seawater | place: Indian Ocean: North | collected 2010
CTTTGAATAAATTTAAAATATTTATTAATACATAGTAAAATATTTAAGTTTTTTATATACCACAGCTTTTATAGTGGAATTTTGATTTAATTTTGGGGTTTTGATTATGAGTAAAGAAACAGAAAGTAAATGTCCAGTTATGCATGGAAGTCTTTCTTCCAATAGCTCAACCGGAACATCTAACCAAGACTGGTGGCCTAACCAGTTAAATTTAAACATACTTCATCAGCATGATAGAAAAACTGATCCAATGGATGAGGGTTTTGATTATGCAGAAGAATTTAAAAAACTTGATTATGATGGTCTAAAAAAGGATCTTCACAATCTAATGACTGACTCTCAGGATTGGTGGCCAGCTGATTATGGTCATTATGGCCCATTCTTTATTAGAATGACTTGGCATGCAGCAGGCACATATAGGATAGGAGATGGAAGAGGCGGTGGAGGCACGGGTGCCCAAAGGTTTGCTCCACTTAACAGTTGGCCTGATAACGGAAATTTAGACAAAGCAAGAAGACTTCTATGGCCGATCAAACAAAAATACGGTAAAAAGATTAGTTGGGCAGATCTTTTAATCTTAGCTGGAAATGTAGCCATTGAATCAATGGGTGGGAAGACATTTGGTTTTGGGGGAGGTCGTCCTGATATTTGGGCTCCAGAAGAAGACATCAATTGGGGGGCTGAAACAGAATGGCTTACAAATGAGAGATATAGTGGTGAGAGAGATTTAGCTGATCCTCTTGGAGCCGTTCAGATGGGTTTAATTTATGTAAATCCTCAAGGTCCAGATGGAGATCCTGATCCAGTTGCAAGTGGTAAAGATGTAAGAGAAACATTTGGTCGAATGGCTATGAATGATGAAGAAACAGTTGCTCTTGTAGCTGGAGGTCATACCTTTGGCAAGGGTCATGGAGCTGGGGCAGAAGATCATGTTCAAGCAGAACCTGAAGGCGCGCCAATTGAAGAGATGGGATTTGGTTGGACAAGTAGCCATGCCTCAGGAATGGGAAGCGACACAATTACAAGTGGTTTTGAAGGAGCTTGGACATCCAACCCTATTAAATGGGACAACGGCTACTTTGATCTTTTATTTGGCTATGAGTGGGAGAAGGTGGAAACTCCTGCTGGCAAGATTGTTTGGCATGCAATTGATCAGAAAGAAGAAGATATGGCGCCAGATGCTGAAGATTCTTCAGTAAGAGTTCCAACTATGATGACAACTGCAGATATGTCCATGAGAGAAGATCCTGCTTATAGGAAGATTTCTAAGCGTTTTCATGAGAATCCAGAAGAATTTGCTGATGCTTTTGCTCGAGCTTGGTTTAAATTACTGCATAGAGATATGGGTCCAAAAGCTAGATATCTTGGTCCCGAGGTTCCAGATGAGGAATTAATTTGGCAAGATCCCGTTCCAGCTGGTAGTACTGATTATGATATTGGTGAAGTAAAAAAATTGATATCAGAATCAGGGCTTTCAATTCAAGAAATGGTTGAAACTGCATGGGCAAGCGCTTCAACCTTTAGAAATTCAGATCTTAGAGGTGGTGCTAATGGTGCAAGAATTCGTTTAGCGCCTCAAAAAGACTGGGAAGCTAACAAGCCCGAGCAACTTGCAAAAGTCTTATCAGTTTATGAAAAGATTTCTTCAGATACAGGCGCATCTATTGCAGATGTAATTGTCTTAGGTGGGAATGTAGGTATCGAGAAGGCTTCAGGGGCTGAAGTTCCATTTACTCCTGGTCGTGGTGATGCAACAGAGGACCAAACTGATGCTGAGTCATTTGCCGTTTTAGAGCCTGTTGCTGATGGCTTTAGAAATTACTTGGATTCAAAGTCTAATATACCTGCTGAAGAAATGATGCTTGATAAATCACAATTGTTAGGCTTAACGGCGCCTGAGATGACTGTCCTATTAGGCGGCATGAGATCTTTGGGAATAAGTAATAATGATTATGGCATTTTTACTGACAACCCCGATCAGTTATCAAATGATTATTTTGCTACATTGCTTGATATGTCAGTAGCTTGGAAACCAAATGGAACTGGATATTCTTACGAGGGCGTTGATAGAGTCTCTGGTAAGAAAACAAGAACCGCAACAAGAGTTGATTTAGCATTTGGATCTAATTCTCAACTTCGTGCATTAGCTGAAGTATATGCAAGCGATGATGCAAAAGATAAATTTGAACGTGATTTCATCTCAGCATGGAATAAGGTAATGAATAATGACCTTGTTTAAGTAATAAAATTCATACAAAAGGGGGCTTTCCAGGCCCCTTTGTGACTCAAGAGCTGCACGATGCCTGATTGTTTAGTATCATTCGATTATGAAAACTGCAATTTATCCAGGCTCTTTTGATCCAATTACATTTGGCCATATAGATATTGTAGAAAGAGCAGCTGCTTTATTCGATAAGATCATTCTTGGAGTCGCTGAAAGTCAATCTAAGAATCCTTTGTTTAGTGTGGATGAAAGAATTGAGCATATCTCAGAGATATTTAAAGATAATCCTAAGATTGAGGTTTTAGGTTACTCAAGTCAACTTACAGTAGATTTAGCTCGAGATAATGACGCTATTGCGATTATTAGAGGATTGAGGGCTGTAGCTGATTTTGAGTATGAATTTCAATTAGCAACTATGAATCGTGCTCTAGCACCAGACATTGAGAGCATCTTTTTTACTCCAAAAGATACCTTGATTTATGTTTCATCAAGTCTCGTAAAGGAAATAGCAAATTTTGGTGGAGATGTTTCAAGATTTGTCTCGCCAAATGTTAAGACCGCCTTGTTAAAAAAATTATCGGGTTAAATTTGGCATTTTCGACAAAAAAAAGTCGCTCTTTGGGATTGGGTAATCCTTTTTATGGTTTCTCTTTTGCAAGTCAAGCAACTTTCATTAGCCCGATCATATACAGCTAAATCAATCTTAAAGTAGCCTTTATTTCCATCGGGTTGATAAAAGTCTTGCAATGTAGTTCCTCCAGCTTTAATTGCGCGCCTTAGGATTTTCTTTGTTGAGGTAACGATTTCCCTATTTTCTTTTTTAGTAAGAGTTTTACTCTTTCTTGTAGGACGAATTTTAGCATCGAATAATATTTCATTTGCGTAAATATTACCTATTCCAACAACATGCTTTTGATTCATTAGTACATTCTTTATCGGTGATGTTAATTTTTTAATTCTATGAAACAAGTAGTCTCCATTAAATTCTTCTGAAAGAGGTTCCGGCCCCAAGTTTTTTAATAAGAAATGATTTTGAGGTTCTGAAACAAAATGCAGTGAACCAAACCTTCTTGGATCATTAAAAATCAATTTTCCATTTTGAAAAATAAACTCCACATGATCATGTTTTTTATAAAAATTAGAGTTTTTATCAGCAATTCTAAGTGTTCCTGTCATGCCCAGATGGATTAGTATTTGAGATTTATTTATATTTAGCAGTATATATTTTGCTCTTCTACTAATATTTTTAACTTTCATTCCATGGAGTTTTTTAAAGACCGAAGTATCTACCTTCCACCGAAGATTTGGATTATATATTTGGATAGATTTTATGTTTTGATTTGCAAACTTTTGAATTGCTTGTACTGAGGTTTCAACCTCTGGCAATTCAGGCATGTTTTAACCAAGTAAGTTATTTATTTCAATAAGATTCTCAGGGCTTAGAGTTCCAGCGGCCAAATGTAAGCGAAGGGTTGTAATTAAGTAATCATATTTTGCGTTTGATAGATTGCGCTCAGCACTATATAGATTCTTTTCAGCCTGCAATAAATCTACAATATTTCTCGTTCCTACCTCATATCCTACTTTAGTAGCTTCAAGTGCGCTTGATGCTGAAACTACAGCTTGTTTTTGTGCCCTTAGGTTAGCTACTAATGTCACCACATTTGAATATTGACTGCGTACATCTTGGATGACGCTTCTTTCAGTAAATAATGCATCCTCAGAAGACTTATTTGATTCTGCGTATGCTTGTTTTGTTCTAGAAATAACAGCCCCGCCTTGAAAAATTGGCATAGAGAGTTGCAAGCTATAAGTGTCACGTTGGGTTTCATCCGGGACAGTAATATTGAAAGCACCTCCAGTATTTATTCCATCAAAAGCATATTGATTTGTTTCTGATTCGCTTTGGACTCCTACAATATCGACTTTAGGTAAATGGTTTGAGGCAACACTTCTAGCATTATTCTTAGATGCGTATTTTCTGAGATTCGCAGCTTGCAGCCTAAAATTATTTTTTACAGCTTTCCTTGCCCATTCTTCTTTTGACGCTGGTACTGGATTTGTAACATTTAAATCATTTATTAGACCATCAAGAGAAACAATTTCTCTACCAACCAAAGCATTCAAAGATTCTTTAGCCGTATAGACTTCTCCTTCTGTTCTGGTTCTTGAGGCAAGGCTAAGATCAAAAGCCAATTGAGCCTCTTGAACTTCAGTGACAGCGGCAAGACCAACTTCATACCTCTGCTTGATTTGATCTAGTTGTTTTTTTATAGCCTTTTCTTCTGATCGAGCAGCACTTAAATTATCAATAGCTCTTAATACATTAAAATAAAGTTCAGCTGTTCTGACAATTAAAGTTTGTTGCGAATATGCAAAATCAGCTTCAGCTGCGTCTGTTAGAAATTTAGATTGACGGTATTTAAACCATGCATCTAATCTAATTAATGGTTGAGTTAATCTTGCTGATGAACTGAAGTTATTATATTGATTTTGAAGATTGCCATTTTGATAATATTCATTCCAATTAGTTTGCGCGTTAATTGATATATTGGGAAGAAGGGCAGCACGGCCCTGAACTTTAATTTCTTTGCCGGATAAATATGAAAATTCTGCTGATTTGTATTGTGGATCATTTTCTAAAGCATCATTGTAAATATCCAAAAGACTATCTCCTTTGGAGTTAATGTTAAAGAAGATCAAAATTGTAATTAGAATTACTTTTATCATGTTCATAATTAATGTTTAAGTGCGAAAATTAGAACTCTTTTAGGGTCAATATGTCAAGTTAACTTTACACTTTATTATTATTTGTTTTATTTTAGTCTATTGTAAAAAAATCTCCTAAAATCTCTTAAATTAATAGCTTCCTTTCAGTTTAGTTAGAGTAGAATAATATATGAAAGTTCATTAGCATTAGGAAAGTTTAATTGGCTAGAAATTATGATTCAAAGTCGATAGAGGTTCTATCAGGCTTAGATCCGGTCCGAAAAAGACCAGGTATGTATACAGACACCTCTTGCCCAAACCACCTTATACAAGAAGTTCTAGATAATTCAATTGATGAAGCTTTGGTTGGTCACTGCTCTAAAATTAAAGTTACGCTGTATAAAGAAGGGACTATTTCTGTTATTGATGATGGTCGAGGTATGCCAGTAGACGTTCATCCTAAGCATAAGGTAACTGGAGTAGAGCTGATAATGTGCAAACTGCATGCTGGAGCAAAATTTTCAGGTGAAGATTACAATTTTTCTGGAGGCTTGCATGGGGTAGGAGTTTCAGTGGTAAATGCTCTATCAAAAAATTTGTCTGTAGAAATTAAACGAGATAGTCATAAGTTTGAGATGAATTTTGAAGGGGGAGAAAAAACTTCTGAATTAAAAAATGTTGGAAAAATTGGCTCAAGAAACTCAGGGACATCAATAAGTTTTCTTCCCGATCCACAGTACTTTGAAACAATAAATATCGACAAAAATAATTTAAAGCATCTACTTAAAGCTAAAGCAGTTTTATGCCCAGGTTTAACCATTGAATATCATGATGAAAAGAAAAACGAAAAGATTTCTTGGAATTACGAGAATGGATTAATTTCATATTTATCTGAATCCTCAGACAATATTGAATTGCTTTTGGAAGAATCAATTTCTTGCAGCAAATTAGGAGATGATAATGCGCTTGATTTTGTTTTAAATTGGTCGTCGAAACCAGTAAAAAATCTTATGAACGAATCTTATGTGAATCTTATTCCAACTGCTCAGGGCGGATCTCATTTAAATGGTTTTAAAGCAGGTTTACTTGAGTCAGTTAAAGAGTTTTGTGAGTTTAGGAATTTAATCCCTAAAGGCTTAAAAATAACGGCTGATGATGTTGTTCAACATAGCACTTTCATAATTTCTTCAAAGTTGACCAACCCTCAATTTTCAGGGCAAACAAAGGAAAGACTAGATTCCAAAGATCATCAGGCTTTTGTAAATTCAACGACTAAAGACATTCTGAGTATATGGTTTAATCAACATACAGAAGAGGGAGAAAAATTAGCTGAACTAGCTATTGCATCTGCACAAGCAAGGACCAAAGAGACCAAAGTTGTGGATCGAAAGAAAACATTTCAGGGACCCGCGCTTCCTGGAAAACTTTCAGATTGTAACAGTACTGATTTGCAGGAGACTGAGCTCTTTTTTGTTGAGGGAGACTCAGCCGGAGGGTCTGCTAAACAGTCAAGAGAAAGAAAATTTCAAGCTATCATGCCTCTTAGAGGAAAAATTTTAAACACTTGGGATTTAGATAGTTCTGAGATTATGAAATCTGCTGAAATAAAGGATATTTCTACAGCAATTGGAGTCAACCCCGGAAGCCCAGACATTGACTCTTTGAGGTATGGAAAAATTTGTATTTTAGCTGATGCTGATTCAGATGGCCTGCATATTGCTACATTGTTATGCGCTCTCTTTCTTCGTCACTACAAGCCATTAATTCAAGCCGGGCATATTTTTGTAGCCATGCCACCATTATTTAGAATAGATTGTGCAAAAGAAGTTTTTTATGCCCTCGATGAAGATGAAAAAGACTCAATAGTTAAAAAATTAAAAACAAAGCCCGGGAAACCAAAAATAGATATTCAAAGATTTAAAGGTTTGGGAGAGATGAATCCGTCCCAGTTACGTGAAACAGTAATGGATCCTAAAACAAGAAGGTTGGTTCAGTTAACCATTACCTCAACTGATAATGTTAACAGTATGATGGATCTATTGCTTTCTAAAAAAAATGCTGGAGCAAGAAAAGAATGGCTTGAGAAACGAGGCAAAATAGTAACAGTTTAATTATGAATAAGAATTTTAGTTCTATTAGTTTGAAGCAATACGCAGAGGAGTCTTACCTTAACTATTCAATGTATGTCATTTTGGATCGTGCCCTTCCTCATATCGGAGATGGTATGAAACCAGTTCAAAGAAGGATTCTCTATGCAATGAGTGAGTTAGGTTTAAATGCTGGTTCAAAATATAAAAAATCTGCTAGAACCGTTGGAGATGTAATAGGTAAATTCCATCCTCATGGAGACAGTGCTGCATATGAAGCCATGGTGCTGATGGCACAAAATTTTTCATTTAGATATCCACTTGTAGATGGTCAAGGAAATTGGGGAACCCAAGATGATCCTAAATCATTCGCTGCAATGCGCTATACCGAGTCAAAGCTAACAGGGTTTGCTGATTTGCTTCTTTCAGAATTAAAACTGGGAACAGTTGATTGGCAACCTAATTTTGATGGCTCCCTGCTTGAGCCAACAATTCTGCCCGCAAAAATACCAAGCATTCTTCTTAATGGAACTACAGGTATTGCTGTTGGTATGGCAACTGATATCCCATCTCATAACATAAATGAAGTTTTGGATGCATGCATACATGTTTTAAATAATCCAAAGGCCACAACAAAAGACTTATTAAAGTTTATTAAGGGTCCTGACTTCAGCAATCCAGCGCCAATTATTGTTTCTGCTGAAGAGCTTGCTGAGATTTATGAAACTGGAAGGGGTGGATTCAAGATAAGGGCTCACTGGGATTCAGAGGGCAATGACATTGTTGTAAGAGCTTTGCCTCATCAAGCCTCTGGCTCAAAGATTCTTGAACAAATTGCAGATCAGATGCAAAAGAAAAAACTTCCCATGGTTGTTGATTTACGAGATGAGGGAGACCACAAGGAGCCTGTGAGAATGGTGATATCTTTAAAGTCCAACCGCATTGACCCAACAGAAGTTATGAATCATCTTTTTGCTACCACCGATTTACAAAAAAATTATCGAGCAAATATGAATTTAATTAGTCTAAAGGGGTCTCCGAGAGTGTTCGCTCTTAAGGACCTAATTGCTGAGTGGCTTAAGTTTAGGCAACAAACTGTAATGCGCAAATTAGAGCACAGACTAGATCAGGTGCACGATAGGATTCATATTTTAGAGGGCTTATTAATTGTTTATCTAGATCTAGATAAAGTCATCCATATTATAAGAAATAGCGATGAGCCCAAGAAAGAATTAATGAAAGCCTTTAAGATTTCTGAGATTCAAACAAATGCAATTTTAGAAATTCGTTTAAGACAGCTCGCTAAGTTGGAACAAATTAAGCTTGAAGAAGAAAAAAATTCGCTTGAAACCGAAAGATCTGAGCTTGAAAAAATTATTAAATCAAAAGCTAGGTTAAAAACTTATATTAAAAACGAACTTAAAGAAATTAAAGAAAATTTTGGCGATGAAAGAAACTCTCCAATCGAATCTACCTCAGAAGCCAAGGCATTTTCTGAAGAAGAGGTTGTTACATCAGAGGCGGTTACTGTAATTCTTTCTAAAGCTGGCTGGATAAGATCAGCTAAAGGTCATGATATTGATCCAAGAACTCTTACCTACAGAGGGGATGATAAGTTACAGCATTTTGCTCAAGGAAGAAATAATCAAACTGCAGTGTTCTTTGATTCAGGTGGTAAAGCATTTTCATTGCCCGCTCATTCATTGCCATCAGCTAGAGGCATGGGTGAGCCTTTAACCGGAAGAGTTGTTGCTGAGTCAGGCGTAACATTTGAAGGCGTTGCAATCGGAGCTGAAGAATCTCAAATATTAATTGCTAATTCAGCAGGATTTGGCTTTATAAGCAATCTATCTAATGCAATTTCAAATCAAAAGAAGGGAAAGCAATTTATGAAAACTCCGGAGGGAGCTAGCGTTATTTCTCCAATCGCTATTAATGAAAATCATAAATTTGTTGCTGCAACTTTTTCATCGCAAGACAATAAAGGAAAGGTAAGCAATAAAATGTTAATTTTTCCTATAGAAGAGTTACCAATTTTACCTAAGGGCAAAGGAAACAAACTAATAAGTATTTCTACTAAATCTTTTAAGGAAAAATCTGAGTTTATGATGGATGTTTGTTGTTTGGCGGAAGATAGCAAGCTTCATATCCATCATGAAGGAAAAACTGGTGGAAAAACATGGACTTTAAATGAACTTGAGGAATATATCTCTACTAGAGCAAAGCGTGGAAGGGTATTGCCCGCTGGTTACAATGGAAGAATCATGCTTGAAGAGATTATAAAATCTAGTGAAGCTGTTCCTGAATAGCCTGCCTTAATATTTTTAAACCTCGTAATATCAAGTCATCCTCAATGATGAGGCTTGGAGCAATACGAATGGTATTGTTATTAGCCTTTAATATCATCAGTCCTTTCGCATAACATGCTTTCATCAAAGTATCTAAATTAAAGCTTTCAGATGCGTTTAATTTGCAGCCTATCCACAAGCCTGAGCTTCTTATCGTGCTGAAACATTTAAATTCTTTATTAATATTTTTCAGTTCATTTAAAAACAATTTTTCTTTTTTCTTAACTCCATTCAGCAGTGATTTTTTAGATAGCATGGTCATTACCTGTTCAGCAACAGCACAGGCAAGCGGGTTACCCCCAAAGGTTGATCCGTGAGAACCAAGTTGCATGCATTCTGCAATTTCTGTGGATGTTAGGATTGCGCCAATAGGGATTCCACCTCCTATGCCTTTAGCACAACACATAATGTCAGGCTTAATGCCAAACTGCTCATAAGCAAATAAAGTTCCTGTTCTTCCAGCTCCCGATTGCACTTCATCAATGATTAATAGTGCTTTGTTTTGCTTGCATAACTTTTTGATTTTTTGAACGAATCCTTTCTTTGCTTTAATAATCCCCGCTTCACCTTGAACAAGTTCAAGGATTACAGCTGCAGTTTTTTTAGTGATAGCTTTCTCTAGATTCTTCTCTTCGTTGAATGGATGGCGTTTAATTCCTTCAGGCATGGGTCCAAATCCCTCGATAAATCTATCTGAACCATTGAGTGCAATAGCCATAATTGTTCTGCCATGAAATGCATCAGAAAATGAAACTATTTCATTCTTCTTTTTGCTGATATTAAGATAAGCATATTTTCTTGCGGTCTTAATTGCACCCTCAACGGCTTCTGCACCAGAGTTAGCAAAGAAAACTTTTTCAGCAAAAGTGTGCTTGCAGAACATTTTCGCTAATCTAAGTGCGGGCTCATTAGTTAGTAAATTGGATAAGTGCCAAATTTTTTTGGATTGATTTGCTAACGCTTTATTAAGAATTGGGTGACAGTGCCCCAAACTAGATACAGCAATACCAGATGCAAAATCTATATATTTTTTGTTTTGTTTGTCCCAAACCAAAGATCCTTTTGCTTTTGAGGGAAGAAACTCCGCCGGCTTGTATGTCGGCATCATGTATCGGTTGAAATCTGTTCTGCTGACCATATACCATTGTACATATGATTAGGATTCATGAAACCACAGAAAATAATTTTTTAATAGAGATTTATCCTAATTATTCCTTAAGAGGTTGGAGTCGAGTAATTTTTTTAAGCAGCATAACTTTTATCTGCTTAGCAATTGGTTTCTTTTTTCTAATTATGGGTGCTGGATTAATTCTTCCCTTTGCTGGATTAGAAGTCATCATTGTTTTAACTTGTTTTTACATTAGTTTCCATTGGAGTCAGCAAAAAGAAATTATTTATATTTCAAATGACAAAATTAAATTAGAAAAAGGAAGGTTAATTAAAGAAAAAACCTGGGAAGAGTATAGAAGCTTTGTTGTCCTTGAGGTGGAAAGTGATAAACACAATTCAAAACAGTTTTGCTTTCAATCCAAAGGGAAGAGGTTCTATTTTGGATCATTTTTAAATGAAGAGGATAAACTAATTCTTAAAAATGAATTAACAAGAATCATTAGTCATCTGAATGCACTATCTCCAGGCCTTTAATTTTTTTGATACCATTTGCATTTTTCCAGCCTGATAATTTATATTTTTTAGCTCTCCTATTTTTCCTTCTATAAGCGGTTGAAAGTAACTATGGGCTTTCTTTGTCATTCCAAACCCATCTTTAGAAATAAATCCAGCTGGTATTTTTTTCTCTACATTTGCAATTTTTGTTAATGGCGCAGGAACAACCTCCCATTTATATGGCATGGAACTTTTACGTTTAATAACTGGCATTACCCCATTTAGTCCTTCTGCAGCATATAGCACTGCTTTTTTTCCAACCTCATAGGCATGGGCTCTATCTGTTCCTGATGATAAATGGCTCGCGCTTCTTTGAAGGTAATCAGCAACAGCCCAATGATTTTTTAATTTCAACTTTTTATTTATCAAATTAGCTAAACGAGGTGCTACACCTCCAAGTTGACTATGACCAAATGCATCTTTTGAATCAGACTCAGCTATAAATTTTCCTTTCGAATTTTTTATTCCTTCAGAGGCAACAACCACACAAAAGTTATTTTTTTTAACCGTTTCTTTTACTTTGGCTAAGAATTTAGCTTGATTAAAGGTTACTTCTGGTAACAAAATAATGTGCGGGGCGCCAGGATGACTTTTTTGAGCCAAGCAGCTTGAACCAGCTATCCAACCAGCATGCCGACCCATGACTTCAAGAATAAATACCTTTGTTGAACTCTCATACATAGACTCAACATCTAATGCTGCTTCGATGGTAGAAGTAACTACATATTTTGCCACTGAGCCAAATCCCGGGCAGCAATCTGTAACTGCAAGATCATTGTCAACAGTTTTAGGTATTGCAATACATTGAAGAGGAAAGTTCAGTCTATGGCTAATCTGAGATATTTTTAATGCAGTATCTGCAGAATCGTTTCCACCGTTATAGAAAAAATACCCAATATTATGAGCTTTAAAAACTTCAATTAGTCTCTCATACTCATTTAGATTCTCCTCTATACTTTTTAATTTATATCTGCATGAACCAAATACTCCACCTGGGCGAACTTGTAAACTTTCGATAAACTTTTTTGATTCCTTGGAAGTATCTATTAATTCTTCTCTCAATGCTCCCAGTATTCCATTTTTGCCTGCATAAACCTTACCAATTTTAGAAGATTTTCTTGCTTCTAAGATTACAGCACTTGCAGTGGCATTGATAACAGATGTAACACCACCAGATTGAGCATAAAAAGCATTTTTTTTCATAGCTTAAGTAAAGATTAAACTATGCTAGCAAAAATGTTCTAATTGTTAAAAGTATTTATGAAAATCCACATTCTAGGAATCTGCGGAACATTTATGGGTGGGCGAGCTCGAATCCTAATCGATTCTGGACA
>MDSZ01056256.1_pt1 | contig 12366 bp, 14 predicted proteins | sample 811201 | NCBI WGS metagenome assembly MDSZ01 (sample SAMN05326647, study PRJNA326480) | marine metagenome | isolation source: seawater | place: Indian Ocean: North | collected 2010
CGCTGCATTACCACTCTGCCACTTAGCCGTGTTTTGAGCGGGAAACGGGGCTCAAACCCGCGACCTCAACCTTGGCAAGGTTGCGCTCTATCAACTGAGCTATTCCCGCAATAATCTATTTCAGTATATCATCCCATGCGTTTCTTACATAATAAATGAATGATAATACAGTCAGAATCGCAGCTATGAATAATAGCAGTAACCCGACATCATGTAAATTTATGTGATTCACTGTAAAGTTATTGTGCAAAAGAAAGAAAAGAGATGTCATTTGAAAGCCTGTTTTTATCTTTCCAAGATTATTGACTCTAATGGGAATGCTAGTCTTGAGCTCAGCAAGTCTCTGGCGTATTGCAATGACTAGGAACTCTCTAGCTACTATGATTATCGATGATACCAAAAATATTGTTGAATCTATAGATCTGGATAATATCAAAATAGTAATTACCACCAAAAGTTTATCAGCAATAGGATCAAGAAATGTTCCAAAAGCAGTGGTTTGATTAAAGTTTCTCGCGATAAGGCCATCTAAATAATCTGTGATTAATGCTAGGAGGAAAATATATGCTGCTATGTTCCTATTGAGACCATCCATAGAGATGTAGAAGAAAACAATCAAAGGAATAAAAAATATTCTTGATATTGTTAGTGTAGTTGCAATATTTAAGTTCATTTGTGTATGTAAGTGTATATGTTGGTTGCTAGCTTATCACTTATGCCATCAATCTGCTTGAGATCTCTAATTGAGGCTTTTAACACTCCTTGAATACCACCAAAATGATTGATTATTACTTTCTTTCTCTCATTACCTACTCCAGGTATTCCATCTAATTTTGAATTAAACATAAGTTTATTATGTCTTTTCCTTTGATTCATTATGGCAAACCTATGTGCTTCATCTCTGATAGACTGAATCATAGTGAAAGCATCTTGATTTATATCACCTGAAATATCCTTGTTATGATGATTTAAAATCTTATCATGTTTTGATAGGCGGTTAAGCCCCTTATGTATACCTAGCACGTATGTTCTTCGACATTTAAGCAATTCAATTATTTTTTTTGCCTGAGTAATTTGCCCCTTACCACCGTCGACAATAATTAAAATCTTTGAATCTTCATATTTATCAATTTTAAGAAGTCTTCTTTTAATAATTTCTTTCAGTGCAGCATAATCGTCTGATTTTTTTGAATTTTTAATATTATACTTTCTATAGTGTGATTTATTAAATCCATCAATATCATAAAATATTGCAGATCCTACAGCAGAGCTTCCGCTTATATGACTAACATCGAAACAAATAATGGTATCAATTTGTAGTCTGAGTTGATTTTCTAAATTTTTTAGAGGGTTTGACTCTTTTTTTATCATTTTAAGAGACCTATTGAATAGATTGGTCCTACATAAATTGAAAAAATCAGAGTATTTTTTGTCGATACGATTAATAATTTTTGCATTTTGTTTATATTTCTTGTTTATTACAGACTCAATATTTTTTTTATCTAGTATTTTGTCTCTAGATATAATTAGGTTTGGCGGAATATGGATTAAATAATATTGTTTAAAAAATGATGTTAATATCTCGTTTATATCTTCATGGCTTGATTTTGTAAAAGTATAATTCTTACATCCCATATTTACACCATTCCTAATAATATTTATATCCACCAGAAGTTTTTTATCGCTCTCATAACATAATATAAAATCTATACTCTGATTTTCTGGGAATATAGAATAATGACTGGTTATGTCTCTAATCAAAGCGATATTGTCTCTAAACTTTGCTGCGAGCTCATAATTCTTGTCGTTTGAAGCACTTGCCATTTCCTTTTCCATAGCTGAAAACAATGATGATGTTTCTCCTTTCAAGAACATAGCTGCATTTTCTATACTTTTTTTATAATCTGTCTGTGTAACCAAATCAACACATGGCCCTGAACATCTTTTGATTTGATATTGCAAACAAGGCTTGGATCTAGATTTAAAATAACTGTCCTCACATAGGCGAACTAAGAAAGTTTTTTGAAGTATGGACAATATTTTACGAACATTAGATACGTGTGTATATGGGCCGAATAGTTGGCCACCCTTTTTTGGCTTGCCTCTGAAAAATTTAAAACCTGGATGATCATGGTCTCTATTAAGCAATATGTAAGGATAGGATTTATCATCTCTAAGAAGAATGTTGTATTTAGGGCGATACTGTTTAATTAGATTATTCTCTAACAGGAGGGCGTCCTGTTCATTTGATGTTATCTGAAAATCAATATCTCTGATTTTATTGATGAGACGTTGATTTTTTTGTGACTGATGTGACTTAGTGAAATATGAAGATACTCTTTTTTTTAAATTACCTGCTTTGCCTATATAAATAATAGTCCTTGATTCATCTAACATCTTATAAACCCCTGGTGTAGACGGTAAGTTTTTTAAGAATTCTCTATTCATTTGCTACAATTTCCTTCGCCTTTAAAAATATTTTTTTCAGCATATCTTTGTTAATTTTTTTTGTATTAACGTTTAATTTACTACAATGGTAGGACGATATTAAATGAATTTTTGAATTTAGTTCAATCACATTATCATGTTTAAATTTATTCGACTTTAATGGAATGTTATAGAGTTTAAGTATTTGTCTATAAGCTATCTCACCTAGAGTTACAATAACTTTCAGATTAACAAGCCTTGTTAGTTCTTCAAGATTGTATTGTTGACAATTATTCTTTTCAATGTTCAGTGGTTTATTGTTTTGTGGATAACATCTCACAACATTTGTTATGAATACATCACCAAGGTTTACGTCTAAAAGAATACTCCTAATGAGGTTACCTGAAAAATCATTAGTAAATGGGACACCTGTTTTATTTGCTCCATGAAGACCTGGAGCTAGCCCTATTACGCAAATATTAGATTTATCACTACCAGAACCAGGCACTGGTTTACAGTGATAATTTGGAAACTTGATCTTAATCGTTTTTAAATAAGAGTGTATCCTAGGACACAAGTTACAACTTGATAAATTCATTTAATACTTGAGTAAAATAGAGCCCCATGTAAACCCAGCGCCAAACGCTTCTAACATGATAAATTCTCCAGATTTAAAAGTACCTTTACTGTTCGCGTCATCAAATGCTAAAGGTATTGATGCAGCTGATGTGTTACCATGTTTATTTACAGTAACGACAATTTTGTCTCTAGGTAGATCTATCTTCTTCGCGATAGCGAAAATTATCCTCTCGTTAGCCTGATGAGGTACAAGCCAGTCGAGTTCTCCTTGCTTGAGATTATTTATTTCAAGAGTATGTTTGGCAAGTTTACCGAGAGTATTTACTGCTATTTTGAAAACATCACTACCCTTCATTTCTATATACTCTAAATCAGTATTCACTGTCAATAAATCTTTATAAGAGCCATCTGAGCCAATAGTGCTGGACATTATGCCCGGTATATCAGATGCGCCAAGGATCATTGCTCCTGCTCCATCACCGAATAAAACACATGTGTTCCTATCTGTCCAATCGAGTAGAGATGTTATTTTTTCTGCACCAATCACTAAAGCATATTTAATTTGTCCTGATTCTATATATTTCTTTGCAACATCCATTGCATAGACGAAACCCGTACAAGCTGCATTTAAATCTAATGAGAATGCATTTTTTATTTTCAGACGATTTTGTAATAAAACTGCTGTGCTTGGAAATTTTCTTTCAGGCGTACAGGTAGCTAAAATTATTGCTCCAATTTCGTCGTTTTTTATAGAGGATTTACTCAATGCATCTATTGATGCAAAATATGCCATATCTAGAGATGTCTCCTCTTTAGATGACACTCGTCGCTCTATGATTCCCGTTCTCTCTTTTATCCACTCATCGCTGGTTTCAACAATATCCTCAAGTTCTTTGTTAGTTAATACTCTCTCTGGTAGGTAGCTGCCGCTGGATATAATTTTCGCAAATTTAGTCATTTAGTTCTCTATTAGTATATTCTCTTATACTATCAATTAAATTGTTTTTAGCTTCAAAATAAGCTGTCTTTATTGCATTACTGTATGAGAAAGTGTCTGCGCTGCCATGGCTTTTAACCACTATACCATTAAGGCCTAAAAAAGAAGCGCCGTTGTAGACCCTTGGGTCCATTTTCTTTTTTACACCACTCATTACAGGGAAACTAACTAATGCTGAGAACTTATTATAAGGATTTTTATTGAATTCTGATTTTATAAAATGCTTGATCATACCAGCAACACCCTCAATACTTTTTAATGCAATATTTCCAGTAAATCCATCAGTAACTATTACATCATAATCACCACTAAACATTTCATCACCTTCGACAAATCCTGCATAGTTGATATTTGATTCGTTAAGTAAATCTGCTGCAGATTTAATCTCATCTTTACCTTTAAAGTCCTCTGATCCAATATTCAACAATCCTACTTTTGGATTCTTAGAAATTTCTAAACTTTCGACAACCGATGCTCCCATAACTGCGAACTGAAAGAGATTTTGAGCCGTACACTCTATATTGGCACCTAAATCTAAAACTTGCATAAAATTTTTTTTTGTTGGCAAAGCTGTACATATTGCTGGTCTATCTATACCCTCTAAAGTTTTTAGTATTATTTTAGAAATAGACATAAGGGCGCCAGTGTTGCCTGCACTCACACAAGCCTGGGCTTTACTATCTTTTACACAGTTGACTGCTAACCTCATGGATGATTTTTTTTTACTTCTAACAGCATGAATGATATCTTCGTCCATTTTTATATATTCGTCAGTATGAAGAATATCGATACGATCTTTGATAGGATCTTCAAGATCACTCATGGCATTTTTTATGATGCTTTGATCGCCTACTAATATAATATTAAGATCATTTAAAGATTTTAGAGAACTAAAGGCGCCCAATAAGGCGGGCAGCGGCCCATTGTCCCCACTCATTACGTCCAATGCTATCGTGACAGATCTAGGCATTATATGAACAGCTTACTGATCTTGCGCAGCTTCTTCTTTAGGTTTTTTTGCTTTTGGTGTAAAAATTTCTTTACCACGATAAAATCCATCTTTAGCAATATGGTGTCTAAGATGTTTAGAACCTGTGGTAGCGTCCGAGGAAACTGGCGATGCAGAAAGCGAATCATGCGATCTTCTCATATCGCGTCTGGATCTTGATTTTTTGCTCTTTTGTACTGCCATATCAATTATTCCTCACTAATTCAGATATCGTATTCTAAGCAATAATATGCGTACAAGCAATTATTAATGCTAAATTTAACAAGTTTGAGGCTTTTTGGTATCATCATTAATCAGTACCATGAAAGTAATTCTTGCATCAAGTTCAGTATTCAGAAAACAGCTGCTGTCAAAGCTCAAAATACCTTTTAAATCCATATCACCTGATGTTGATGAGAGAATGTTAAGAGGTGAAAATGTCACGGAATATGTAAAGCGTTTGTCTATCGATAAGGCTAGCAAAATTGCAGCTACTAATGCTGATTCAATTGTGATCGGATCCGATGAGGTAGCTGATCTAAATGGCAAAGTATTAGGAAAGCCGCTGACATTATCAATTGCAAAGAAACAGCTTAAAATGCTATCTGGTAATAAAGTAACATTCAGAACAGGGCTCTGCGTGATAAACTCAAACACGAAAAAATACTATGCATCTGTTAATAATTACTCTATATATTTCAAGAATTTAGACAATAATATAATCAACAATTATCTCAAAAATGATAATGTGCTAAAGTGTGCCGCTAGCATTAGAATAGAGGGATCTGCGATAAACCTTGTAAAGAAAATGAGAGGTAATGATCCGTCCTCAATTATGGGGTTGCCTTTAATAAAGCTTATACAATATTTAGAGAGGTTCGGGATAAAAGCCTTGTCTGGTGAATGCTATAAGTCTTGATTCGTAGTACTTGCTTAAAAGTCTTTAATCTAAGATTCCTTGAAATGGTCAAAACCAAGAACAGAGGGTTTAAATGCTTTTCCTGAGGAAATATATGAGAAACCAGACTGTTTTATAGTACCTACTTTTGTGATCTTTAGTTTATATTTTTTCGATATACTATTGATTTTATTAGTATATTTTTTATTAGAAGTAAAACACAATTCATAATCCTCTCCCCCTCCAATCATGCATATTTCCCTTAATTCAGGTTTTATAAAATGATTGAATTTTGGGTCTACAGGTAATAAATCCATGTTTAGTTCAAAGCCTCTCTTAGATGAAATAGCTATATTTTTTAAATCTTTTGCTAAGCCATCTGATATATCTATACATGAGGACGCAAATTTGGATAACTCAAGACCAACGGACACTCTCGGCGTAGGCTTAACAAGGAATTTCCTAAAGTATTTATGCCCTTCAGTACGATTGTTTAAGACTAAGGCTGCTCTAGCGTTACCTATAGTGCCTGTAACAAAGATTTCGTGATCTTTTTTAGCCCCAGAACGTAACAAAACCTGGTGTTTTTGTACACCTATTAAAGTGATTGAAATACTTAGAGGGCCTCTGGTTGTATCACCGCCTATAATAGAGACATTATATTCTTGTAACAGTTTTTTTGTGCCTTTAAAAAATCTTTTGATCCATGATCCTGACATTTTAGGTAAAGTAATTGCATATAATGCGTAAAGCGGAACACAGCCCATCGCTGCAATATCACTTAAGTTAGTAGCTAATGATTTGTGACCAATCTCCTCAGGTGTGTAGTCTTTCGTAAAATGAGGACCTAATAATGATGTATCGGTAGTTACAACATAATTCTTGTTATTAAATCTAAGGACTGCACAATCATCCCCTATTCCATGAACTACATTTTTATGAGAGATTTTAATCTTTTCTAGATATTTAACAAAATCATATTCACTTTTCATATTTAGCTACAGCGTGTTATCTAATATCTTATTTAAAAAAGTATACATTTTTGGTGAAGAATACTTTTTAGCGATATTTATATACTCATTGATAATTATATTTTTTGAATTATTTATAAACATATATTCACAAATACTAAGGTGAATAATGCAAAGATCTAACAGCGGCATACTGTCAAAAGATATATCTGTTTTATTTTCTAGCAATGTTGTTATTTTATTTTTATTGTCTACATATTTATTTAATATACTCTCCATAAGAGCTTTATCGAATAATCTTTTTTCAACGAAGTCTATCATAACCTCATCAAGAGAATTACCACTCATCTTCATTTGATATAAAATTTTTATTGCAGACTCGCGTGCGATACTTTGTGGCTTATGTTTATTATCAGACATCAAATTTTTTCAGAAAATTTAAAATCTCCAAGGATACATCAGCATACTCAGCGCCTTTATTATATTTTTTACCTGCTCTGTCAATAGCTTGTTGATCGCTTTCAACAGTCAAAATCCCATTCAATACTGGAATATCATTTTCAAATGATATATTCCTAATCGCGTTTGTCGTAGTAGAAGCAAGAAACTCGTAATGCTGTGATTCACCTTTAATAATACAACCTATTGCAAGACATAATTTAGGTTTATATTTTCTTATAATTTTCGACGACAATAAAGGTAATTCAAAAGCACCTCCAGGTATTTTTAATATCCCGATCTTACCATCATACTTTTGTGCGATCATAAAATTCAAATAACCATTGAGAATACTCTTATTAATGGAGAAGTTATAATCTGAATAGGAAACTAATATATCCAGATTTGAAATAGATAATTCACTGTCATAAAGATCAATAATCGTAAAAGGGATTTCCTTTTTGTCTAACTTAATTAAATCCTTGTTGGTATTATTTCGAATTACTGACATATTATTTAGTTATATGTTTAACCACCTCAAGTCCAAATGCATTGATGCCATGATACTTTTTCGGTGCACTCATTAGATTCATTTTCCTTACACCAATATCATTAAGTATTTGTGCACCTATACCGACTGTTCTATAGTCTTCGTAGACGCCTTTATTAGATTTTTTCTGTTGAATTAATTCAATATTTGATGTGTCAGATTCAGTCATTGTATTAGTGATATAGACAAGGGCGCCTTGTCTCGATTTACTAATTTTTTTTAGAGCATCATCCAGAGGCCAGCTACTTGGTGATAATAATCCAATTGCATCTGTAAGTGTGTTTTGAACATGAACACGCGTTAATGTAGATTTTTGGGGTGAGATCTTATTTTTAATCAATGCGAAATGTATGTTTGAGGTAAGAATATCTCTATAAAATATAGAAGTAAATGGACCATATTTTGTTTTTATAACTTGTTGGCTAATTCTTTGTATAGTTTTCTCATTAGATATCCGATATTTTATTAATTCCTCAATAGTTCCTATTTTTAAATTATATTTCTTGGCGAACGCGATTAAGTCTTTTTTTCTGGCCATAGTTCCATCATCATTTAAGATTTCAACAATCACTGATGATGGCTCTAAACCAGCTAATCTTGCGAGGTCGCACCCCGCTTCAGTATGGCCTGCCCTATTTAATACACCTCCATTTTTCGCCATAATAGGAAAGATATGTCCTGGCTGAGCAAAATCTTTTGCTTTAGCATTTTTCTTAACTGCTAATTGAATTGTTTTTGCTCTATCTGATGCAGAAATACCTGTTGTTACTCCTTTTATAGCATCTATTGAAACAGTAAAATTTGTTTCTTTAGATGATTCACCGCCACTTTGTTTTAGTAGAGGTAAATCCAAATCTTTACATTTTGATTCAGTCAAAGTTAAACATATAAGGCCTCTTCCTTTTGAAGCCATAAAGTTAATATCTGCGGACTTTATGAATTGTGATGCCATGACTAAATCACCTTCATTCTCTCGATTTTCGTCATCCATAATTATCACCATCTCTCCTTTTTTGATAGAGCTGATAATCTCATCGATAGAATTAATCATGCCTTTCACCCAATTTCTCAACATATTTTGCTAAAATATCCGTTTCTATGTTTGATACTCTGCCAACTTCATAATTTTTAAATATTGTATTTTTGTAAGTGTGAGGAATTATCATTACACTAAATTCATTATCATATATTTCATTAATTGTTAAACTCACGCCATCAATAGCAACAGAACCTTTCTGAATTATATACTTCATAAATTTTGAGTCTATTTGAAATTTGATAAACCAAGAATTTTCTTGTTTTCTCAGTTCATTTATCTTTGTTGTTGTATCCACATGGCCCTGAACAATATGACCACTTATCAACTTGTTAATTGTAAGCGATGTTTCAATATTAACCTCATCGCCCTTGTTGAGAAATTTGAGATTTGTCAGATTATAGGTCTCTGGTGAAACACTAAACGAGTAAATATTATTATGTAAATCCTCTATAGTAAGACATACACCATTGACACATATGCTGTCACCTAACTTTGAATTTAGTCCGTTAATTTCTAATGTGAATCGCAAAGATATATCTTTCATCTCTAGCGAATTCACTTTTCCAATTTTCTCTATAATACCCGTGAACATCCCTATCTTCTCATGTTTAAATACAGGTCATTGTCAATTGTTTTAACTTCTTTTATTTTTAATGGAATTTTTTCACTGAGTTTTTGTACCGGGTTGATACCTGAAAAATTATACCCTAAATGTCCTATAATTTTGGGCGCTACAAAATACATGACTTCATCTACCGCATCACCATGAAATAATGAGCTCGCGAATTTATTCCCGCATTCTACAAGTATGTCATTAAGATCATAAGCATTTGCAATATCATAAATGTCATTAAGCATTATTCTTCCATTTTTTGTTTGAACAAACTTAACGACAACATTATCTTTAAATGTTCTGATAGGCATATTTTTGGTATTTTGTATATCTGTTATTATTATCACTAATCTATTTTTTGTTTTAAATATATTTGCTTTCTCTGATACCTTTAATTTACTATCTAAAACTATTAATGCTGGCTGGTTCTCGATTTGTTTTAGAATTTTTTCATCTCTAATATTCATATTTGGATTATCTGCAAGTATCGTATTGCTAGTTGTAAGTATAGCGTTAACTTCTGCTCTTTTACTTTGGACAACCTTTCTAGAGGATTCAGATGTAATCCATTTGCTCTCTTTTTTTTGATTAGCAATTTTTCCATCGATCGATACCCCAAATTTTAGTCTCATGTACGGTTTCTTGTTTGAATACTTATAGAAAAATGATTTATTTAGTTCTTTTGCTTCAGATTCTCTCACACCCGTCTTTACTTCAATTCCATTATCCCTTAGCTTGTTTATGCTTTTCTCATTAACTAAAGGATTAGGATCTTTAGTTGCAATGACAACCCTTGATATTCTGCTTTCTATTATCGCATCAACACATGGCGGTGTATTACCATAGTGATGGCATGGTTCAAGAGTAACATACATAGTTGACCCAATAAGAGATTGTCGAGATTCGTCGATTGCCTCACGCTCCGCATGCTTACCTCTAAATCTTTTATGGAAACCTTTACTTATAATTTTATTATCTTTGACTATTACTGCACCAACAAGTGGATTAGGATGTGTCCTGTATTTACCTTTTTTCGCTAACTTAATTGCGATATCCATAAATTTATTATCTAAATCTTCACTCATCGATTTCAATTTTTTTCTGGTTCTTTAACATACTTGGAGAGGGTTGTTTCTCGATATTTTCAATTATTCTCTTAAAAGAATTTACATCGTTAAACCTTAAATAAACAGATGCAAATCTTAGATAAGCAACTTGATCAATCAATATTAGCTCCCTCATTATAGTCTCTCCAATGACTGCCGATGGAATTTCTTTATTTGGATACTGTGAGCATTTAGTTAAAACCCTCTGCGCCAGTTCATCTATCTCGTCACTTGAAATTTTTCTTTTTTCGAATGCTCTATTTATCCCTCTTCGAATCTTAGTCTCATTAAAAATTTCACTAGATTCATCAGACTTTGTTACTCTGGGATAGTTAAGTTCAGACGTTTCTATTGTATTAAATCTTGCTTTACAAGAGAGGCATTCCCTCCTCCGTTTAATAGAGTAGGAATCTTCATTGAATCTTGAATCAATGACTTTCGTTTCTGCTGAGCCACAAAAAGGGCAGCGCATTATCTCTCTCTTAAGCTACAGCTTGTTTGCTAGATGAATATACAGGGAACTGTGAACATAGATTAAGAACTTTTTCTTTAATTTTCTTAATTTCGTTTTCGTTATCTATATTATCTAGGACATCACAAATCAAATTACCGAGTATTTTTGTCTCTGTTTCCTTAAAGCCACGAGTTGTTATTGCAGGCGTACCTAATCGTATACCGCTAGTAACAAAAGGTGATTGTGGATCATTCGGAACTGAATTTTTATTTACAGTAATGTTTGCGCTATGTAGTGCGGCATCTGCAGCTTTCCCTGTTAAGCCTTGTTTGACGAGACTAACTAGCATTAAATGATTTTTTGTTCCACCAGACACTACCTCATATCCGCGTTCAATCATTGTTTGTGCCAATATATTTGCATTAGTAATAACTTGTTGCATGTACTCTTTGAACTCAGGCTCAAGCGCCTCTTTAAATGCAACAGCTTTAGCAGCAATCACATGCATAAGTGGTCCCCCCTGTGTTCCAGGAAATACTAGGGAATTGAATTTTTTTTCAAGCTCCTCATTAGCTTTGCAAATAATAATCCCACCTCTAGGTCCTCTTAGCGTCTTGTGCGTTGTTGATGTTACTACATCAGCATAAGGAACCGGGTTAGGATATACTCCAGCTGCTACCAAACCAGACACATGTGCCATGTCAACATGAAAATATGCTCCGACTGATTTAGCTATTTCTGACATTCTTTTCCAATCAACAATTTGTGAATATGCTGAGAAGCCCCCAATCAACATTTTTGGCTTGTGCTCTTTGGCCAATCTTTCAACTTCATCGTAATCAATGAGACCCTCTTCGTTTATCCCATACTGAACAGCATTGAAGATCTTACCAGAAAAATTAACTTTAGCTCCGTGTGTAAGATGTCCTCCTGCATCAAGAGACATTCCCAATATTGTATCGCCTGGTTTTAGGAGAGCTAGGTACACAGCTGCATTAGCCTGAGAACCAGAATGTGGCTGAACATTAGCATAATCTGCTCCATATAATTCTTTAAGTCTATCAATTGCCAATTGTTCTGCGACATCAACATTCTCGCAGCCACCATAATATCTTTTGCCTGGATAACCCTCGGCATATTTGTTTGTCATTAGTGACCCTTGAGCTTCAAGCACTCTTGGGCTTGCATAATTTTCTGATGCAATAAGCTCAACATGCTCTTCTTGTCTTTTTATCTCTTTTCTCATTGCATCATTGAGCTCATCATCAAATCCTGCAATTTTCATATCCATTGTAAACATTTCTAC
>MDSZ01089778.1_pt1 | contig 12365 bp, 14 predicted proteins | sample 811201 | NCBI WGS metagenome assembly MDSZ01 (sample SAMN05326647, study PRJNA326480) | marine metagenome | isolation source: seawater | place: Indian Ocean: North | collected 2010
AAAATTTATTTCAATAACTAAGTTTGTTTCTTTCGAGTATATATTATTTTATAATTAAATTAACAGTAAATTTCTAATAAGAGAAAAGTAATGATTAATCTTAAAAATATTCAGGTAACAAGAGGTGCTAAACAAATATTTAATGATTATAACTTAACTCTTATTAGTCCCGGTTTAAATATCATTGAAGGCAAAAATGGATCAGGGAAAACTACTCTTATAAAAGTGATTGCAGGTTTTCTTAAACCAAATAAAGGTGAAATAACTAGCAAACCTGATTTTACTTCTCACGAATGGGCCCAGAGCCACATTTACATAAGTAGCAATAATTCTTTATCAAATGAACTTTCCGTTTTAGAAAATATAAAAGCATGGCTTGGAATTAGAGGGTGGGTAATCTCTGAAGATGAATTTGAGGATAATATGAAAAAAATTGGTATATTTGACTACAAAGATTTTTTTATCTCTCAGTGCTCCGAAGGAATTAAAAGAAAAACTGACTTATGTAAACTTTTTTTTTCATTTAAAAATAAAGTCAAATTTTGGTTACTTGATGAACCTACAAATAATTTAGATGAAGATGGAAGAAAAATACTTGAAGAACTTCTAAACAAATTTATTAGTAAAAAAGGAACTATAATCATGTCTTCGCATGACAACAAAATATTTAAAATTAAGCATAAACTAATAAAATTAATTTGATGAGGAGATTTGTTTGAAAAAGATCATTTTCATGCTCGTATATAGAGACCTAAAAATTTACTCTAGGTCATTAAGTGATTTTATGAACACTATTGCTTTTATGATAACAATTGTTGCGCTTTTCCCACTAGCAATTGGTCCATCACAGGAGAAATTAAACTTCCTTGCTAATGCGGTTCTATGGATAGCATTAATTATTTCTGTAATACCAACACTTGACAAAATTTATGCTAATGACTTTAAAAATGGCTGGTTAGAACAATTAAATTATAGCCCTGTTTTGCTAGAAATTATATTACTAATAAAATGTCTGACTTTTTGGTTCTCATTAATGTTTCCAATTTTAGTAGTATTACCAATATTATCATTATTTTTAGGCATCAATCTAGATTTGATCTTATGGAATTTATTGATTATTCTTATAGGAAGTTTAGGTATATGCCTTATTGGATCAATTTGCTCATCTTTAACCCTAGGGGCAAAAACAGGAAACGTTATTTCTCCTTTACTAATCTTGCCACTAACAATACCAGTTTTAATTTTTGGTATAAGTTCTTGTGAGGCTTTAAAAGCTAACATGGACCCTTATCCCAATTTATATTTATTAGTTTCCTTCTGTTTAATTTTAATAATATTATCCCCGATTCTTTCAGCAATTTCTGTCAGAATTGCTTTGGAAAAATAGGAATTACGTATGATTAATTATTTAGCTAATCCAAAAAGGTTTTTGAAATTTTCAAAAGTAATACAACCCTTGCTTGGTTACTCTTCTCTAATCTTAATTACAATTGGATTATATTTTTCTCTTTTAGATAGTCCTGTAGATTATCAACAAGGACATACGGTTAGAATAATGTATGTCCACGTTCCTTCAGCATGGTTAGCTTCTATATTATATTTTGCAATGGCTGGGTGCGCTACTGTTTTTTTGATATGGAAACATCCATTAGCTGATGTGTCAGCGAGATGTATTGCACCTGTTGGATTAATTTTTTCTTTGTTAACACTAATAACAGGTTCTTTATGGGGAAAACCTATGTGGGGAACTTGGTGGGTATGGGATGCCAGATTAACATCTATGTTAATTTTAACTATTTTTTATATTTCATATATTGGTCTAAGCAATGCTTTTGAGAATGAAACAGATGGCTCTAAACCAGCTTCAGTATTATCTATATTAGGCGCTATAAACCTGCCAATTATAAAGTTTTCAGTAGATTGGTGGAACACTCTTCATCAGCCTTCAAGTATCCTTAGAATGGATGGACCTTCAATTAGTAATGAGATGCTATTACCACTCTTGTTAATGTTGATTGGTTTTTTTTGTCTCGCAACCTATATAATTATTATAAATATCAAGATAAAATTAATGATAAAGAAATATAAAAAAGAAATGATTAGGATAAGTTGAAAAAATGTATGAATTATTAGACTTTGGAAAATATAATTTTTATGTGTGGGCAAGTTATTTAATAACTTTTTCTGCTATATTAATAATTTTATTTAGAACAACTTTTTTATACATTAAGTATAAAAAGCTTTTAAAAAAATTGAAATAAATGAATTTACTTTGAATTAAGCTTTGACAATGACTCCAAAAACCCAAAGATCAATTGCATTAGTTAGTGTTTTATTAATTTTATCTACATCCACTTTTTTGATTTTAAAAGCATTAAAAGACAACATAGTTTTTTTTTATTCCCCTACAGAAATGATTGAGAAATTTAAAACCAAAAAAAATGTAAAGAAAGTTAGGATAGGTGGATTAGTAGTTAAAAGTTCATTAAAACAAAATAACTCAAAAGTAGAGTTTGAAATAACCGATAAAAAAACAAAAATAAAAATTATATATAGTGGTATTTTACCAGATTTATTTAGAGAAGAACAAGGCGTTGTAGTTGAAGGGTATATTAGGAAGAATATATTTGAAGCTACTGAAGTGTTGGCAAAACATGATGAAAACTATATGCCTAAAGAAGTAGCTGATACCCTAAAAGCTAATGGTAACTGGAAAGGTAATTAAAGTTTGATAAACGAATTTGGACACTTATTATTAATTTTTGCTCTATTTATTTCATTTTATTCAATAATAATTTTTGCTTTAAATATTTTAAATTTCTCAAACTCTAAATTGCAATTAATAAGAAAATTTTCAAATTTAAATTTTTTTTTCATATTTATTTCTTTTTTAATTTTGGAATATGCTTTCATAAATTCTGATTTTTCTTTAAGTCTAATTGCAAATAACTCTCATACCTCTAAGCCGATGATTTATAAAATTTCTGGTTTGTGGGGCAACCACGAGGGTTCAATGTTGTTATGGATATTAATTTTAACATTTTTTACTTTTTTAGTTTCAAAAACAAAAGTAATACCAAAAGGAATTTTTTTTAGTAATGTTTTAGGGATACAAAATCTAGTAATTTTTTCTTTCTTATTATTTGTCCTATTTTTATCTAATCCTTTTGAAAGAACAGAAAGCATACCTTTTGAGGGGAAAGGATTAAACCCTCTTCTCCAAGATCCTGGACTTGCTTTTCATCCACCAATGTTATATTTGGGTTATGTGGGATTATCAATCTCATTTTCTTTTGCAGTTGCAAGTTTGATTACAAAAGATCTCAAACCAGATTGGTTCATTTATCTTAAGCCTTGGACTTTAGTATCATGGTGCTTCTTAACTCTTGGGATTGCTCTTGGAAGTTGGTGGGCATATTATGAACTAGGTTGGGGTGGTTGGTGGTTTTGGGACCCTGTAGAAAATGCATCATTAATGCCTTGGTTAATTGCAACAGCTTTAATACATTCGATAAATGTCGTTGAAAAAAAATATAATTTTATTAATTGGACTATTTTACTTGCTATACTTGGGTTTTCATTTTCATTATTGGGAACTTTTATTGTTAGGTCAGGTTTGCTAACATCAGTTCATGCTTTTGCATCAGACCCTTATAGAGGTATTTTTATTTTAATTATATTAGGATTATCAACCGGAATACCACTTTTTATTTTTGGAATAAAAAACTTTAAAAAAAATAATTCAAAATTTTTTTTATTATCAAGAGAAACAGCTTTATTATTTAATAACATAATATTAATTGTTTCAACTATAACTATTTTAATTGGAACATTATATCCATTAATTATTGAATTAATTCAGAACTCAAAAATTTCAGTTGGACCAGCTTATTTTAATGCAACCTTTGCACCAATAATGGTTCCATTTATAATTGTCATGATCATTGCGCCATTTTTATCATGGCAAAAAACTGCAAAAAAAGTTTTAATAAAAAAGTTAATCTTACTATTAATTTTAACTATTTTTGGAACTTCTATTTTTTATTATTTAAAACCATCTTCAATTTTTGCATTAATATGTGGTTCACTTTCTATCTCGCTTAGCATATCGATTATACTTGAGATATTTAACAAATTAAAATCTAATAAACACAGTTTTTTGTTAGACATGAAAAAAATAAATTTGTTACCCAAAAATTTTTTTGGGATGATAATAGCTCATCTTGGTCTTGCAGTTTTTCTTGCTGGAATTACAGGCGAACAGTTTTTTAAAATACAATTTGAAAAAGAAGTTACAATTAATCAAAAATTTAAACTTGGACAATATGATATTTTGTTTTCTAATGTTAAAGAAGTTAACGGTCCAAATTATGTTTCAAGATCAGCAGAATTCGATATTTTTTTTGAAAAAAAAATAATTAAAAAAATTATATCTGAAAAAAGATTCTATACTGCTGAAAAGAGCCAAACCACAGAAGCTGGAATTTTCAGTTCCTTCTTCAGAGATATATATATTGTATTTGGTAATAAGGTAAAAGCTAACCAATGGATTATCAAGGCTTATCTAAATCCCATGGTCACATGGATTTGGTTTGGAGCTTCGCTTATGGCTCTTGGGGGGTTGATCTCAATTATTGGATTAAAAAACAGAAAGATACTTAAAATTGAAGATTAAATTTATTTATTTTTTCCCATTTATTTTTTTGCTATCACTTTTAGTTATTTTTTTTATTAAATTTGAGAAAATAGAGAAAGGGGGACCAATTGAACAAATTCAATCTCCTTTAGTTGGTAAAAATATACCAAACATGAAAATTATTAAGTTTAACGAAAATCAGAAAATAAATTTCTCTAAATATGAGAATAAAAGGTTTATATTGAACTTTTTTGCGTCATGGTGCTTACCGTGCAAAATTGAAGCTCCTCTTTTAAATAAAATATCATTAAAGATTCCTATCATTGGAATAGCTTACAAAGATAAAAAAGAAGACATGATTAAGTTTTTAAAAAATTATGGAAACCCTTTTGATGAAATTGGTGTTGATGAATTAGGATCCATCGCTATTGAATGGGGAGTATATGGTGTGCCTGAAACTTTTTTAATAGATGAAAATGGAAAAATTATTTACAAATATGCTGGACCAATTTCACATGAAGTATATAAAGATAAAATCATACCTTTCATTAATCATGATTAAACAGATATTAATATTAGTTTTACTAACTTTATTTGTAACAAAAACGTGTTTTGGGAAACTAGATAACCAAAACTTAAAAGTTTCTGAAGCTGAATTAAATGAGATTTCTGAAAATATCCGATGTTTAGTATGCAAAAATCAAAGTATTGTTAATTCAAATTCAGAGTTTGCTATAGATATAAAAAAAATGATTAGAGAAAAATTAGCAGATGGAAAAAACAAACATGAAATATTTAAATTTTTAAAATCTAAATATGGTGATTATGTTCTTTTTGATCCTCCCTTTCAATCTAATACTTTTATACTTTGGATTTTACCTTTTTTATTTTTATTTTTGGGAACATCATTTTTAGCAATAAAATATATAAAGTTTAGAAAAAAATGACTTATTTGTTTATTATAATAATAACTTTGTTAATTTCATTTATAGTCTTTGAAAAAAATTTCAAACAATTATTTTTTTCAAAAAAAAAGATTTTTTCTATGGTAACTTTTTTTTCTATAACTTCCATTGGGGTCTTTTTTCTTTATTATAACCTTGGCTACCCATATTTTTCTGAAGAGAAATTAAAAAAAGAAAAAGCAAATTTATTACAATCTAAAGAATTAAAAAAAAATATAATTTTACAAACAAAAAACAATATAAGTTCTATAAAAACTAAATTACTAGAAAGACCAAATGATATTGGTTTATTATTATTACTTGCTTCAAATGAAGCAAAGATAGGAAATTTTGACAATGAAATCACAGCTTTAAAAAAAATTTTAAAAATTAAAAGCATTGTGTCTGTTCAATCTCTTCTTGCTCAAGCAATGTTAAGAAAGAATGAAGGGTTAATAGATTTAAAAATTAAAAAATTGGTATTAGAGATAATTAAAAAACAACCTAACGAAGAAGGTTCAAATTATATTTTAGGTCTTCACTTCAAGCAAATTGGTGACATGGATAAAGCTATTGAAGTTTGGAACAAAACTTTAAACAATTTAAAAGCAAATAGTCCATGGAGACAAATATTAAAAGAAGAGTTGATTAAAATTAAAAATTAATCTTTTTCTATTTGATATTTTTTTAATATTGGCAAAGAAAGTAACCCAAAAAAAACAGATAACACAGGAATTCCAAAAGCTTTAAAAGACACCCACTGATCTGTAGTTAAATTTCTCCAGGCAATTTCATTGGCTAAAGCCATTAATACAAACATAATTACCCATAACCAAGTGAGTCTCTTCCACCCCTCTTCTTCAAGGTTTATCGAAGATTGCATTACTAATGCCAACGGGTTTTTTCCAATTATTTTTCCTGCAAATAAGACCCCAGCTATAATTAATGAAACAACTGTAGGTTTAATTTTTATAAAAAATTCATTGTCAAAAATTAATGTTAAACTTCCAAACAAAACCACCGCAAGACAACCGAATGCCGCAATCATTGGAATGCTTTTAAAAATAACCCAGGAAATAACCAAGGAAATGATAGTGCTTATTACAAGAATTGCTGTTCCAGCAAAAATTCCATAAAAATAATTTACTCCAAAAAACAATAACAATGGTCCCATTTCAAGTAGAGTTTTAAAACCTTGTTTTTCTTTCATAAAATTTCTCCTATAACAATTATGCGATTTTTTTATTAATAAAGTTTTCTATTTCCTCTGTAGCAAATCTAACTTTATCACCCTTAATTTTATAATCATTCCTTTGGACTAGCTTTGTTCTCCAAATTTTCGATCTGGGCATGCCATTATACAATCCTAAAATGTGTCTTATGATTTTAAAATCATGGTTTAAATATAAACTACAATTTTTATCTATGTATTCGGCAACCTTAAAAGCAATTTCGTTCCTTGACAAAGGGACATTTTCATTAAAAATCATGCTATCAACTTCACTTAAAATAAATGGATTTTGATATGCTTCTCTGCCTATCATAAAACCATCTAGATTAAAATTTTTAGTATATTTTAATCCAGATTGAATTGATTTAATTCCTCCATTTAAAATTATTTTTAGACCTTTGTTTTTATTTTTTAACATTGAAACCAATTGATAATTCAAAGGGGGAATATCTCTATTTTGTTTTGGATTTAAACCATTTAAAATAGCTTTCCTTGCATGAATTATAAATTTTTTAATTCCTGTTTTAGATATTAAATCAACAAAATTAAAAAAACCTTGATCATTCATTTTCTCTGTACCTATTCTACATTTGACTGTGATTGCAATATCACATTTATCTTGAATTCTTTTGATGCAATCAACGACTATATTAGGTTTTTCCATCAAACAAGCACCAAAATTTCCTGCCTGAACTCTGTTAGATGGACATCCTATATTTAAATTTACTTCATTGTAACCATGCTTTTGAACAATATAAGCTGCTTTTGACATATTATCAGGATTGCTACCCCCAATTTGGATTATAGTTTTGTCATCAAATTCGTTAGTAAACAGTAATCTGTCCTTCGGACCATAAACCAAAGCGTTTGCTGAAATCATTTCTGAGTATAAAAATGAATTTTTTGTTATTAACCTATGAAAAAATCTACAGTGATGATCAGTCCATTTCATCATTGGAGCTATTGAAAATTCTAATTTTTGATTAACCATGAAATTATAAAAAATTAAACATCATACAATTTTATTTCCAAACTTTAACAATGCATCCTCTGACAAATCAAGACCTAAACCTGGCTCATCGTTTAGAAAAAGCCATCCATTTTCAATTTTTGGAGGGTTTGTAAACAATTCTGCCTGCAACGGATCTCTTTCAGGATCTGTGAAAGATTCTACAATCAAACCCGATGGGCTTCCTGCAACTATATGTGCATGGATAAAACAATCATGATGAGGAGCTATATCTACATGATTTAACTCACACAAAGCTGATAGTTTTTTTCCAGCTGTAAACCCTCCAAACATTGTGCAATCAAATTGAAGAATTTGAATAGCTTGCTCTTCAAGCATTGCTCTACATCCATAAATAGTTAGTTCACTCTCTCCTCCAGAAATTGGAATGTCAGTTTTCTGGGACAAAAGTTTTAATTCCCTTCTATCATCTGACCATCTTACAGGCTCCTCTAGCCAAAAAGGATTAAGTGGTTTTAGAAGATTTGCACCCTCTATAGCGGTTTTTAAATCCCAAGCTCTATTAACATCAATCATAAGTGATTTATCATCCCCTATTATGTCTCTAACAATATTCATACGATCTATATCTTCTTTCAAACTTAAACCACCAACTTTTCCTTTAAAACCCTGGTGACCTTGAGCAAGTAACATTTCAATTTCATCTTTAAGTTCTTTATTGTCTTTTCCATCTCTATAATATGCGCAGGTAACATAACATGGAACTTTGTTCCTATAACCACCAAACAATTTGTACAAAGGAAAATTACTCGCTTTTCCAATCAAATCCCAACAAGCTATATCAATTGCGGCTGAAATTCTAATAAGTGCTTCCTTACCCCATTTTTTTTCAAAGGATAATTTTTGAGCGGTTAAATTAAATATTTTTTCATATATAACTTCTGGACATGTAGCGTCCATTCCAATAACTTGCTCTAAAAAATCTGTTTTAAATACCTCAATAATTGGATTAATATCAGAATAATTCGTAGCAATACCAAAACCTTCCAAACCTTGTTTAGTTTTTATTTTAACTAATAATTCATTTGCTGTTGGAACAATAAAATGACTTACCCAATGAGGTCTCTTTTCTGCAGGTCCTGTCAAAATATAAACCTCAACATTATCAATTATCTGTTTCATAATCCTAAATTCCTATTATTATTGATAAACATAATCATATATCTTATTTTTAAGTGATTGATATATTCAAAATATATCTAAGAAAGTTAATTATGAAACAAAAAACTATTAAAAATATTATTGATAAACAAAAAAATGAAAACATTGTATTAACATCAGAAAAATTTAAACCGTTAAAATACGGTGACCTAAAAAAATTAGTTAATAAAATAGCTAGACAATTATCTTCTCATGGTATTTCTAATAAAGATAGAGCAGCTATTGTTTTGCCTAATGGACCACATATGGCTACTAGTTTTTTAGCAATTTCAAGTTTTATGTCTGCAGCACCATTAAATCCTGCATATAAAACTGAAGAATATGAATTTTACTTGAATGACTTAAAACCTAAAATTGTTTTAGTAGAACCTAATTCATCAAATAAAGTTTTAGAGGCTGCTAAAAAATTAAGTATTCCAGTTTGTGAGCTAAAAATAAAAAATAATTCACTTACAGGGGAATTTGATTTATTTGAAGATGAAAGAGATTACAATTCACCAAATGAAAATGATGAGGCACTGGTTTTACACACATCTGGAACTACTTCAAGACCAAAAATTGTACCTTTGACAAACAAAAATATTTTTTCTTCTTCCTCAAACATTTCTAACACATTAAACTTATCAGAGAATGACCATACATTAAATATAATGCCTTTATTCCATATTCATGGTCTTATAGCAGTTTTGTTGTCTTCAATTGAATCTGGTGGATCAGTTTTTGCTAGTAGTGGATTTAACGCTTTAAAATTCTTAGATTTAGCAAAATCTGAAAAAATCACTTGGTACTCAGGCGTTCCAACAATGCATCAAGCTATATTGCTTAGAGCAGAAAGAAATAAGGATCTTCCAAAACAATTAAATTTAAGATTTATAAGATCTTCATCAGCATCTTTACCAGTTGCAGTATTTGAAAAACTTAATGATATTTTTTCATGCCCAGTTATTGAAGCTTATGGAATGACAGAGGCAACTCACCAAATGTCCTCAAACCCACTTCCTCCAAAACAACAAAAACCTGGCTTTGTTGGCATGCCTGCTGGTCCTAAAATTTGTATAATGAATAACAAAAATGAAATTTTAAAAAATGGGGAAACTGGCGAGATATGTATTAAGGGAGAGAATGTGACATCTGGATACGAAAACAATCAAGAAGCTAATAAAATTAATTTTGTTGATGGATGGTTTAAGACTGGTGATGAAGGATATTTTGATGAAGATGGGTATTTAAAAATATCTGGTCGGTTGAAAGAGATTATAAACAAGGGTGGTGAAAAAATTTCTCCACTGGAGATAGATGATGTATTAATGTATCATCCATCAGTTGAACAAGCAGTTTGTTTCGGTTTTAAAGACAAAATGCTTGGAGAAGATATAGCAGCTGCAATAGTTTTTAAAAAAGGAAAAGCTTGTTCAGAATTAGAAATAAAGCATTATGCTGAAGAAAAGTTAGCAAAATTTAAAATTCCTAAAAAGATTTTTTTTGTTAATGAAATACCTAAAGGTTCTACAGGGAAACTGCAAAGGATTGGTTTAGCAAAAAAATTTGGTATGGAGTAACTACTTATGACAAAAATTTGCGTTTTTGGAGCAGGAGCAATTGGTGGATACATTGCATGTAGTTTAAAAAAAACTAGTGCAGATGTTTCTATAATAGCCAGGGGTGAACACAAAGAGACTATAGAAAAAAAAGGTCTGAAATTAATAAAAGGTGATCATCAAGAAATTCATAAGTTTAAAATTACAGACAATCCAATAGATTTGCCTATTCAAGATTTTATCTTTTTAAGTGTTAAAGCTCACTCTATAACAGAAATCATAGATTCTTTGCTCCCCATTATTGGAAAAAATACTTCTATTATTTCTGCTGTAAATGGTATCCCTTGGTGGTATTTTCATAAAGCTAATACTGGCACTATTCTTGACAATCAGCATATTGAAAGCGTTGACCCTGGAGGGAAAATATGGAAATCTTTAGAACCAGAAAGAGCAATTGGCTGTGTGGTTTATCCTGCATGTGAAATAATTAAACCTGGTGTCATTAAGCATACCGATGGAGACAGGTTTTCTTTAGGTGAACCAGATGGAATAAATTCGGAACGTTTAAAAACAATTTCAGATTTATTAATTGCCGGAGGGCTGAAAGCTCCACAAAAGAAAAACTTAAGAAACGAAATTTGGATTAAATTATGGGGTAATTGCTCCTTTAATATTGTAAGCGCTCTTACAGGCTCAACTCTAGATCAATTAGGTAATGATGTAGGAACATTAAACTTAATAAAAGCTATTATGAAAGAATGCCAATTAGTGGGAGAAAAAATAAAAATAAAGTTTTCTGTTTCATTAGATCATAGAATTACGGGAGCAACATCTATAGTTGGTCACAAACCTTCTACAACTCAAGACTTAGAAGCAAATAAACCTCTAGAGATTGACCCTATTATTGGATCAATTATTGAAATTGGTAATAAATTAAATATTGAAATGCCAATGCTCAAAGCAGCAAATGCATTAATCAAACTGAAAGCAGAAAATTTAGGTTTATATAAAAGATCTAAAATGATTGATAAAATTACTTTATAAAATCAAGACATCATTAGGTCTGGTAACCAAGTAATTACAGCAGGAAAAAGAACTAATCCTAAAATAGTTAAAATATCAGCTATAAAAAAAAGTGTAACACCCTTAAAAACGTCTGTAACAGGAATATCTTTCCTAACTCCTGCAACCACAAAACAATTTAATCCTATTGGTGGAGTTATTAAACAAACTTCTGCCATTTTAACAACGATTATACCAAACCAAACGCTTACTTGATTAAATGTCATGCCAAAAGCACTCTCTTCAACTGTAACATCTGGTCCACCATTCAAAAGCATAACAGCAGGATAAACTACAGGAAGAGTGAGCAATAATAATCCTATGGCGTCTATAAACATGCCTAAAACTACATAACCTAATAAAATTAACAAAAGCGTTGCATAAGGATCTAATGGAAGAGATATAATCCAATTTGCAAAATCTTCAGGCAAGCCTGAAAATCCCAAAAATCTAACAAAAATTAGAACCCCCCAAATAATAGAAAAGATCATTGCAACCAATTTTGCAGTTTCAATCAATGCAGCCTTCAGAGCTGATAATTTAACTTTGTTGTAAATAGCCATAATTAAGACAACAAAAGCACCCAAAGAACCAGCCTCTGTGGGCGTTGCCCAACCTGCATAAATAGCACTAATTATAACAGAAATCACAACTGCAATCGGCAAAATGCCCGGAAGTGTTTTAATCTTTTCTACAAAGGAATATCTTCTAGATGGTGGTCCTAAACTTGGATTTTTTTTTGCCCAAATTATAATAATCAGAG
>MDSZ01016692.1_pt1 | contig 12364 bp, 8 predicted proteins | sample 811201 | NCBI WGS metagenome assembly MDSZ01 (sample SAMN05326647, study PRJNA326480) | marine metagenome | isolation source: seawater | place: Indian Ocean: North | collected 2010
AGTGGAGAGTCCACTAGTAACATTAATTCCTTGTTGAGATCCTAAAAATGTTGAAACCCCAGAAACAATTATTCCCTTTCTGGCTGTTATAAGACCAACAGAATCTATATTGGTTACATCCTCATAAGTTAAGGTTCCTCCAATAGAAACCGTTTCAGCAGTAATATCCTGAACTGTTATACTGGGTGTTCCTGTCAATCCAGCAGCATTACCTGTACATGATCCAGATGACCCAGATGCATTACCAGTTACATTACCAGTTAAAGCTCCCACAAACGTAGTAGCAGTTACAATACCAGTAATATTAGCTCCATTAGCTGCAGTTACAGCAGCAACACTGATATTAGGAGTCCCTGTTAACCCATAAGAAGTTGAAGCAAAAGCAACTGAAGTTCCTGCTCCTAAAGTAGCTACTCCCTCAACATCTAAAGTCCCATAAACAGTTAAAATACCAACAGTAGAAACACCAGTAACTCCTAAAGTACCAGCAACAGCAAAATCTCCATTAGCATTAGTTACATTATTAACATTAAAAGTCTTATAAGCTACCAATTCCAGGGCATCACCACTCTCAGCATAAGTGGTCAATCCTACAGTAGAACCATCTGTAGCTTGATAGTCAGCTGCGTCTATTAATCTTGAGCCATTCAAGTAGACGTCAAGATATCCTATATCGTAATTAGCAGCAAACGTAAAATTAGTCTGTACTCCCGAAGGATAGAAAGTCTCTCTAGCAACTACTACCGAGGAATCACTCGGCGCTCTTCCTATGTAACCATTATTTGCTGACATCTTAGCTAACTCCCTTCAGGATCCCTAAAGTGACATCACATGCAGTAGCAGTATCACAATAAACTCTAATAGCATCACTACCTTCCATCACAGTCTTACCTGCATCACTAATAACAAATGAACTTCCAGAAGGAACAGGAATGTCACTAGCTATTAATGATTCCTCATTTGCGCTACTGTCATACATCCCCACATAAATCTTAATTTGATTATTACTTAAATTAGCAAAAGTTCCACCAATCAAAATAGCCTTTGTACCTGAATCTGAAGTATATGCTGTAGTAAATCCCAAGAAATTCACATCTTGACTAGCTGCTGAACTAGTGTTAGTGGAATCCTTACTCACCACACACTGTCCTGCACCAATAGAACTAACAACAGCTCCTTGTCGGAAATGTTGATTGACTACCAAATACCCAGTAGCCAACCCAACAGTTGAAATACCTGTAATTAAATTTGTTGTAACACCAACAGCACCAACCCCAGAGTTCGTAGTTACAACCCCTACTGATCTTGCTAATGCATTTGTAAACGATTCTGCCATTGTTCTTTAAGTGTTAGAGATATTTAGCTGAGAGCTAATACAAGCCCGATAGATGCGCCAGGTGTAATAGAGACTGTTGCTGTATTTCCACTAGAAACAACATTCCATGCTGTTCCATTAGATGATTGGAAATAGAGAGTAGTTACTCCATTACCCACATAAGTGGATTCAGAAGCTACCCCAATAGAGGCATTAAATGTAGTAGAAAAACCAGAAACACCACCACTAAATGTACTGAAACCAGTAACATCCAGTCCACCAGTAATAGCAGCTTCACCTGAGACTTTCAAGTGACCTATAGTACCTACACCAGCGATGTTAGCTCCGCCTGTAACAGCGGCTTCTCCACCAACCTTAAGATTAGTAGCACTGGTAACACCAGTAACATTAAGTCCCCCAGTGACAGCAGCTTCACCTGAAACTTTCAAGTGAGATACAGTACCTACACCGGTAACATTAACTTCACCAAATGTACCTAAACCACTAATTACTAGATTAACACCAGTTACTGTTTCATAAGTAATGTCATCTTTTACATAAAGGTCTCCACCAACATATAAATCACCACCAGTGGTTACAATTCCCCCACCAGAAGCGAAAGTAGATGCTCCACTGACATTAATTTGACCAAATGTACCTACACCACTAATTACTAGATTTGCACCTGAGACAGTTTCATATGTAACATCATCATTTACATATAAATCACCACCAACATACAAATCACCACCAGTGGTTACAATACCACCGCCAGACGCAATAGTAGTAATACCAGTAATAGTAACACCACCGGCTAAAGTTGTAAAGCCAGCAACATTAAGTCCACCAGTGAGAGCACTTTCTCCACTGACTTTAACTGCAGTGAGAGTCGTCATTCCACTAACAGTTACATTAGTGGCAGCGATACCTCCCCTTACGTCTAACGTATGGGCGGGAACAGTTGAAGCAATTCCAACTTTATTAAGGGTCCCATCAGCGATAAGTAAATTATCACTAACTTCTATACCATTTTTGACTACAAAATTCTTCTTGACAGCCATTGGATCTCCAGAGGTTCACTATCCCCTCACTTTCAGTTATTTAGGCGATCAACTAACTACAAATCTACCATACTCTAGATAGTTACCTTCTCTTCTTTCTTTATCAGGATCATTGAAGTAATTAGCGTCCCAAGCCCACTGCATACTCAAATCATTACTTCCACCCTCATCGTCATTAACTACCCAAGTTCTTATATAATTAATCTTAGGATTAGAATATCCTCTAGAATCTGATAACTGACCTACTGGACCCTTCCACGCATCATTAAGATATCCTGGATTATTATCGTAGATAATACTCTCGGTAATTTCCCAATCTTCTGTTTGACAATAAGAATGATAATGAGCAATTTGTCTAGTACCTCTAGCCACTCTCCAATCACCTCCAGTATCAAATACCACCTCTACCTCAGCAAAAACCCTGAAAGGAATAAATGCGTCATTGGGATTATCTGTGTATAGCTCAGGTTGATCAAGTAATTTATCTATACTACCCTGAGAATTAGGATGAAGGAATATCTTTCTTCTCCGTCCTCCACCATCAAATCCACCTTTACCTTGGTTTTGAGTCAAGTAAGAAGCTCCTCTAAGATACCTCATGTGCTTTCCTCTATACTGGCCACTAGAACCAGACCAATCATTACATCTAATCTCACTTTGACGAGGAGCGGGACCAGCTCTCTTAGCTTTTAATCTAAACTTAATGTAACTAACGTTATTAGCTCTGTCTGCAGATACACTAGATGGCTTAAAGGTCAATCCAGAATGCCCGTCAATACTCCATTCACCTGAAATATTATTCCTATTTTTAATATTAGTTCCATACCCACTAGGTCCTTGAATATAACACTTGATGTCACTATTATTACTCTGACATACAGGATTACTTTGATTACTCTCCTGAAAAGGTCCTATCTTATATCCAGGAGCAGCTGAATTACTCCACTCTACCCTATTAACCGTAGGCTGCTGAGTCACAGGAGCTGTAGGAATTGAATCACTCTCCCCTACCCCACCAGTAGTAGGATTATACAAATAGATCTTAACAGAAGCATTCCCAGTAGCTTCTGATGATCCGGATACAGTACTGAACATCTGGGTAACTTCCCCCAGATCTAAATAACCAGCTCCTCCACCACCTCCACCAGTTCTAACTGAAGAGGGATGGCCACCACCAGATCCACCATTAACACCTGCACCACCAGCACCACCTCCAGGAGACTGGCCAGAACTCATTCCATAACCACCATTACTTTCATAAATGTTCCCTCCTCTTCTATATCCCCTTTTGATACTAGCAGTTTCAGGGAATAAAACAGGACCTGTAGCATTAGTAAGGATTTGCTTCAACCCTCTTGAAGTGATAATATTATCATACCTATTAGGTCGAAGAGAAGGGAAAGGAGAATCTGCACTCCATCCATTACCATCAATACAACAACCCGCATCTCCACCTACTGATGTGGGAGTAGGATTACTATGAAAAGGATAGACACTATTACTGAAAATATATTGATCGGTAGAATTTCTACTTTGGTCTGTTCCATCATACTTATGAGATGTTACTGAATCCTCAAAAGGTCCAGAAGTGGTATAATTCTCACAAGATGTTTTTCCTGCATCTCTAAAAATATCCTTAGTAATAGAAGTACAAACAGACATAGATCCCCCACTCCTGCTACCCGTTCTCGGTACTGCTCTTGGAGTTCCTTCAAGAGGTGAATCTTGGGTAGGTGAAGATCCCCCATCTCCAGAAGAACCATAAGCATCTCCCTGGCCAGATTCACCCCCCATATTAAATCCACCACCATTACCACCAATTCTACCATCTCCAGCACCACCGCCACCACCAAGAGCAGCAATCAATTTATTTCCTTTATACATCAAACAAGATCCACCACCTCTTCCACCTCTTACTGTATCCTGTTGTTGTGGATCCCAACTATTCCAGACCCATCCTCCTCTAGGTTCATATGCGAAACTACCACCACTAGACCCTATTCTAAAAGTATATTCTTGATTTCTCTCCATAGTCATGCGGAATACACCCCATCCACCTCTTCCTCCTCTCTTTCCACTAAAATCTTCACCACCAGCACCCTGCATCTCAATAACCACATCCATATCCTGTTCAGGAGCATGAACAAAAATCAATTTACTATTAGGATCCGCTGGGTCTGCCGTAGCACTTCCAGATAAATTAACAGGTGCTTGATCCCTTACTGACTCATAATTTATATTCCAATCATTACTGACAACTGCCATGGCACTACTGGAAATAGTTCCATAATCATTAGAACCACGCAAAGCTGTGTAATCTACTTCTTCAACCACCAACCTAATAGCAGGATTCTCTACAGTAAATGTAACAGTATTAGAAGTAACAGAAGTTGGTCTAGAAATAGTATGAGAAACAACACAATAAAGTGAATGTTCCCCTTCAGTAGTTTGAATTCTTACATTAGGAGTTCTAGAACCAATAATAACAACTCCAGTATCACCAACACTTCCCTGATCACTTAAAGCACTTCCATCCAGATACCATTGATAAGTAGTAGAAGCATTTAAAGTAGAATCAGAATTAACTGCCACAATATTAAATGCAGATAATTCTTCTGTAGTAGCAACCTGACTAGCATTCAAAGCTTGAGGTTGAGATTGAATAGAAAGTACAGAATAAACAGAAAGACTTACAGTATTAGTGTTAAGAGGACTCCCATTAGCAGTAGCAGTTGTCCCACCATCATACGCATTACCGGTATGAGTAACTTTACAATAAAACTCATCATTATTATCCTCAGCCCATTGAACATTGGTTATGGACAACACACTTGTACCAGCACCGGAAATAACACTAGTAGTATCATCCTGAGGATTAGTGCGAGTATAATCTGTTACTGCGTCTGTTGTTCCTCCCCTATACCACTGATAAGCAATAGTTCCTCCATCAGTAGCTCCTCCTGCAGGAAAATCTGCTGTAGCAAATCCACTACTACCAAAAGTTACAGTATCTCCTACTGTAGCATCAGAAACACTACTGGGTTGAGTATTAATTTTTAGGGTTGGACCATTTAGATCTAAAGTTGTTGGAACTGTGTTCCAATTCTTAAATGCTACTGGACTCATGAGAAGTTCTGGCCTCCTATTACACCATAGAATGTGGTTCCACCATCAAAGGTCATAAATGAATAGATATCAGTCTTGCCAGCTGTTGTGGTTACAGTTGGTATAGTTCCCCCTGGCCAATATACACTTAAAGATGTATCAGACAAATTCTTAAAGGTATCAATACCAACTCCATAGTGAGTAGATGAATCCTGAACAATCTTAAGTGTAAAGGTAGTGGCTGAATTAGAAGCTGCTCCAAATACAGTGAATTGAGTAATATCTTCTGTAGTTGTTAGTTCAAAGTTTTGAGCCTTAGAAAGATTTATTCTAACTACACCAGAAGAACTAGAAACAGTCTTCGGCATATCATGATAAGTCTCAAATCTAGCTGGACCTACAACATCCAAAGATGCTCTAGAAGTTGCTGTACCAATACCTATTCCAGTACCAGATGAAAGGATAGTACTAGAACTACCAACTTGAATTGATGTGGTAGTTACAATACCAGCCCTAATCATTCCATCACTGGAATCATCTAATCGATAATCTGTAGAAGTAAAGAATCCTGAGACATTAACATCATAATCAAAGATAGCAGTTCCAATAAACTGTGATCTGCCATGTACTAAGAGTGAAGTAGTAGGTCCAAGAGGTTGATGATTGTCACCACCTACCATTAATTGAGTATCTACTCCAGCACTAGTTCCAATACCAACCTTGGTTTGAGCTGTATCTTTAACATAAATGTAATCATCACTAGCGTTTTCACCCCAAATACTGTCCATACCCGTGAGGTTGGATCCATTTCCGTGGAATTCATAGGCAGTTACAATACCACCAGTAGCATCCACATTACCACGAATATCTACCTTCCCAACGAGATTAGTAGTTCCATTAACATTCAATCTATATCCTAGAGAAGTAGATCCAATTCCTACCTCACCTCCAGAATTAACCACAAACTGTGTAGTGCCAGATCCCACTTGGAAAGTGTTCTCACCAAAACTAGTAGTTCCCACACCAACCTTAGAATAGGTAAAGCAAAGGCTAGTTTGAGCTATACTAATATTTCCAAATGGATACCATCCACTATCACTTGTATAAACCCATCCAAGAGTTCCATCTCTAACTGGATCTGCGTTATAAGTAACATCTCCAACATTTCCTGCACTGCTAGGAGTAGCAATTCCTACAGTATACTTTCTAGAAATAGTGGCGTCACCTTGAATCTTAATAGAAGAAGCTTCTATTCCTTCATCTGATGTTGAAGTAATCTTCTGAGAGAACAGTACTGGTCCATTGAACTCAGAAAGAATATCATTATCCTCACCACCATCAACAACTATTCTTCTTGAAGCGTCTACATTATCTGTAGTAAGAACACTAGGATTAGTTTGTGGTTCTCCAGTTACGGTTGGAACAGGGGAATTGTAGATCCTTTCCTTACCACTGGAAGCAGCGATCTTCTTATTTCCAATATAGTAGTCACCAGAGCTGTCCATAGCAGTATAGACAACCAAACCACCATTACTAGATTGAGCTTGAGCAAGAACTTGATTTTCAAATGAAGGTTGATCAGCTTGTGTTTGAGGTAGAGCTGTTGAGTAGTTACCAGGACCAAATCCAATGTATTCAAATGTATGTCCAGAACCCCTAATAATAGAAGGTCTTCTAAATTCCATTGGTTGGATATCTAGTCTTCTTATAACACTTCCAACATCATGAGCTACTGCCTTAGTACCATATAATCCTCTAAAGACTGAAATTGTAGTATCACTACTCAATACTGTAGTCTTAATTCTCATTATTTCATCATCAATTCTAAGATGATCACCAATATCAAAGTTATAATTAGCGTGGTTACTAATTTGAATAGTTGTAATGCTAGCTGTAGCTGCTACAGATAAAGTAGTAGTAATACCAGCGTAAATGTTTTGTTGTCTTCCACCATACTGTTCATCAGTTGGAGTAACATTACCACCTTGAGCAGCTAATCCAGGTTGATATAACCTTATAGTACCAGCTACAGTAGGTTCAAGAGTACTTACACCCACTCTCATCACAAATGTGGTCAATCCTACATTCTCAGTAACAAGGAATTGACTATTATAAAGGTCACTATCAGTACCAGTAGCACCTCTTACTACAATAGAGTTATTAACTCTTAATCCATGAGCTTGAGTTGTAGTAACGGTAGCTAATCCTGTAGTACCATTATAAGTCATGGTAGAAACTGCTATTCCCGCTCCAGTAATCTGTGAATAAGCATCTGCAAGAACAGTAGCGCCTATACCAGTAGTAGAACCAGTACTAACAGTGTTAATACCAACACCTGTAAATTCTTGATAGGTTCCAACTCCTGTAATCCTATAGAGTTGGTTATATGCGTCGTACTGTGTAGAAGTTACACCAGCAATTCTAACAGTATCACCAATATTATTATAAATGGTATCAACTTTTAAGGTAGCAGTAGTGAAACCAGTAGTGGTAGCAGTTCCTGTAACACTTATATAATCTCCAGGAAGATAACAAGATCCTCCATCCATAATCTTAACAGCAGTGATTCCACCAGAAGAATCAACAGTAATACGGGCTGTTGCACCCTTACCTGTTGTAGAAACACCCAGAATAGCGTTATAGAGATTTTCATCACCACCTGTTCCATTACCATAAGCAGTACCACTACTTGCGATACTTACCTTAGTAATTCTGTTTAATCCATGCTCTCTATCTGTAAAGAAGGTAGCAGTTTGAGCAACAGCTACACTAGATTGAATATCAGTAAGTCCTATTCCAACTCCAAAATCCCAGAATGACTTATCAATTGATCCTCTGGTAACACTATTCTTAGGCTCATCAATATTAACTTCTCCTAATGGTGTAGGAAGAGCGTAATTAATAGCAGGAGCTGGGTTAAAGTTTATATTATCTCTATCATGTTGAGGATATAGATTTACAATAGGAGCTGAATAAGCAAACTTGGTAGAGTCAGTGAAAGGTGTAACAGTTGGAGTATTGGATGCATCAACTACAGTAAGTGAATATATACCATCCTGTTCACCTTTTCTATACTCAGCAATCTCTTTAGTTTCATAAACATAATAATTATATTTTGACTTAGTTCTTTGGAAAGTAGGAAGAGATTTTGTTCTATTAGAAGTATTATTAGTAAATGCTCCTGGATCAATGGATTCACTTACATAGAATTGATTAGCACTACTAATACCGGTAACAGTATAAGTTCCATTAAATCCATCAGTAGCATTAGCAGTTGCATAATTGGCACTAGTTACATTAGCAATCTTAACTTGAGATCCTACTGAAAGTTTATGAGGAATCTCAGTAGTATAATAGGAAGTTCCACCAGTAACCCAATCAGCCTGACGAATATAACTAGGATTCCTTAATTCAGTAGCATTGCTCATGGTCACTGAAGAGGAGCTATAAAGAAGAGCTACTTCAGTATCAGTTGTGCCAGTTACATCACTGGATTCTTGTAAAACATAGTTAGGTCTAGGAGAACGAGCTGATGTAACTCCACTAGTTGAAGGAACTACATATCTTACCTTATAAAGCTTATCCTCAATACCTCTAGTATCTGGGGTTCTGGTAATGTAAGTTCTAGATGTTGCATCACCCAGATGAGTAGTTCCCAAACTGACTACTCTAGGGTAGATATCATTATCTGTAGATACACCAACATACCATTGACTATTATCACTATCATATTGAACTGGGTGTCCTATATCACCTGCATTCTTATCACTTACTCTACTTTCACAACTTAAAGTTCCTCCTAATGCGTTAATAGTAACCTTAATAGCATTGGTAGCATCAGTAGGAGTAGCAGCAACCTGAATCTGGTCTGTTTCTAAACTATTAGTAATAGCGTAATATAAGGTATTAGCTTTAATTCCATCAGGTAACCGAGCATTATCACTTCTAAAACGAATAGATTCTCCATTGAGGAAGGTATGATCCTGAGTAAAGGTAATGGTATTAGAAGTAATGCTATTACCTCCACCTACACCTGTACTTCTTCCAACAGTAAAGCTCTTCATAGAACTTATTTGACTGGAAACTCCTACAAGTTTCTCAGTTTGAGCCATAATAATGCGAGCATCATAATTAACTGTTCCTATACCAACACTCAACTTATCATTTACCTTCGCACCAACTCTATATCCCTGTACTACTGAAGGAGGAGCAGCTGCTTCATTAGTTTCTCCATATAGATATAATCTACTGGTAGATCCTATACCAATAGTCTGTGAAACATCAATAGAATTCCATTCCAACTTAAGGTCACTCGTTGAAATCTCTTTCGGTGGAACAATATTAGTAATATATCCTGTATCATCTCTTGAGAAAGCAGAATCTCTAAATCCTACTCCAGCAAATCCAGATTGACCAAAGTTAGAGTTGGAGTTAGTAATAGAGAAGTCTCCACCACTTTCAGTCACAAAATGTCTATCAAAACCAACAGCAAAGATAGAAACTAACTGCAATACCGCATTATTTGATGCTTTAATGTGGTAGTTGGCGTAAGCTGGTTTATACTTAGCGTCAGAATTACTATGAATATTAGCAATACTAGTACTATCGTCAAAAGCACCACTAGTAGTATTAAATTTAACAAAGGCATTATCATCTTTCTGTAAACTGACTCCAGTAAATTGAGCCAAGACCATAGATCTAAATCCACTTGCCTTAGATCCATCGGCATGCATACCACACATACCCCAAACAGATCTCAAAGAACAATTGAAGATGTATGGAGATGAACCAGCAACTGTGTCAATATCTAACTCTAATATACCATTAGAATATCCAGGTGTAACAGTAGATGGAGCAACCGTCGCATTATACTTAAACTTCGTCGTTCCTGTAGAAGTAGTCGTTACAACTTCATTAACAACAAACTGACCATTATAATCCCCATCACTAATACCACTCATCTGGAAGGATGTGTCAACATTTAATCCAGGAACAGCTTCGGAAGTTTCTACAGTAATAACCTTAGTAGAAGCTGTACCATCACCAGAGAAGATATTACTAATACTATAAGTTCCACCAGTAGGACCAACAATTCTATATTCTTCAACTTTAGGTTGAATATCAACACTACTACTTGGATAATCAGGTTCTATCTTACGTCCAGAAGCAGTACCATAAGCCAGACCTACTTTTTCATAATAAACATCTAAATCTGTTCTATCAGTAGAATATGTCTGGAAGGTATCATTAATACTAATATTATTAACACCATCAGCAAACTCAAAACAAGTTAATTTGTGGTGAGAGAAGTTAGGAACATAGGTAGAAGTTGTATAATCCTTATATACTTGTCCATTGGGGTCACCATCAAACATAGTGACTTGAAGGAAATAACTTCCACCAGTTACTCTAAACAGAGCTGATCTGTCAATATTATCATTAGAAGGATTAGGAACATACTTAGGACGTATCTTTACTTTACGCAAATCCAGTCCAACTAAAGATATACCCCTAGGAATAATTACACCACCATGAATACTATTAAACTTATAAAGAATATTATCTTGGGTATTAATATCAAAATTGGAAGTAGCATTTAAGGCAGGAAAATCAGAAGATGTAGTACCATCTCTCAATCGGAAATTACCTGTACCATCAGGAATCCATCCTGGTCTATTATCTATGAGGTGTTCTCCAGGTTGGAGATAGATAGTCGTCTTTCCGAATCTATCATTATCCAATCCTTTCTGATATGAAAATCTTGCTGCTTCAATTAGTGCCCTTTGAATGGTAAGAAAGGGACGTCCCATTGAATTACCAGTATTCTCAATACTATCTGTAGCGTCCAGATCATTAGGACTCACATAAAGGATGTTACCACGAACATTCTTCAGAAAATTATCTAATCGACTTAGTGGCATCTCTTTTGCGCAGTAATTCTATTATGACTTATTTATCGCATAAAAAACCCCCCAAGAAGGGGGTTATTTATTAATTCTTCCATCCATTCTCTTGACCTTCATATTCATGACTATCTACCATATTTTCAACCTTAACAGCCACATCAGTCATTGCCTGTCTTAAGTCAAATTGTTGTCCTGATTCTTGATTTCCCGTCGTAGGATCTATCAATGACCATCGCCATTGTTTCATATGTTTGGAATACCAGAGTTTAATATCCATACATTATTTATTTACCCCATCATCCATAAAAAATCTAGATAAGACTCTGTTTCCGTATAAACACCTTTAGTAGTGTCATTTGATAAAGGAGCACCTGGACCATGAGCTTCTGGAGGATTTTTAGATTTTTCTTTCTTTTCTGCCATTTTAAAAAGTAATAGAGTAAAAAAATTTGGGAGATTATTTTTCCCCCGATTCTGTAACTAAAAGTTGAATTTCCCTACAGAGGATTTACATACACCAATACCTCATCAGGTACAACCGCCCTTACTAACTCAAGTATATTCATAAACTCTTCTAAGTTTTCACAATCCACCTCCTTTTCATCTCCATGACTGGATAGAAGACGCACATTTCTCTTCATAGGATCGACAATACACCTGGTAACGTATTCATCCTCCTCATTCTCCGTCACATAATCCTCAAAATTGTACTTAGGTTCCATAGAAATCTAAATTACCCCTCCATTATACCACATATCCTCAAAGCGTCCTAACTATTTTAAGAAGTGTAGCATCAGCTCCCCCAGCACACAACTCTTTATACTTCTTTTCACATTGTTCTCTAGTCAAATTTAAAAACTCTGTATCCACAAAACCAGTAGTGGTCTCTGTCATAATCTTGTATCTAAAATTTTCTTCAGTCATTTTACATCCTCATGTCAGTAAAGTATTTAGAGTGTTACATCTTTTCTATTCTG
>MDSZ01034927.1_pt1 | contig 12362 bp, 9 predicted proteins | sample 811201 | NCBI WGS metagenome assembly MDSZ01 (sample SAMN05326647, study PRJNA326480) | marine metagenome | isolation source: seawater | place: Indian Ocean: North | collected 2010
AGAAAAATTAAGCGCCGGCAGGATAGCAGACCAACCTTTCAACCAGCAGGCACTGCCTACGCAATAACCAGAGCTTGTCTCGATAAAAAAGATCCTATGGACACAGATAAACTCATCTGTGTTGAGGTTCCCGAGTGTGAAGCTGTTAATATAGATGAGCATCAAGATTATTTGGTTGCAAAGGCAATTTGGGAAAATGGACAAAGAAAATTTTTTTGAAATTATAAGAGCAAGAAATGGACCACCGTATCTGATCGCAGAGGCCGGCGTTAATCATAATGGAGACATCAAAAAGGCTCTTGAATTGATTGATGTAGCTGCGGATGTTGGGGCTGATGCCGTAAAATTCCAAACTTTCAAAGCAGAAAAATTGGTCACTTCATATGCTGCTCTTGCTGGTTATCAAAAAAATAATTTAGGAAAGAATATTCTACAAAGAGAGATGCTGTCTCATCTTGAATTGAAGGAAAATGATTACAGTGAACTCATTGAACACTGCAAAAAGCGGCGCATCTTGTTTTTGTCGACCCCCTTTGAAGAAGCAAGTGCGGACTTCCTGGAACAGCTAGCTGTACCTGCTTTTAAAATTCCTTCTGGAGAGATCACTAATTTGCCGCTGGTAAGCCATATAGCCAAAAAGGGTAAACCCATAATTCTGTCAACTGGCATGGCAAGTCTATCCGAAGTTGAAACTGCAGTGCTGGAAATTGAAAGAGCTAATAATCATCAGATTATTTTGCTTCATTGTGTTAGCCAATACCCTGCGCCAGATGAAGATACCAACCTTCGAGCAATGGAAACTCTGAAAACTGCATTCCAGTATCCTGTGGGTCTCTCCGATCATTCAATTGGAACAGCTATACCTATAGCGGCATTCGCTATGGGTGCCTGTATTATCGAAAAGCACTTTACCCTCTCGAAAAAGCTCGAAGGCCCAGATCATCAAGCATCACTGGAACCACAGGAACTCTCGGATTTGGTAATAAGTCTCAAACGAGTATATTCTGCTCTTGGAAATAGTAGAAAGCGCCCGGCAGAAAGTGAAAGAGATACAGCACTGGTTGCACGTAAAAGTATCGTTGCAATCGGTTTTATACCTGCTGGGACCGTTCTTTCAGAAGATATGCTTATAATGAAAAGACCCGGTACAGGCTTGCCTGCTGCCTTTCTCAACTCAATAATTGGCAGACGAACGAAATCTGAAATATCTGCTGACGAACAAATCTGCTTATCTAATCTGGAGTGATCAACCAAGTGAAAAATATTGCGGTATTGTCAGTTGGGCGTTCGGATTACAGTATATTGCTACCCGTGATGCGTAAGATTAATGCGCATGAAAATCTCAATCTTCATTTGTTGGTAGCTGGAATGCATCTTGCCCCCGAATTCGGAATGACTGTAAATAATATTATCGATGACGGTTGGGAAATAAAGGAGAGGATTGAGCACAATTTGGCGTCTGATACGCCTGCTGGGCTGGCCAAATCTATTGGTTTAGGGGTAATAGGTTTTGCCGATCTGTTCTCACGATATACCCCGGATATTTTATTATTGGTGGGCGACAGATTCGAGGTTATGGCAGCTGCTTTGGCAGCACAGCCATTTTCATTTCCGATAGCGCATATACATGGTGGCGAGACTTCTCAGGGGGCAATTGATGAAGTGTTTCGACATAGTATTACAAAAATGAGTCATATTCATTTCGCAACAACAAAGATATATCGAGATCGTATTATACAACTAGGAGAGCAGCCAGATACAGTGTTTGTAAGCGGAGCCCCTGCGCTTGATTATTTGGCGACATTCCATGCCACATCATTCGAGGATCTGAAGAAAAATCTTAATATGAATCTGACTGACTCTCCGATTGTTGTTACCTATCATCCAGAGACAATCCATTTCTCGAAAAATGAATCAAATCTTCGTGAAATTGTAAACGCACTTGCGTCAGTTAGCCGACCAGTCATTTTTACTGGATCCAATGCGGATACCACAGGAAGGCGAATGAATGCTATAATCGATGAAGCCACTAAAAATAACCCTAATTTCTTTTTCAAAAATAATTTGGGTACAGACGGTTATTACAATTTGCTTTCTCATAGCTTTGCTATGCTCGGAAATTCATCAAGCGGTATTATAGAAGCGATGTCGTTCAAGTTGCCTGTTATTAATCTAGGAGATAGGCAAAGGGGTAGGGTTCAAGGTAGCAATGTAATAAATACGACCTGTTCATCGTTTGATATTTTAAAAGCTATAGAGCAAATATCGAATAAAGATTTTCTGGATAAAATTATGGCAAATGAAAACCCTTATTTCTCCGGGGGGGCGTCAGATTGCATTGTCGACGTGCTTGCGAAATATCCTGTTGAAAAAGTGAAAAAGATCAAAGAATTTAGAGATATGAAAAAATTATTTGAAAGAATTTCAGATGGTTAAAAAGCAAGTTATTAATATTGAAGAAAATTTAGAAGCAGCCATGCAATCTTTAACTGTCCTTGGCCATAGTATCTTAGCGGTTATTGATGAAAACATGAATTTAATTGGGGTATTAACCGATGGGGATATCCGACGTGCTATGCTTAGAGGTATAGGTTTAAAAGGCAAAGTAAAAGATGCATTCAATAGAAATCCGGTAGTTGGATTAGAAAGTGAGGATGATTTCAAGAATTGGGAGATAATGGAAAGAAACAATATTGATAGGCTTCCGATCGTAAACAGCAACAATGAATTCATTCGGTTTGAGTTTTTAAAGAAGAAGTCAATACCAAATGCAATTCCAAATTTAGATGGTCAGGAAACAGAATTCTTGTTCAGGGCGATTAATAAAAACCACATTGCAATAGGGCCTCAGGTTGGGGAGTTTGAGAGTGAGCTTTGTCAATATACGGGTGCAAAGTATGCAGTAGCCACTAATTCTGGTTCAGCAGCACTTCATTTGGCCTTGATTGCATCTGACATCAAACCAGATGAGATAGTAATTACAACTTCGTTTACTTTTGCTGCTACCGCTAATAGCATTTACTATGTAGGTGCTGTTCCTGCATTTGTAGATATAGATGCAACCAGTTTGTGCTTATGTCCTGGAAAAGTTGAAAAATTTCTTAATGAAGAGTGCAAATTTTCGGGAGGTTTTACTAAGCATATTAAAACAGGAAAAAAGGTAAGCGCTATTTTGCCTGTTCATTTATACGGCAATCCCGCAGACATGCCGGCAATCGAAAAATTAGCAAAGCAATTTAATTTATCAATAATTGAAGACGCGGCAGAGGCTTTGGGCGCTGAGATTGAGGGCAAAAGAATTGGGGTTGGCGTCAACCCCTCAGTTCTGAGTTTTAATGGAAATAAGATAATTACTGCAGGAGGCGGTGGAATGATTTTAACCCACTCATCGCATCTCGCTGATAAAATGAAATTTTATGGCAGCCAATGTAAGGCTCCAGGCAAACAATTTTTTCATGGAGATATTGGATTCAATTACAAAATGCCAAACATCAATGCTGCAATAGGCTTGGCACAAGCAAAGAAACTCAATTACTTTTTGGAAAGAAAAAAAAACATTGCTTTAAGATACAGAACAGCTTTCCAAGAGGTGGACGGCCTATCTATTTCAGATGACTGTCGAGGCTCAAAATCTTCTTTTTGGATGAGTATTCTGAGAGTTGAGGAACATAAGACAAAATTTAATGCAAAAGACTTACTCTCATTTTTGGCTTCAAGAGGTATTGAGGCAAGGCCTGCTTGGCATCCTCTCCATCTTCAACCGGCCTATAAGAACAGCATTACTGATGATTTAAAAACAGTCGAACATGTTCACAAAACCCTTATTTGCCTTCCATCCAGTACTGGGTTGAATATTTCTGACCAAAACTTAGTCATCGCAGAGATAAAAAATTTTGTTAGCCTGAAATCGCATTAAAAAAAATTAAGTAATAATAAATTATTGAATTAAATACAGGTCGTAAAGATTTGACAGGAAGAAAAATGCATTCATTCAAAAAGTTAAAATGGTCATTTCTCCATGTAATTAAATTTCTATTTCTAGCCATCGGTAAATCATGGAACGATTTTTATGGCTGGATGCTTAATTATCAAGATCGAAAAATTACCATTGAAGAAATATTGAGCAGAACCAATGTAGATGGAAAATATAAAGGGCTTTGGGATTGGCAACAGGGCGAATATTTTTACGATTTTATAAAGAAACATGGCTACAATGACCGCCAGACAATTTTTGATATTGGCTGTGGCTATGGGAGACTTGCAATCCCCATTCTTAAAAACCAACAAAGCGGTGGAAAATATATTGGAAGTGAATTAAGTAAAAAGAGAATATCGCTTGCACAGGACTGGATCAAGAAAGAGAATTTTACAGACAAAAATTATGAACTCCTCTTAAACAAAGACACGAATGTTGATTTTTTAGAGGACAATTCTGTGGATTGTTTTACTGCATTTTCAGTTTTTAACCACATGCCTGATAGAGAGTTTGAAGCGATAATGAAATCACTTCAATCCAAGTTAAAGCCGGGTGGAATTGGCTTTTGTCATGTTGTTTCTCCCGTTGGTAATAAGAACAAGGGTGTACACGTTTATAAAAGGACAGAAAAACAAATGATTGAAGTTTTTACCGCGGCTAATTTAATAGCATCCGAATTAGATGATTATAACATCTCTAAATATGAGCATTCGAGTTATGTGCGAATGTTCAAAGTTATGAAAGCAGAGACTTGAATATTAGGCTTCAATCTTGGTGCTTTGAAATTGAGTCGCCAGCAAAATATTTGTATTCCACATGCAAGTCCCGAATGTTTTTTGTTTCTTTTTAGGATGCGTTTTAGGGGGTTCTGTTGTTTTCACCAACATTTGTAATAACGCAATGTTTCTGAGGCAATCAGAGGAAAAGACGTAAAAAATGTCAGATAAAGAATATGTTATAATCGCACCGTATAAGGCGTTTAACTGGCTTTTAAACGGAATAATGGATGACATCCGCGGTACTTACAAATCTTCATTTATAGTCCTTATTCCTGAAGGTTTAACAGTGCCAGAGATAATAAAGGACAAACTTAATACTGACGATATCATCTTATATACACCTGCTATCTCCTCTTTTTTCAACATGGCAGCAGAAAGAGACCAAGTTTTCCATTCTGCAACAGCCTATGAAATGAAATACAACCTACTGTATTATCGTGATATTCTACAGCAAGAAAGAAGTCTAACTCCTCGAGTTATGTCAGGGGTAAACAGAGATCTGATTCAAAAATGCAAACACCTGACCGACGTACAAATATGTAATGCAATAAATCAATTGTTTATTTTTTGTGAGTCAGTTTTTGAGCAATATCAAATAAAATTTTGTATCGTTTGGCCTCGGACCGCGATCGAGACCGTCCTTGCCTTTAATGCCGAACACAACATGGTATCTGTTACTTTTCCCTATGTATCCAAAGGTGAGGGCAATTTGATTTACTGGGCGAATGGATCATTTGCAACCGGAGAACAACACGTTGCGCTTTATAACTCGGACGAAATCTTTTCTTCAAGGGATGATGCCCCGATTTTGGCTCCAACTGACCGAGCCGGCGCATCAAAAAAAGAGCGCAATGCACGCAAAGACGCTCGCCATTATCATAGCCTTTCTGGAACATTGAAACAAATTTTTCGAGCTACTTACCGTTTCTCAATAATGCGAACTCAGGATTTGCTGTCATTGAAATGGCCTAGGCGTGCAAGTTTTTTTATGACCGTCGCAAACAGCATCAGGAATTTTTATTTTCATAGAAGTTTTATCAAAATGTGCACGTCTATGGATAGCATAAGCGGCCGCTTTGCTTTATTTGCCTTCCAAAATGAACCTGAATTTTCAGTTCAAGGTAGATGTAAGAATAACAATAATCAAATTCAAATAGCACGTGAATTGGCTATGAATATGCCGGTTGGCATCACGCTCTTGATAAAGGAGCATGCTTGGATAGGTAATAGAAGCCTTGAAGCATATGAAGATTTACTAAAATTACCAAATGTTAGAATGATCCCTTTTTATGAGAAGGCATCAGAAATCATACCCAAAACTGTATTTGTGGCATCTTTGAACGGTTCAGTCTTATTTGAAGCTGCAATGGCAAGCAAACCGGCTATTGCATTTTCTCGGTCATCGGAATTCTTATGTCTTGAAAATGTAACCATTGTTGAGAATTTAACCGAATTAGATGGTGTCATCAGAAAAATATGTGGGAAAGTATCTTCAAAGGAAGGTGCTTCCTGGAAGCGTTCTGCAAAACGGTATTTAGAGGTAATGCGCTATCTATCTTTTGATGGCACTCCTCTCTTTGGCAATCCATTTGAAACCATTGAAAAAGACCAGCTAGATAAATCATTCCTTAGATTGACAGAGTTATTGAATGAAACTCAATCCAAACGCAATCTTGGATAGTTATGTTTCCATCTTTTAAATCGCTTATATATTTCAAGCAAATCACGAGATATGTGTGTTTTTTTAGTCAGGTAGGCGCTGTATCCAAAACCTCAATTCTAAAATCATTTGTTTACTCAACTTTAACAGTTGCAACAGAAACATTGAGCCTATCACTAATCTTCCCAATCATCAGTTATATAAACAGTGGGTTTGATGAAGAAATATATAAAAATGCCTCTAAAATAAATCAAATCACCTATGATGTTTTATCGTTCCTAAACATTCCGGTTGCACTCGAAAATATGATGATGATTGCATTTTGTCTCATCACTTTGCGACAGATTATAAATTATTTTTATTCTGTGAATTTAGAACACATAAAATGGAACACCGGAAAACAGCTGGGGATCCAAGTTTTTTCAAGCACATTAAGTAGTAGTGCAGATTATTTGAAAAACATGAAGGCTAGTGACCTCACGCTACTTTCTGATTATGAGAGTCAAGCAACTGCCACGATTTTACAAATATTCATCACATTCTGGTCATTAACAATTTCTTTTGTTTTATATTTTTCAATCATGCTGGCAGCTGCACCAATACCCTCAATAACAATGATGCTACTAATAGTTATATTTTCATTGTTTACAAAGTTTTTGATCAAGAAAACGCATGAGCTTGCCGCAATAAACGTGATTCAAAGAAAGAAACTTTATAACTTTATCGCAGAACGCTTTGATGCATGGAAGGTAATCAAATTATTGAGGACATTGAAATTAGAGAATGAAAAATTCCTTTTACTTTCTCAAGATATAGTCAACACCCGAGTGGAGATGGCTAAGCTATCTAGCAAGATAGCAATCGTTTTTGTACCCTCTGTTGTCGCGGCACTTTTTATTTTTATCTATTTTTTGGTAGAAGTTCTGAATGAAGAACTCACTGTCTTGATAGCGATTGGCGCTATTTTTCTTCGCCTACTTCCTATAGCCCAATCTTATCAGAAGTCCTTTGCACAGCTTGCTCGCTTCGCTCCATCCTTAGATAGATTAGATGAAATTTTACGAGAAACAAAAAGACACAGAGAGCCAATAAAAAGCGGCAATGAATTTAAAAGTTTGAGAGATGAAATAAAACTCATTGATGTCAGCTTCTACTACAGTCAAGGTCAAAAGCCTGTTCTTGATAAACTGAATGTTTCTATACCAGCCTCTTCATTTGTAGGAATAATTGGGGCGTCAGGCGCTGGTAAAACAACATTATTAGACCTAATTTCAGGTTTGCTCCCTGTCTCTGAGGGTCAAATATTTTATGACAATCAAACAATTTCTGATTTGAATATATCATCCCTAAGATCAAATTTTGCAATGGTTTCTCAGGAACCTTTCTTGTTTGATGACACAATTCTAGAAAACATTACTTATGGCAATAGGAAAATAAGTAAAAATAAAATATTACAAGCTCTTTCTGAAACGAACCTTTTGGAGTTTGTCAATTCCCTTCCCAACGGCATAAACACTAGAATAGGCGATCGAGGAAACAAACTATCAGTAGGACAAAAACAGCGCCTGGCATTGGCAAGATCAATAGTTTCAGGTGCAAAAATATTCTTTTTTGATGAACCCACAAGCGCTCTAGATACTCGTTCTGAAGAAATTATTATTAAGTTACTCAAGTCACTTACAGAGCAGGGAAAAACTGTTATCGTAATTGCTCATCGTCTTAACACATTAAACTTATCCGACAAAATTTTATTCCTTGAGAATGGAAAGTTAATTCGGCAAGGGCCGCCAAATGAAGTTCTAGATTACTACCGCGAAGTATTGAATAATGGCACAGTATAGAAAGACACAAACCATCATAAAAAACAAATCCATCCTTATCACAGGCGGAACAGGATCTTTTGGTCAGAAGTTTGTTGAATTTGCTCTGAAAAATCTCTCGCCAAAAAAGCTTGTCATATTCAGCCGTGATGAGTTGAAGCAGTTCGATATGGCTGCCAGGTTTCAAGAACAGAAATATCCTTGTCTTCGCTATTTTATCGGGGATGTAAGAGACCGCAACCGTCTGATGCGCGCACTGTCTGGGATTGATATTGTTGTTCACGCATCGGCAATGAAACAGATTGTAGCAGCTGAATATAACCCTACTGAATGTATTGCGACCAATGTCATTGGTGCGCAGAATGTGATCGATGCCGCGATTGAAAACGGAGTTTCGAAGGTTATCGCCCTGTCCACTGATAAGGCTGCAAATCCTATCAATCTTTATGGGGCAACAAAATTGTGTTCAGACAAATTATTTATCGCAGCCAATAATCTGTCTGGCGGGCAGAAAACCCGTTTTTCTGTTGTGCGCTATGGAAATGTTGCAGGCTCACGCGGGAGTGTCATCCCCTTTTTCAAAGGCCTTGTTGCAGACGGCATCTCTTCTCTTCCTATCACACATGAGGATATGACACGCTTTATTATCACCCTTGATGAAGGCGTTTCACTTGTGACTAAAACACTGGGCGAAATGTATGGTGGTGAGATTATTGTCCCGAAGCTGCCAAGCATTAAAATAACTGACTTGGTGCCTCTTCTTGGGAATAATCTGGATTATCATATCACAGGCATCAGGCCTGGCGAAAAATTGCATGAAGTTATGATCCCTGAAGAAGAAATCCGAAATGCTGTCGATATGGGCGCATACTATGTAATCCAGCCTAATCATCATTGGTGGAATATTTCAGAATTCAAAGAGATGGTCGAAACCAAAGGAACTGCTGTCACAGACATGGCAGAATATGCCAGCGGCACAAACAAACACTGGCTTACCAGCAAACAGCTGGCTGACCTCATTCAGAAAATTTATTAGTATCATAATTGCGAAAAGCTGAACATCAATGCGCTATCCCTACTCGCGGCCTCATCTAAGTGATCTAGACACTCAAGCAGTACTGGATGTTCTTCAGGGCCAGTATCTGACACAGGGGCCCGTTGTTGAACAGTTGGAAAGCGCTCTTGAAAACCTTTTTTCTGTTAAGCACGCTGTTATCTGCAATTCAGGTACAGCTGCCCTGCACATGGCTTATCACGGGCTTGGCCTTGGGCCCGAGGCCGGCCTTATCACCAGCCCGATTACTTTTCTTGCAACTGCAACAGCGGCACGCATGTGCAATGCCCCTGTCGGCTTTGCCGATGTTGATCCGGCAACCGGCCATGTAACATTAGAGACCATAAAGGCCGCCGTCGCATCAGCGGCATTTCCGGTCAGGGCTATCGCTGTCGTTCATCTGGGGGGGCGGGCCTGCAGTGATACTGCAGAAATCAGCGCATATGCAGAGTCAATAGGTGCCTCTCTAGTCGAGGATGCCTGCCATGCGCCGATGGCCGGTTATTTTGATGCAACTGGTCATTTTTTTCAGGTTGGGAGCTGTGCTCATTCACAGGCAGCAAGCCTGAGCTTCCATGCCATAAAACATATTACCACTGGTGAAGGCGGCGTCCTGCTGACGAATGATGAAGGGCTTGCGGCGCGTGCGCGCTTGTTCAGATCGCACGGCATTATCCGTGATCCTGCACAAATGACCAACAGCTGCGATGCTGGCGCCCCATGGTATTATGAAATGCATGAGCTGGGCTATAATTACAGATTGAGTGAAATTAATTGTGCGCTGGCCCTTAATCAAATCGGGAAGCTGGAAGAAAATATTCAGAGACGGAGGCAGATAGCAGAGCTGTATCACAGACATCTGTCTGACCTGAACTACATTACATTACCGACTATTCCTGATCCAGACTCAGGAACACATGCCTGGCATCTGTTCGCCCCGGCGTTTGATTTTGACGCTATCGGCAAATCCAGAAGAGAAGTTATGAATGAGCTTGCCAGCCAAGGAATTGGCAGTCAGGTTCACTACATCCCTTTGTACCATCAACCTTACTACTATTCCTGTAAAACTACCGGTGCCTTTGAGGGCTCGGAGGCGTATTATAAACATACATTAAGCCTGCCAATGTATTATGGCCTCAGTGATGATGATATAGGCGTCATCTCAGGGCGTATTTGCTCAGTCATTAATCCGTGAATTACAGCTGTGAACAACCCTGAATTTTTGCTGCGGGTGTCAACAGACCCAGCTTTTGGCGCCGGGCATCTGGCACGAATGCGAGCATTGCGATCTTGTTTTGATGCGCCGGTCAAATGGTTTATTGATCCGGGCACCAAAGCGGATGTGCGGCCTTTTATCCCTGCTCAGGACGATATTACAGAAGAGCATACAAAGGAGAGCATATCGCAGCTTCTGTCCTTTCAGAAACTGACTGCTACTAAACTGATTGTGTGTGACAGTTATCAGATAAAATGTAATGCATTGGCATCGTCAAATGCAAAAATAGTGTTTTTCTGCGACGATGACACTGAAAGTTGTTCTGCCAATATTACAATTGTAAATTGTCAACCAGGGGCAACGCCCCGTGACAACTGTCTTTGCGGACCCCGCTACACACCGATTGACGCACGCGGAAAGCAGCAGAAAAAGATTGATTTTGATAAGTTTGTTGATCCAATTAACTGTCTTGTAAGCTTTGGCGCTGTTGACACAAACAATCTAACCGCACTGGCGCTTGAAGCGCTTTCATCTGAAAAAAACCTGCGGACACACATCCGGCCAATCTGCCTCATTGGCCGCTATTTCCGGCACAAGAAAGCAGCTGAAACCTTACTTGCCTTATTCCCAAAATCAGAAATAATAACAGGCTGTGACTCTGTTCTTAACTTGCCCATTGACTGCCCGCTTGCAATCGGGGCTCCCGGCCTGTCGCATGCAGAGCGCCTTTTTCTGGGAATGGCAACTGTCTTAATTCCACAGAATAATGCTCACCAAATTTTATGTGATAAGTGGCAGGCAGAGAGCTGTGGTATAGTTGCGTCTGCGCAAGCAGATGACATAAGAGCCAAATTGCAGTTCTTAATGGCTGATGGCTTTAAATTGGCGCGGGCCCTGTCGCGCCATGGACAAGAGGTAATTGATGGTAAAGGGGCATACCGCATCACCGCAAGTATTGGTTACTAGAGTTAGCAATGGCGAGCAAATGGTGTTTCTATATAATTTCTATATTAATAAATTTTAGGACTGCTGTTAAAACAACTCCTCTCACGACTTTTTATTTCATTGATTGTAATTTTTAGAAAACTCATAATAAATTTAGCCTATTTGATTATCTTAATTACAGTTAGAAGGGTCTGTTTTTTTCAACAACAAAAATGTGTAATAGTTTGAAAAAGTGAAAGACACAGCCATGAGATTTTCAAGAGAATTACTGAAATCAATACCAGGCATTGCGATAAGTGCCAATCTTTATCGCGGGCTACTCTTTGTGAAAAGAGCCTCACTCCTACGAATAAGATTGACTAAGATTGATAAACATTTGCCCTTCAAGGGAATTTTGTTTGAAAACGGGCACGCTAGCTTTCAAATATCAAAAAATTCATTAACCAGCTTGCGTATCCTCTTAAAAAGAAATGAGGTAACAATAAATGACACGCATAAACCAGTTTTTTTAATTGAAGAATGCGAAACTGCATTGGAGGAAATATTTGATTTAATGGCCAATGAAGTTAGGGCTTATTTAGGCCCAGAAGCATATCTAGATGGAATAAATTGGATGGTTTCACCGTCCAATTATAAATCTATTTCAGGAAACTGGCATACAGACAATGTTGGAAATAGACTTAAGTTATTTGTTTGTGTGTCAGGGGACGGTTCACAGCCAACTTTTATAATCCCTTCTCGTGAACGCATCCCTCCTTTTATGAGCTGGTTAAAACAAACTTTTGTTGAGGCATTTCGTTGGTTTGGAATGACTAAAAATAAAAAAATCGAAGGAGAAATTGCGCTAAGGCACTCGACAGGAACAGCTTTCTTATTTGATACCCAATTACTGCACAGGGGGGGATATGAGAT
>MDSZ01197611.1_pt1 | contig 12362 bp, 10 predicted proteins | sample 811201 | NCBI WGS metagenome assembly MDSZ01 (sample SAMN05326647, study PRJNA326480) | marine metagenome | isolation source: seawater | place: Indian Ocean: North | collected 2010
TGGACTTAATCCATTGAGTAACGAAAAAAAAGATACTGTTGTAGATCAATTTTTTGGAACAGTCCTAGCTCGTGAAATTTGGCAAAATAAAAAAATTTTGAATTCCGGAGATTTTTTGGGCTTTGGTCGGAGGGTTACTGTTTTGCCGAGTGCTGGCATAGAACTTTCTTATGTGAATGGTTTTAAGTATCGTATTCGTTCTGTGGAAGCTGCAAGTTTTGCAATTCCTGAGTCAAACTTGTTTGATTTTCATTCTGGTTCGTTTTCTCTCGCATCTTTGGAAGAGAGATCTGAATGCTTAATAAGGAGCCCCTTATCTGAGTTTACTCTTAGCAGTGAAGATCCGTTTGCAGTTCTGTTTGCAGTTACAACAAATGGAGGTCTCAAGATAATTAGCTTACTTGGTGAAATTGAATTATCTAGGACTCAAGAGAAGTCAGTTTCACTTAGACCAGGGCAATTAATTTTTTCGATGACAGATGGCTTTAGTCGAAAAATGAGTATTGAACTTAGCACATTAATGGTAACATCTAAACTGATGACCGCTTTTGATGAACCTCCAAATTATTATAAAAAGCTAAAGCAACAAGCTTTGATCCAAGCTCTTAGAACTAAAAAAAGGTTTCGTACTGTAGTGGGTGACGCTAAAAATAACAGTGATTTTCAAATTAAAATCTTAGAATCTGAATAGTTTGAGTCATTTCTTTCTGAATACATTAAAGTTTTCTCACATAATCCTCTTTATCTCAGTTGGTTGTGTATCAACCCATTATGACAGATCTGAAAACTTTCTTTTTTCATGGAAAATTGGTGATTTAGATAGTGCTGTTATTGAAGCTGAGCAATTAGCCAAAAATGGCCCTAAAAGAGACCGCTTGCTATATCTTTTGGAGGAAGCATCCGTGAAAAGAATTAAAGGTGATTTAGAGGGAAGCATAAATTCTTTCTCTGAGGTTTCTAAAGAATATGAAAGATGGTTTGGTATCCATTTAAATTCTGAAAAGAGAATTTCTGAGGAGTTTATATCCACTTTAGGTTCTGCAGAATGGAAGCCCTATAAAACTAGGGTTTATGAGAGGGTAATGATGAGGTATTTTCAAGCAATTAACTATTTACAACTCGGCCATAAGGGAAGAGCTAGGGCTGAAATTTTTAAGATTAGGCAAGCCATTGATGATTCTAAGCAAATTTGGAAAAAAGAAATGGAATTGGTTAGTTTTGAGATGGAAAAAAAAGGTGTAGATCTTGAAAATGGCCTCAACCATTTAAAAAATGATAATTTCATTAAAAAATTAAATCGTAAAAGTTCTAATTCATCATCGTATTATCCTAAGTTCGTAAATCCTGCTGCCTTGTATCTTGAATCACTTTATTTTCTTAGAGATGGGAAAAATAGAGATGATTTTGAAAAAGCTGCTCATACATTAAAAATTCTTAATTCAATTTATCCAAATAATGAATGGATTTTAGATGATTTTAATTTGGCTAAGTCTTTTGGTCGAAGAGCTCAACCTACCACATATGTTTTTTTTGAGACTGGAAGGGCACCGGTGCGTGTAGAAAAACGTTTTGATTTACCTATAATGTTTTTTAAGAAAACTTCTAGAATTCCATATCTAGGGATAGCAACACCTTCATTAATCTTTCAAGATCAATATATTAAAGATATTGAAGTTTTTGAACCCGATGAGGGTATCCGAATAAAGAGTAAAGAATTGGCTGATTTTGATTTAATTGTATCTCAGGAATTTGATTCGTTTTACCCAATTGAATTAGCGAGAGCTATAACAAGCTCAATCCTAAAGGGAGGATTACAACATTTAGTCACTGATTCTGTTCGAAATAATGATGAAACATTAAGAACAGCAGTTGGCGTTGGAGCTGGAATGATGGCTCAAGCAACCACACGAGCTGATTTACGAAGTTGGTCAACGCTGCCAAAAGAAATTAGGTTTTGTAAATTGCCCAATCCAAGAACTAATAAATTGACAATTCAAGGATTAGGAACGAACTTTTCAAAAGAACTTTCCTTAAAACCTAATCATACAAACATAGTCATCATAAGAAGTATTTCATCTTACGTGAGTTTTAAATTAGTTAATCATATAACATTTCCATAGTATTTAAATACCCATGATTTTTTATCTCCGATTTATTTGTTTATTCATTGCTCTTGTTTTTTGTAATTGTACTCAAACAAACCCAGTATATCAGGCATCTAAGAAAAGTGCTTCTGATTCAAGTTTAATGCCTGAACTTAAGAGAGTTTTTATGAATGGCAGTCTAGAAAAAGACATCGAAGTCATTAGCATTAATCAGGATGTCGCAAATGAAGACCTTTTAAAAATTCAGGTTAACTTGAAAAATCTTACAAAAAAATCTCTTAGTCTAAATTATAAGATAGAATGGATGAACATAGATGGTTTAGTGATTAATGATTCTTCGGCAGTTTGGATTCCATTATATATTAGGGGAGGAGAGATTGTTGCAGTTCAATCGATTGCATCAGCTCCAAATGCCAAGAATTTTTGGTTGAAGTTACAAAGAGCCAAGAGATAAAAATTTATGAAAAATCGAACTTCCATTATTTTTTTTACTATTCTTATTTTTCTTTCATCTTGTAATGAGAGAAGACCAATAGGCCGTGCGGCAGATGCCAGATATATTGAAGACAGTAGTGAAAAAGGATTGGTAAATCTTGATAAAATTAATTCTCAAGATTTTACACGGGCTGCACAGAGTCTTCTACAAGATTTATTTAGTACTGGTGCTCTTGCCAAAGCTCCCAATCAACCTGCTATTTTACATATTGGTGAAATAAGAAATGATACACAGACTTATTTTGATACTGATTTACTTTTGCAGGGAATGAAAAGAGATTTGCTATCAAGCAATCGCGTAAGAATTTCAACGACAGAGGGCCCTGGTGAAACTGCCTCGGATCAATATGCGAAAGAAGCCCGTGCCAATATTAATTCAAAAGATCCTTTCTTTATAAAAACACCTCGTCCATATTTTTCTCTTTCAGGAAAAATTATAGAAGAGACTTCAAGAGTCGATAAGGTCACACAAAAAGACTTTTACTTTATGCTCACACTTACAGAGATACAGAGTGGTACCGGAGTATGGTTTGGTCGGGAATTGATAACTAAGCAAGGTAGGCGAGGTGCTATTGGATTTTGATTCCTACTGAATTTTTATGACCAGCGAGGTGAAAATGGCCAAGATATAGATCTAAAGCGAGGAATCCGTATTTTATTTTTCTCTTTACCAGTTTCTAAAGATTCAAATCTAAGAACATCTCCCCGTTCAAGTTTTAGTAAAAATTTTATTTCATCGGGTTTAATATCTCTTTTCTGAATTTCATATCTATATTCCATTCCATCTCCTGCTATTCCAATAAATGTTAATGTACCTTTATTTTTGTTAATTGGAGATACAAGTCGACATATCGAAGAATCATTAGGAAAGCAATTGGGTTGTCTTTTTCCTATAATAGAAAATCCAAACTTAAGTAAATGAATTTCAAGCCTGAGAAACCGGTTTATTTTGGCCATTCGTTCAGTTGTTAAATTTTTTCTTACCTCGTGACTGTAAAAATGAGAATTTCCCTCAATTAGTGGACATTCTAATCCATTAAAATATGGTGCATGTAGAAAGTAATTTTTAGAATGATTTGAAATTTGTGCAGAAATACGGTGGAGGTTTTTGCATACTTCTTTCTCTGCTGGTTCTGTAATGATTAAAAAACCGTTAGGACTTAATAAATTTGTAATTTGGGTTAGCCAATTGACGCTTTCAGTTAAATCTTGTGATTCTAAAATTTCATTTAAAGAAAATCCCATTACAATAAGATCAAATTTTTCTTTTGCCTTATGGTTAGCTGAATTTAACAGGTCAATTCGTTTGGTTTGCAGTTTGGATTTCGGCCAAAGGTAGTTTAAATCTTTATGTATGTTTTTTAAAAATGATAAGCTTTTACCTGAGTAGTCCCACGCATCCATTAAAACAGAATTATTAAAGCCAGAGTTTTTTAACAAATGCAGAACACTTAATCCACTCGCACCTGAACCTGACCCAATGTCTAAAATGCGAATAGGTCCTTTTGAGGGTTTGTTCCATCCCCGAATAGATAATGCTTCCGAGGCACAAGTTTTCATGGCATTCCAAGTTCTAGGAAAGAAAAAATTTCCATATGCTAAAATTGAAAGGTCTCGAGAACCATAAGATTTCGAATCAAAAGATCGAAGCTTATTGAATCGGTCACTTTGAAGAACAATCTCCTTGCGAATTAGATTGAGAATTTTTTCCTCACTATGTTCAGGCCATTTTTGTAAGGTATTCTTCCACCACCAATTCTCGATTTCTTTGGGATATTGAGGTAAAATCGAAGAAGGCTTCAATTGGTTACAGCCTTTGGATTAGAGTTAGTTCTTTAAAATTGCCCCTTAACTTGGGCAATCAAGTTTGCCATCAGCAGGAGGTTTAGAGCTTGCCTCCGTAAATTGCCTGATCGCCTAATTGTTCCTCGATTCGTAATAACTGGTTGTATTTACAAATACGATCAGTTCTGGAAAGGGAACCTGTTTTGATTTGACCAGCATTTGTAGCAACCGAGATATCTGCAATTGTAACATCTTCAGTTTCTCCTGACCTATGGGAAATAACAGAAGTATAACTAGATTCCTTTGCCATTTCCACAGCATCAAAAGTTTCTGAAAGTGAACCAATTTGATTAACTTTTACGAGGATTGAATTTGCGACGCCCTGATCGATTCCTTTTTTAAGAAAATCAACATTTGTGACGAATAAGTCGTCTCCCACTAGCTGTACTTTGTTACCGATAGAATCTGTGAGTTTTTTCCACCCTGTCCAGTCATTTTCATCGCAACCATCCTCAATTGAACGAATTGGAAATTTGTTTACGAGCTCTTCATAAAAAGCAACCATTTCATCGGAATCTCTTTCCGCACCATCACTTTTACCGAACACATATTTTCCTTTTTCTTTATCGTAAAATTCTGATGAAGCCACATCTAGTGCAAATTGGATTTCGTCACCCAACTTGTAACCTGCTTTTTCAACTGCGATAGCAAGTGATTCTAATGCAGCCGTGTTGCTTGCAAGGTTCGGTGCAAAGCCACCCTCATCACCAACCGCGGTAGAAAGGCCTTGGTCTTTAAGAACTTTTTTTAAGGAATGAAAAATTTCGCATCCCATACGTAGGGCTTCCTTAAATGAAGGTGCACCCACGGGCATAATCATAAATTCTTGAATGTCTATAGGTGCATCTGAATGTGAACCACCATTTAAAACATTCATCATGGGGACAGGAAGAACCTTTGAATTAGGACCTCCAAGATATTTGTATAAGGGCAAACCGCATGCAGATGCTGCAGCATGAGCAGTTGCCATTGAGGCACCTAAAATAGCATTTGCTCCAAGAACGGATTTGTTGGGTGTTCCATCTAGCTTCAACATTGCAGAATCAACCGCAGTTTGATCGGTTGCATCCAAACCTACAATGGCCTCAGCAATTTTGACATTCACATTTTCTACCGCTTTGGATACGCCTTTTCCAAGATAACGGCCAGAGTCTCCATCGCGCATTTCAATTGCTTCATGCTCTCCAGTACTTGCTCCTGATGGAACTGCTGCCCGGCCGAAGGCACCCCCGCTTAGTTCAACTTCTACTTCTACCGTTGGATTGCCACGAGAATCGATAATTTCCCGTCCGTGTACTTCAATTATGTGAGTCATATAATTAGTGGATTTGTTTTAAAGATAAAATTCTATGATGTCTGATCTGTTACATATGTCAAAATCGTTTGCGTAAAAGAAATTTATTTAAGTTATACATACTCGCCTTTTTGATCGCGAACTAATATAAATTTAAGATTATAACTTATGGGTAAACAAAGGAATGCAATTACACCTACCAGGATAGAAAATTATCCTGAGTGGTATCAACAAGTTGTAAAGTCAGCTGATTTAGCTGAGAATACTCCAGTAAGAGGATGTATGGTCATTAAACCGTGGGGGTATGGGATATGGGAAAATATTCGTGATGCCTTGGATGAAATGTTTAAAGAAAGTGGACATAAAAATGCATATTTTCCATTGTTTATACCGAAAAGTTTTTTACAGCGTGAAGCAGAACATGTTGATGGATTTGCTAAAGAATGTGCTGTGGTTACGCATTCCAGACTAGAAGCAGATGAAAATGGTATTCTTCAACCTTCGGGTGAATTAGAAGAACCCCTTATTGTAAGACCTACCTCAGAAACCATTATTGGCGAATTATTTGCCCGATGGGTACAATCTTATCGTGATCTTCCTCTTCTTATTAATCAGTGGGCAAATGTTGTCAGATGGGAAATGCGTCCAAGATTGTTTTTGAGAACAGCTGAATTTCTTTGGCAGGAGGGACACACCGTTCATGAAACTGCTGATGAGGCAATAGAAGAGACCAAACGGATGCTTGATACATATGCCACCTTTGCCGAGGAGTGGTTAGCCATGCCAGTTTTGAGAGGTGAAAAAACTGAAGCTGAACGGTTTCCTGGTGCAGAGTCAACGCTCTGTATCGAAGCAATGATGCAGGATAGAAAAGCTCTGCAGGCTGGAACATCTCATTTTTTAGGCCAAAATTTTTCAAAAGCTTGTGGTATCAAATTTCAGGGAAAAGATGGTAAAGAAGAATTTGGATGGACAACATCCTGGGGTGTTTCAACACGATTAATCGGTGGTATGATTATGACGCATGCAGATGATGATGGGTTAATCGTTCCACCAAAAGTAGCACCCACTCAAATAGCTATTTTACCAGTTACTCCAAAAGAAGACAGTCGTCAGTTAGTATTGGATGCCTGCGAAAAGCTACATGAACAGTTAAAGAAGATTGACTTTGCAGGTTCCAAAATTCGAGTGGAAATTGACGATCGTGATCTTAGAGGTGGGGAGAAATATTGGCAGTGGGTAAAAAAGGGTGTTCCCATAACTTTGGAGATTGGTCCAAGAGACTTGGAAAACCAAACGGTATTTATGGGCAGAAGAGACTCAGGGTCAAAAAGAGAGGGAATAAGCATTGAAGAATTTATTAAAAGTGCATCCGACATTCTTGAAAGTATTCAAATGAATCTTTTTCAACGGGCTCTTGATTTTCGCGAGAAAAATACAATGATTATAAATTCCAAAGATGAATTTTATGATTTCTTTACATCTCCAAAGGAAAACAAATCTGAAATTCACGATGGTTTTGCTCTTGTTCATTGGGATCGTGACCCAAAATGGGAGGAGCAGATAAAAAATGATTTGAAAGTTACCATTAGATGTATTCCTGAAGGGAAAAGTGAACCAGGAGATTGTATTTTTAGCGGGATGCCCAGTCCGGGTCGGGTTGTAATGGCAAAATCCTACTAATATACTTAGAATGTTCTAAATCCATGGAAATAATTGATTCCATAGATGAAATGCAAAATTATGCTCTTTCAGTCAAGAGGCAGGGAAAGAAAGTTGGATTTGTACCCACTATGGGGTGTCTGCATGATGGTCACCTTTCATTGATCCACCTTATACGGGATCAAGCAGATATAGTTATTCTATCAATTTTTGTTAATCCAAAACAATTTGGTGAAAATGAAGATTTTGAAAAATATCCAAAAAGGATGGATCAGGATATCGCTCATTGTAGGGAAAATGATGTGGATATTTTATTCATACCGAGTAGCGAAGAAATCTATGTAAAAGAGTTTTCCACCACGGTTTCTGAAGATTTATTTTCTAACGGGTTATGTGGCAAAAGCAGACCAGATCACTTTAATGGAGTTACCACTATATGTTCTAAACTCTTTAATATTTGTCAGCCGGATTATTTGGTACTTGGTCAAAAGGATGCTCAGCAGGTTTCAGTTCTGAGAAAAATAATTAAAGACTTAAATTTTCCAATTGAGGTAAAAGTGGGTCCAATCATTCGTGAGGATGATGGATTGGCTATGAGTTCGAGAAATACTTATCTAAGTGAAAGTGAAAGAAAAGATGCCCGAATCTTGAGTCAGTCAATCGAGCTGGCAAAAAAACTAGTATCCTCAGGAATGAATGATGTTTCTGAAATTCTAAATGAGGTTTCATCAATGATCAAAGCTATAGAAACTACAAAAGTTGATTATTTAGAAATCGTAAATTTTACTACGATGAAAAAGGAAAAGGTTGTGGTTTCCAATCAGTCTATACTTTTGATCGCTGTATGGGTGAATAATGTTCGCTTGATCGATAACCAAATCCTATAAATTTATAGTTTCGGATGAACCCTAAAAATGAGTATGATTTAGTAATTGTAGGCAGTGGAATTGCCGGATTAAGTTTTGCACTAAATGTGGCTAAGGCAGGGTACCGGGTAGCTATTTTCACGAAAAAGGATAAAGCTGAATCAAACACAAATTACGCACAGGGTGGAATTGCAGCGGTTACTTCAGCCGGCGATGATCTTGAGAAACATGTGGAAGATACAATGGAAGCAGGTGATGGGTTATGCGATGTATCTATTGTTCGGGAAATCTTAAAAGAAGGTCCTGACAGAATTCAGGATTTGATAGAATTGGGTGTTGATTTTTCAAGTCTTGATGATGGTAGAATTTCACTTGGGAAAGAGGGAGGACATAGCAAAAGAAGAGTTCTTCATGTTAAAGATGTAACTGGAAAAGCAATAGAAGATGCCCTTCTTGAGGCTATTGCCAAGGAAGGAGTTCATTTATTTGAACATTATTTTGCGATTGATTTGATTACTGCAAAAAAAGCCCGAAAAATTGGTGTCCAAATTGATGGAAATGATAACAAGGTTCTTGGACTTTATCTTTACGACGGAGTTGAAAACGAGGTAATAACAATTTCTTCTCCTGTTGTTCTTCTTGCGACTGGTGGTGCAGGGCAGACCTACCTTTACACAACTAATCCTTCCATTGCTACGGGAGATGGAATTGCGATGGCATCGCGTGCAGGGCTTTCCTGTATGAATCTTGAATTTATTCAATTTCATCCAACCACTTTTCACTCATTAGATGCTGATCGTTTTCTTATTACCGAGGCAGTACGTGGAGAGGGGGCTAAATTAATTGATGGTAAAGGTAGGGCATTTTTAAAAAAATATCATCCACTGGCCGATCTTGCACCTAGGGATGTAGTTGCCAGAGCGATTGACCGGGAAATGAAGAAAACGGGCGCCCCTTATGTTCGTTTGGATACTCCTTCAATGGAAATTAATTTTTCTGATCGTTTTCCAAATGTATACAAGAATTGCTTGGAAAGGGGGGTAAATCCTGCCAAAAACCCAATACCAGTTGTTCCTGCTGCCCATTATTCATGTGGTGGAATTCCAACGGATTTGGATTGTTCCACAGAATTGAATGGTTTGTATGCTTGTGGAGAGGTTGCATGCACTGGATTACACGGTGCGAATAGATTGGCGAGTAATTCATTATTGGAAGCCGTGGTATTAGCTTACCGAGGTGCTGATGCAGTATGCAAGTTTCTAAAGAATCAAAAAAAAGGAAATATCAAACTACCTGAGTGGGTAGATGGGGATGTAACTGCCTCTGATGAACGGGTTGTTTTATCACATAATCTTGACGAGTTAAAAAGGACGATGTGGGATTATGTCGGTATTGTCCGATCAACAAAGAGATTAGAAAGAGCACAGACACGGATCCGAAACTTGGGTAGAGAAATCAATGAATACTATTGGAATGCAAAAGTTGACCTTCCTCTTCTTGAGCTTCGTAATTTAGTCTGTGTTTCTGAGTTAATTGTCAGATCCGCACTTCAAAGAAAGGAAAGTCGAGGATTGCATTATACATTGGATTATCCAGACCGCTCTGAAATCGCAGAAAATGTTAAGGTAAAGCCTTTGATTCGATAGAGCAGGATTTATTGATGGCTGGGAAAATTGGACTTGTTGGTGCTGGTGCGGTTGGAAGTTACTACGGCCTTATGCTCCAAAAAGCAGGCTTTGATGTTCATTTTTTGCTAAGAAGTAATTATGACCAAGTCAAGCAGGCTGGTTTCCAACTTATCCATCATCGCCCAGAATTTTTCTCTGAGGAAATTAAGGAATTAAATATTTATGATAAAGCTGAAGAAATTGGGATTTGTGATTGGGTCGTTATAGCTTCTAAAACTACTGCAAAAGCTGAAATTCCAAGTGTTATTGATTTATTGGTTGGTTCAAAAACTGGTTTGGTTTCCTTACAAAATGGGATGGGTAATGTCGAGAATCTGGCTGATGTTTTTGGGCACGAAAGGGAAATTGTTGGAGGATTATGCTTTACCTGTATTAATCGTACCACTCCAAACACCATTGAAAGTTTACTACCTGGATATGTTCAATTTGGACAAATTGGAAAACAATTATCTCCCAGTTCTTTAAATATTGTGAATGCTTTCAAAGAGTCTGGTGTAATTGTTAAGTGTGCAGATTCGTTGGATGAAGCATTATGGAGAAAACTCTGCTGGAATGTACCATTCAATGGATTAAGTATCTCTGGAGGTGGAATAACCACCGATCTGATCCTTCAAAATTCAGAATTAAGGAACAGAGCAGAACGATTGATGAAAGAAATTCAATCTGTTGCCAAAATATATAATGTAGTTATTGAAGATGAATTTTTAGAAAGACAGTTCGAATTAACTAAACCAATGGGTCCATATAAGCCTTCCAGTTTAATTGATTTTCTCAACGGTAAAGTTGTAGAGGTAGAATCGATATGGGGGGAACCTCTAAGGAGGGGAAAGAAAATGGGAATAAAAATGCCCGAACTGGAATGTTTATACTTGGAATTAAAAAAAATTACACCCAATTAAAATTTCAAATCATGAAATTAGAACTTCCGAAAGCATTTGAACTACAAATATCTAATATTTGGGGGGAATAATATCTAAAGGTGGAGGAGGAGGTGGGGCGTCAGGTGGTTTGCCTGGGTCAAATGGCACATCATTTCTTAAGTATCTATTATTTTCCTCATCAATTCCTAAAAAGAATAAGTTCAGCATAGGATGTACAACAGATTTCTTTAACGAATCTTTCAAGAGGTTTGATTCAGCCACATATGTAATGTGATGTGCACCATCAACTAGGATATGATACCAAGGTTGGTTTTTATCTGGTTGAGTCTGGTTTGATAGATACCAATCTTCAGACGCCATGCAGGATGGATTAATCTCAACAATTAAACCACGATATTCATAGATTTTGTGTTCTACAATTTGACCGATTACAAATTTATTCTTAATCGGTTTATGAAAGCTATTGTTTAAACTTATCAAGCACTAACCTATGTAAAATTTATTTCCTGCATGCAAATGTAAAACGAATTTTCATTTACCTAAATTATTGATAATTAAGTTTAAACAAAAAAAAGGGGCGTCCTAATGGACGCCCCTAAATATTATCTTAAGTAATTAAACTTAGAAAGTGTAAGTTAACTCAAGAGCGATTTGATCGTAGTCAGCATTATCTGTTCCTGTGTCAACATCGCTGTATTCAAGAATAGCACCTAAGCTGTCTGTTAATGCATAGTTAGGAGCGATTGTGATTTTTGAATGATCGTTAGTGCTTGAAGTTTCCCACTCACTGTAGCGGATAGCACCACCAAGTTTGTCAGAAAAATCATAGTCAACAAGTACCAAGAATGCATCTTCACCAGCAGTGGCTGAATCATCACTTGCTGAAATGTACTCAGCACCAAAAAGTGCTTTACCAGCAGTGTATGTAGCATTAACGCCAAAAACATCACGCTCTGCACCTGCTGTACCATTGTCTACAAAGTAACCACCGTTTAATACAACATTTTCGATACCTGTGTAAGAAATAGCGATTTCTGTGTTAAGGTCAGCAGTACTTAAGTTAGCACCAGCTGCTTCTTCAAAAGAAACACCGATAGAGAAGTTTTCAGCAGCATATGCTACGGTCAAACCTTCAACAGAAGCTGAATCAACATCTCCAAAGTTGTAAGTTGCACTATAAGCACGGCTGTAAGTGTAAAGACCAGCTGGATCTTCACGCTCGAGACCAAGTGCACTACCATAACGACCAAGAGTGAAAGAAACTCCGTTGTCGAGGCTGTATGTGAAATGAGCTTGCTCGATATCAACTGAATCAGTTCCACCTTCTGTGTCAACATGGATAGCACCTGAAACGGAACCAACATTTAACAAGAAATTAACTTCGATTTCGTCTAAACCAAGTGATTCTGTGTTAGCAGCAGCAGAATTATCAGTTTTGTTGTATGAACCATCAATGAAACCATTGATAGACAAGTTATCATTGATTTCGATAGCAGAAGCAGATCCTACTAATCCGAAAGCAACCA
>MDSZ01148579.1_pt1 | contig 12360 bp, 12 predicted proteins | sample 811201 | NCBI WGS metagenome assembly MDSZ01 (sample SAMN05326647, study PRJNA326480) | marine metagenome | isolation source: seawater | place: Indian Ocean: North | collected 2010
ATTGTAGATCTAAGTCAATACAAAGAGCGAGTTACGCTGGTGTAGAAGCTGATAATACTTCAAAGTGGCCAGCCAAAAAAATTAGTAATGAAGAGCAGACAGATTATGATGAATGTCTGTCTTGTCAATAGGAGGAAAAATGAAAAATGATAAAAAGATAATTGATTTAAAACCTGGATTACTTCAACCCTCATACGCCTACAAACCGTTTAGGTACCCTTGGGCTTTTGAATTTTGGAAAAGACAACAACAGGTTCATTGGATGCCAGAAGAGGTTCCTATGGGTGAAGATTGTAAAGATTGGGCCATTAAGCTTAATGATGGAGAAAGAAACTTGTTAACCCAAATATTTAGATTTTTTACTCAATCAGATGTTGAAGTCAATGATAATTATATAGAAAAATACTCACAAGTTTTTAAACCTACTGAAGTAAAAATGATGCTTGCAGCTTTTTCTAATATTGAAACTGTTCATATAGCTGCTTACGCTTTGCTCTTAGAAACAATTGGTATGCCTGATTCGGAATTTACAGCATTCTTAGATTACAAAGAAATGGCTGATAAGCATGACTACATGCAAACATTCACAATTGATTCATATGAAGAAATAGCAAAGACATTAGCTATGTTTGGAGGTTTTACAGAAGGACTTCAGTTATTCGCTAGTTTTGCCATGCTCTTAAATTTTCCGCGGCATAATAAAATGCGAGGAATGGGACAAATTGTTTCTTGGTCAGTAAGAGATGAATCTCTACATTGTGAGGGTGTAATTAAGCTTTATCATGAATTTATTAAAGAGACAAAATGCATGACTCCTAAATTGGAAGAAGAAATAATTAATTGTTGCGAATATGTTGTTTCTTTGGAAGATAGATTTATTGATCTTGCATTTGAAATGGGTCCTGTAGAAGGCATGCAACCAGAAGATATAAAAAATTATATACGATACATTGCTGATTGGAGATTAAAGCAACTAAATTTAAAAACTATTTTTGGAATAAAAGATCATCCACTACCTTGGTTAACTGAAATTCTTAATGGTGTAGAACACGCGAACTTTTTTGAAACCAGAGCAACAGAATATTCTAAAGTTGCAACTAAAGGAAATTGGGAAGGAAAAAAAGGGGTTTGGGATAATTTTGACAAAAAAGTAAAGAGCTTTCAAAAATAAACGATCCTCAAGAATTTTTTTCAATATAGATTGATTGTGAAGGGAAGGCAAATGCCCCCTTCCTTTTATCTACTATATTTTTTAGCTCAATTGCAAATCTATCCTTTATATTAAGAAACTCGTTATAATCTTTTGTGTTTGTAAAACACCTAACTAAAATATTTATTGAACTATCTGCAAATTCGTCAATCTTTACAATTACAGGAATAGAATTTGTTACTTTAAAATCTTTTGAATTTTTCGATACATAACTTTCAATATCATTACAAATTTTTTTTAATTGGCTGACACTGCTTTTATATTCTAAACCAATTATCCAATTTATCCTTCTGTAAGTTGTTTCTGAAATATTAGTAACTGCATTTTCTGCAAACTGAAAATTTGGAATATAACATATTGATTTATCAAATTTTCTTATGGCAGTAGATCTAAATCCTATTTTTTCAACAGAACCTTCAATAATATTTTCTATTATTATTACATCACCTTTTTTAAACCTCTTTTCAACTAAAACTAATATTCCTGAAATTAAATTCTTAAATAAATCCTGTGCCCCAAGTGCAACAGCTACCCCGAACAAACCTAAACCAGCAATGATAGCCCCAACTTTTATACCCCATAGTTCTAGAACAGCAGAAAATCCAAGAATGAAAATAATAATTTTCATAGCCTTTATAACCCATTCAAGTAAGTCATTACTTAATATTTTTCTTACATTTTTAATTGCTAAAAAAATAGGTTCTACACTCTGTTGAATTATCCAGAAGATTAAAATTGTAAATAAAGAAAGGTTAATCTTATCAAAAAAAATTCCGGTTTTCTCTGAAGTATTCAGTACAATACTAAAGATTAAGAAGGCTATATAGTAAACAAAAAAAGTTAATAAATTATCAAATGATTCTGATAATTCTTTTGAATTTTTATTTTTAAATGAGCTTAAAAATTTTATTTTCTTCTTTAATATTAATTTTATAAAGTTTTTACAAATTAAAACTACCAAGAATAAACTTATAGAAATAGACATATTTATTAAATCAATCTCTTTTATCATTGAATTAAAATTTATTTTTAAAAAATTTATTAAGTGATTCAAAAATTCCATAAGTTCTTAATTTTAAAAAACTTTTTACAAATATCAGCATTAAAACCTTGTTTTAGCAGTTTTATAAGAATTTTGTCAAAGTAATCTTTTCTTGGTAAATTTTTTTCTTTAAAATTAAACAAAGATTTCTTTTTTAAAAAATTTTCTATTAAAATAAATTCTAAATCAGTATCATTATTTATTTCGGAGATTTTTTTTGTAAGAAGATCTTGTTCAAACTGATCTTTAATTAGATAGTGAAAAATTTTTTTCTTGGAATAACCTTTTCTGATATAGCTATCAATTTTTCCATCTATAAGTGACTCTTCTTTAAAAAAACCTATATTTTTATAATACAATAATACTTTTTCAATTTCATTGAGATATTGGAAATAATCATTTTTAGTAAATTTCTTATTAAAAAAATCTTTTTTAATTTTTCTTTTTAATATATTCTCAAATTTTTTTTCAGTAATAGAATATCTTGAAAGATAATAAGAACAATACTTTGTAAAGTAATCTGAAATCATTTTTAATTTTTATCAGGTAAAATAGTTAATATATAATAGATTATGAAAAAATTAAGAAACTTTAAAGGTTTTAACTGGATTGGATTTTTTACTTTATACCTAAAAGAGGTTAGGCGTTTCTTTAATGTTTTTGCTCAAACAATTATTGCACCGGGGATAACAACGTTACTGTTTTATATTATATTTTCTCTCTCAATAGATAGAAATTATCTCAATACTGAAAATTATACTTTTTCAGAATTCCTAGCACCAGGGCTGATTTGTATGGCAATAATGCAAAATTCATTTGCTAATACTTCATCATCAATTTTAATTTCTAAAGTTCAAGGAAATATAGTTGATGTTCTAATGCCCCCATTATCAGAATTAGAGCTAACCTTTTCATATGCCTTAGGAGGAGTTACTAGAGGAATTCTTGTGGGATTATCAATTTTAATTATGATTTATTTTGCAATTGATATTAAATTTTCCAGTTTATTTTATATATTTTATTTTGGTTTCTTCTCATCTTTATTACTATCCTTAATGGGAATTTTGTGTGGTATATGGTCGAAGAAATTTGATCATATGGCATCAATTACAAATTTTATTATTTTGCCATTAACTTTTCTTTCAGGTACATTTTATTCTATTGATAGACTTCCACAATTCTGGCATTTTTTAGCTAACTGGAATCCATTTTTTTATATGATTGATGGATTTAGATATGGTTTTATAGGCTATAGTGACAGTAATTTAAACTTTGGAATCATAATATTAGGGGTTGCTAATATATTTTTTTTATTTATTACAATTTACATATTCAAAAAAGGTTATGGTTTAAGAAATTAAAATGAGTATTTTAGGAGTATATAATTCATCAACTTTAGAAATTGACCATGGCGATGGGGTCTATCTATATGCAATTGATGGTACGAGATATTTAGATTTTACTAGTGGTATAGGTGTATCTTGTCTAGGCTATAGTCATCCAGGATTAATTTCAGCATTAAAAGAACAATCGAAGAAAATTTGGCATTGCTCAAATTTGTTCACAATTAGCCAGCAAAAAATTGTAGCCAAAAGAATCGTAGAAAACTCATTTGCATCTAGTGTTTTTTTCTGTAATTCAGGGGCCGAATCAGTTGAAGCTGGAATCAAAGTGATTAGAAAATTCTTTCATCATAATAAAGAGAAAAAATATAAGATAATTTGTGCTAAAAATTCATTTCACGGAAGAACTTTTGGAGCTATATCTGCTAGCGGTAAATCTTCACTTACAGAAGGTTTCGACCCTATTCTAGATGGATTCGTTCAAGTTGAATTTAATAGCACTAATGAAATTATAGATAATTTAGATGAGAATACAGCAGCTATTATGATTGAAACAGTCCAAGGTGAGGGTGGAATAACTCCGGCAAAAAAGGATTATCTAAGAGACTTAAATAAAATTGCAAGAGAAAAAGATTTACTCTTATTTTTTGATGAAGTTCAATGTGGAGTCGGCCGTACAGGAAAATTTTTAGCGGTTGAGTGGGTTAAAGAATTAAAACCAAATTTAGTTTCCATTGCTAAAGGTATTGGGGGAGGATTTCCAGTAGGAGCATTATTACTTGATAAGAAAACAACAAAATCAATGGAACCTGGATCACATGGTTCAACCTTTGGTGGAAATCCTCTTGGTATGGCAGTAGCTAATGAAGTTCTTAATCATGTATTAAAAGAAGATTTCTTAGATCATGTTAGAAATGTAGGTTATAATTTAAGAAAATTGTTAAAGACTGAAATTATTCCAAAATTTCCTAAACTTGTATCAGATGTTAGAGGAATTGGTTTGATGATTGGTTTGCAAGCAGTTGAAAAAAATGGAATTTTAATTGAAGCGTTAAAGAAAGAGCGTCTTTTAACAGTTAAAGCAGGTTTAAACGTTATTAGGATGCTACCTCCTCTCATATTAGAAATGAAGCACGTTGAAGAGGCAATTGAAAAAATAGATAAAGCGTTTAAAAATATTTAAAATGAAAAATAAAATTAAACATTTTCTCAATTTAAATGAAATTTCAACTGAAGAAATTAAAAAGATTATAAAAAGTAGCCATGTTTTAAAAAAAACATATGGAGAAAAAAAATTAAATAAAAAAAAAATCTTAGCTATGATTTTTGAAAAGCCTTCAACAAGGACAAGAGTATCGTTTGAAGTTGGAATGAAACAACTTAATGGTGACGTAGTGATTTTAGATCCTGGAGATACACAACTTGGTAGAGGAGAATCTTTGCAAGACACAATCAAGGTTTTAGGAAGATATGTGGACTTGATTATGTATAGAGGTTCAGAGGAAAAAAAACTTTATGAAATGACTGATTTTTCACCTATTCCTATTATTAATGGACTAACAGATTCTAGTCATCCATGTCAAATTTTGGCTGACATCATGACGCTCGAAGAAAATTTTAAGTCTTTAGAGAATTTAAATTTATGTTGGGTTGGAGATGGAAACAATGTTTGTAATTCATGGATTCATTCCTGTTCTCACTTTCATTATAATTTAAAAATATGCTGTCCAGAAGGTTGCTTTCCTGACAAAAAGTTAATTGCAGAAAATAATGATAGGGGAAATATATCAGTTATTTTAGATCCAAAATTAGCAATTAGAGATTCTGATGTTGTGATTACAGACACTTGGGTTTCAATGGGAATGAAAAAAAACCCAGACAGAGTAAAAAAATTTAAAAATTTTCAGATAAATAAAGAATTATTAAGTAATTCAAAAAAAAAGATTTATTTTTTACATTGTTTGCCAGCACACAGAGGAGTTGAGGTCTCGGATGAGATTATTGATGGTAAGAATTCTTTAGTTTGGGATGAGGCTGAAAATAGATTATATGTTCATCAATCAATATTACTCTGGTGTTTAGATGAATTTTAAAATTTACCTTCTCCAAAGGAGTGGTGAAAGGAGAATCAGGATTGGGAATAATTCTAATCTTCCAATTAACATTCCTACACTAAGAAAAATTTTTGAGGAATCTTTAATCTGAGAATAATTTCCACTAGGACCAATCACTTCATTTAATCCCGGGCCAACATTAGCTAAAGCAGCTGCAGCTCCAGAGAGTGACGTAAGCATTGTCTGGCCGTCATATGCTAAAACAAGAGTTAATAAACCAAAAACAGACATGTATAGGAAAAAAAATCCAGTTACGGAATTGAGAACATCTTCACCAATTTCTCTAGAATTGAATGTAGGAATAAAAACACCTCGAGGTTGAATTATTTTTTTTATTAAGTTAAGTGATGTTTTAAATAAAATTTGGATTCTAAAAATTTTGAGTCCACAACTGGATGAACCAGAACATCCTCCTACAAGCATTAGAAATAAAAATAAAAGAGTTGTGAATGTGCCCCAAACGCTAAAATCATATGTACTAAATCCACTACCTGTAGAAATTGAAACAACGGAAAAAGCAGCAATTCTCAGTGATTGAAAAAAATCTACTTCATAATATTTTTTTAACCATATAGTAACGATTAATGTTACTGAAAAAACTAGAATTAAAAAGAAGTGAACTTGAGAGTTTGAAAATAAGTCTCCAATTTTTCCTCTTAATGCTTGAAAAAATAGAATAAAGGGAAGGGAAGAGATTATCATAAAAGCTATGGTTACAACTTCTGTATAAACTGAATCGTAATGTCCTATAGATAGGTCTTTAGTAGAGAACCCCCCTGTAGCTATTATTGTCATAGCATGAGCTATACTATCAAAAAAACTTAATCCTGTTAAAAATAAGAACAAAGAGCATACAATGGTTAACAGAAAATATACAATTCCAATACCAGATGCAATGGTTGTTGTTCTTGGTAAAACCTTATCTTCTTTTGAACTAAATTCTGTTTGAAATAGCTGCATTCCACCAATTTTTAGAACTGGAAATATTGCTATTGCAATTACTATTATTCCAATACCACCAAGCCATTGAAGCATTGCTCTCCATAAGAGTATGGATTTAGAAGTATTATCTAAATTTTGCATTACAGTAGCCCCAGTTGTAGTTAAACCAGACATTGATTCAAAAAAAGAATCTATAAAACTTAAATTTGGAGTACCCAAGAAAAATGGAAATGCTCCAATTAAAGTTAAAACAATCCATGAAATTAGGGTAAGAAGAAAAGCGGATAGAATATCAACATCTCTTTGCTTATTTTTAAAAATAAAAGAAATATTTAATCCAGTAAATAAACAAAGGATAGAAATAACAAAAAATACTACCCAATCAGTGCCTTTTTGAGAATAATCTAAGACTCCTGGAATCAAAGAATAAATTGAAAAAAAAATAAGAAGATTTCCTATAATAAAAAGAGATGATTTTAGATTGTACATTAATTTAGATTTCTTTTTTGATCTGGTATGTCAAGTGAGAAAGGTGGTATTTTTACCTCAAATTTTTCACCATTATAATCCTGCATTTCGTAACTTCCATGCATTAGTCCTGAAGTAGTTTTTAATGGAGTTCCACTTGTATATTCAAACTCCTCACCTGGCTCTAGGACTGGTTGTTCACCAACAACACCTTCACCTCTTACTTCTCTATGATTACCATTAGAATCAAATATTTTCCAATATCTTCTTATAAGTTTAACTGTTGACCTACTATTATTCTTAATTTTGACTTTATAAGCCCAAAGATAAGAATCTTCTGTTGGATCTGAATGATCTTCGAGATAAAAAGGTTCTACTAAAACGGAAACTTTATACTTTTTCTTCATTAAATAATTTACTTATATGTTTTTATTAAACTTGATTTAATATCATCAACAAGATCGTTTACATCCTCTAATCCGACAGACAGTCTAACAAGATTTTTTGTGATTCGTAAACTGATTTTTTCTTTTTCGGAGAGTCTGTGGTGAGTAGTGGTGTCAGGATGTGTTATTAGAGATTTTGTATCACCAAGATTATTTGAAATATCAATTAATTCTAAATTATTTAAAAAATTAAATGCTAATTTTTTTTTATCCTTTTTTGTATTTTTAAGTTCAAATGAAATTATTGTCCCGCCATCAACCATTTGTTTTTTTGCAAGATTGTATTGTTTAAAATTTGGATCAAAAGGATAATAAATTTTTTGAATATTTTTATTTAATTTGAGGAAATCTAGAATTTTGTGAGTATTTTCACATTGTTTTTTTACTCTTAATTCAATTGTGTCTAGGCTTTTTAATAAAACCCAAGCATTAAAAGGACTCAAGGATGGACCTGTATTTCTAATAAATGGTCTTATGAATTTTTCACAAAAATTTTTACTACTCAGTATTGCTCCACCTAAAACTCTTCCTTGACCATCTATATGCTTTGTTGCTGAATACATTACGATGTCTGCACCAAATTTCAGAGGTTTTTGTAATATGGGTGTAGCGAAAACATTATCGACAACTACCAGTGCTCCAGACTTATGGGCAATGTTAGAAACTTCTTTGATATCAACTAAATCTAAACATGGGTTTGATGGTGTTTCAAAAAAAACAAGTTTAGTTTTTTTTTTGAGAGCTGATTCCCATTGATTCAAGTCTGTTCCGTCAATTAATTCGACATCAATACCAAAATTAGGAAGAATTTGTGTTATTATAAAATGACAACTTCCAAACAATGCATTACTGGATACGACTCTATCCCCTTTTTTTAAATATGACATAAAAATAGTAAAAACTGCTGACATCCCCGTTGCCGTTGCCCAACAAGTTTCTGCCTCCTCAATTTGGGACATCTTATTTTGAAACATTTCAATAGTTGGGTTCCCAAATCTAGAATACATAAATCTCTTTTTCTTTTCTTTGAATGCATCCTCTGCTTCTTCAGCGGTTTTGTATACATATCCAGATGTCAAATAAAGTGTTTCACTTGTTTCAAAGAAAGGTGAGCGATGAACCCCACCTCGAACTAACCTAGTTGAAATTTTTTTTTTCTTCATATGAATTTTTTTAGGTTAACATTTTTTAAAATTTATTTATAGTAAGTTAAATTATGAGTTCAAAGTTTTTTTTAATTATATCATTATCATTGTTTGTTGTTTTATCTTTTAGTTTTGATTTAGAAACTAGAGAGTTATCAATTCAACAACTTGAAGAAAGAAAGAAAGCCGATGAAGAAAGAAAAAGGGCACGAGAAAAGCGAGGGAAAAAAACTTTTCAAAAAGAAATTAGTATTTCAACTGATATAGTTTTTATATCAAAAGAAAGAGAAGTCCCTCCTGTACTTTCAAATCTTGATCCTATTTTAGAAGATGAAGGTTTTTATGGTGTTAAATTAGCCTTAGAAGATAATCTTACTACTGGCCGATTTCTTGGCCACGACTATAAAGTTGAATTTCATAGGATATTACTTGATGAAGATCTTGTAAGTGAGTTCGAAAAATTATTAAAGAATGGTAAAAAATATTTTATAGTAGATCTTAATGAAAAAGAATTATTGTCCTTGATGAAGATCAATGGAATAGAAGATGTTCTGATTTTTAATACTCGAGCTAAAAACGATTCCTTGAGAAATGAAAATTGTAAAAAAAATTTTTTCCATATGCCACCTAGCTATTCTATTTTATCTGATGCACTTACCCAGTATTTAGTGAAAAAAAAATGGAAAAAATGGTTTTTAGTAACAGGTCCAAAAGAAAATGACAAACTGTATGCTCAAGCATTAAAGAATTCAGCAAAAAAATTTAATGTAAAAATAAAAGAAGAAAAAACATGGGACTTTGGATCAGATTTACGAAGAACAGCTGGAAAAGAAGTTCCTATTTTTACAAAAGGCTCAAACTATGATGTTCTTGTTGTATCTGATGAAGCAGGTGAGTTTGGAGAATATTTAGCCTATAGAACATGGGATCCAAGGCCAATTGCTGGAACTCAGGGTTTAAAACCTAATTCTTGGCATCGTACTCATGAACAATGGGGTGCTACACAAATGCAAAATAGATTTAGGAGAGAAAGCGGGAGATGGATGACTGAGGCTGACTATCATGCTTGGACGGCAGTCAGAGCCATAGGAGAATCAATTACTAGGATACAAAATAATAATGTTAAAGAAGTTCAAAAATATTTACTAAGTCAAAAGTTTGGTCTTGGAGCTTACAAGGGTGTTAAAGTATCATTTAGATCTTGGAATGGTCAGCTTAGACAACCAGTTTTGTTAGCTGCGCCAAGATCAATGGTTTCTGTTTCTCCTCAAGAGGGCTATATTCATCCTTTTAGTGAACTTGATACGTTAGGAAAAGATCAGCCGGAATCTTCTTGTAAATTTTAAAAATTTTAATACATTAATAATTGTGAAATATTTTTTTATTATAAGCATTTTCTTTTTTAGTTTTTCAAAAGTTGAGGCAAGTCGTGCCTACATTACAAATGAAAAAGATAATACAGTCAGTGTGATTGACATTAACAAAAAAAAAGTTATTAAAACGGTTAAGGTCGGACAAAGACCTAGGGGCATTATAATGTCTAAAGATGGCAAACTTGTTCTCATTTGTGCATCAGATGATGATAGAGTAGAAGTTAGAGATGCAGAAACTTTAAAATTAAAATATCATTTACCTTCAGGACCAGATCCTGAACTTTTTATTCTTTCTCCTGAAGATGATACACTTTATATAGCTAATGAAGATGATGCTATGGTTACTGTAGTTGATATGGTAGATAAAATGATAGTCGATGATATTCCAGTTGGAGTGGAACCAGAAGGAATGGGTCTTACCAACAACGGGAAAATTTTAGTTAACACTTCAGAAACTACGAATATGGCGCATTTTATTGATACAGAAACACTTGAAATCACAGAGAATGTTTTAGTTGATGCAAGACCAAGAGTAGCAATGTTTACACCTGACGATAAGGAAGTTTGGGTTTCTGCTGAAATTGGAGGTACTGTAAAAGTTATCAGTCCTGATTCCAGAGAAGTAACACACACAATTGGATTTGAAATCCCTGGTGTAAATGAAGAGAGTATTCAACCTGTTGGTGTTAGACATACAAAAGATGGAAAGTATACTTTTGTTGCATTGGGCCCAGCTAATAGAATTGCAGTTATTGATCAAAAAACAAAAGAAGTAATTAAGTATTTATTGGTAGGTCAGAGAGTATGGCAGTTAGCATTCACACCTGACCAAAAAACTTTGTTAAGTACAAACGGTGTGAGTAATGATGTTTCTTTTATTAACGTTGATAAACTTAAAGTTGAAAAGTCAGTAAAAGTTGGAAGATTTCCTTGGGGAGTTGTTATAAGCCCTAATTAAATAATCTCTGGGTAATTAATAAAACATAATGTCTGTTGCGTTAGATATAAAAAATGTTTCACATAAATTTGGAGAATTTAAAGCACTCGATGATGTAACTTTAAATATTAATTCGGGTGATTTTACTGTATTACTTGGTTTAAATGGTGCTGGCAAGACCACTCTTTATTCTTTAATTACAAGGCTCTATAATAACAACTCTGGTTCTATAAAAATTTATGGATTTGATGTCAGAGAAAATTCAGTTAATGCCTTAAAAAATATAGGAGTTGTTTTTCAACAACCAACTTTAGATCTTGATTTAAGTGTTAAAGAAAATCTTCAATATCATTCATCTCTGCATGGTATAAGTTATTCAGAGGCGAGTGAAAGAATTGACAAAGAAATCGGTAGAATAAAATTAAAGGATAAGATTAAAAGTAAAGTTAGAGCCTTATCCGGTGGACAAAGAAGAAGAATTGAAATAGCAAGGTCATTACTTCATAGGCCAAAGCTTTTACTTTTAGATGAACCAACAGTTGGTTTAGACATAGGTTCTAGGCAGATGATTTTAAAGCATGTTAAAACCTTATGTAAAAAGAATAACTTAGCAGTTCTTTGGGCTACGCATTTGATTGATGAAATTGATAAAGGAGAAAAAGTAATAATTATAGATAAAGGAAAAGTTCTTGAATCTGGTGATGTTTCGAAAATTGTAAGAAAAACAAAAACAAAAAATATTAGAGATGCATTTAACAAATTAGTAGGAATTTAAAAAAATGGAACTTATAATTTATGTAAGATGTTTTAAAGGTATTGTCTTGAGAGAGGCACTGCGATTTGTTCATCAAAAAGAGCGTTTCTTTTCAGCATTAGTAAGGCCATTGGTATGGTTAGGAATTTTTGCTGCTGGCTTTAGGTCTGTTCTTGGAGTAGCAATAATTCCTCCATATGAAACTTATATTCCTTATGAGGTTTATATTGCTCCTGGCCTGATAGCTATGATTCAATTATTCAATGGAATGCAAAGTTCACTGTCTATGGTTTACGATAGAGAAATGGGAAGTATGAAAACGATGTTGGTCAGTCCTATTCCAAGATGGTTTTTGTTAATATCAAAATTATTAGCTGGTGTTTTTGTTTCAATATTACAAGTTTATGCTTTTTTGATTATAGCTTCACTCTGGGATATAATTCCTCCAGTTTCTGGATATTTTACAATTCTTCCTGCCCTGATAGTCTCAGGTTTAATGTTAGGTTCTTTGGGAATGTTTTTGTCTTCTGCAATTAAACAATTAGAAAATTTTGCAGGTGTTATGAATTTTGTTATTTTCCCAATG
>MDSZ01068597.1_pt1 | contig 12359 bp, 15 predicted proteins | sample 811201 | NCBI WGS metagenome assembly MDSZ01 (sample SAMN05326647, study PRJNA326480) | marine metagenome | isolation source: seawater | place: Indian Ocean: North | collected 2010
AACCGATAGACGATGGGACCGTTTTTTTGAGTGTCTTATTAACAGAAATATCATCGATAATAAACTCCACATTTGATTGCCCTCTCCATTCATTTAGGGATAATTTTCCTGCTATATTAAATGTATTTCCACCTTTTTTAAGCAAATAAGCACCTATTTCATTGTCTATAGAATTAAAAGCTATAGTTTTTATTATGGAGCCTTCTTCTCCCACGAGAGTTGATTTAATGTGTTTATCTTTAATTATTTTATTATTAACTGATTTAACATTTTCAATTACAAACTTTGGCTCTGGATTTCCTGAGCCAAACGGAGCCAAGCAGTTCACTTTTTTAAAAAAATCAACGTTTAGAGCAGTTGGAGCGATGACACTATCTAAAGATAAGATTTTTCCTTTATTAATTTTTCCATCTATATTCTTAAATTTTTTAAATATAAATTCTTTAAACTTTTCTATATTTTCAATATTTATCGAAAAACCGGCAGCCATTTTATGTCCTCCACCTTTTATTAAAAGTTTCTGTTGAGTTGCTGCTATAATTATTGACCCAATGTCAAAACCAACTATAGATCTTGCTGAAGCTTTACCGATATTTCCTTCAATAGATATTATTATAGTTGGTTTATTAAATTTATCTTTAATTCTGGCAGCAACAATACCTATAACTCCTTCATGCCAATTTTTTCCACTTAAAATCAAAACTGGGTCTGATAAATTTATTTGAATATTATTTAATATTCTATCTAAAACTTCTTTTTCTAAAATTTGTCTCTCTTTATTGAATTGATCTAACTCTGATGCTAATTTGAAAACATTTTTCGGGTTGTTTTCAAGCAGTAAATTTGCACCATGTGAAGATTTTCCCACTCTCCCGCCAGCATTTATTCTAGGTCCCAACATATAACCGACATGATAAACGTTGGGGTGATTTTCAATACCACAAATATCTAACAATGTTTTTAATCCTAAATTTTTTTTATATTTTAATATTTTTAAACCTTGGCTAACAATAGCTCTATTCAAACCAACCAACGGAACAACATCACAAATTGTACCCAATGTAACTAAATCTAAATAGTTAATCAAATTAGGCTCACTAATTTTTTTTGATAAAAACCATTTATTTGATCTAAGTATTATATTTAAAGATACTAAAAACATAAAAGTTACACCTGCAGCACACAAATAGTTTAATTGAGAGTCATCATCTAATCTATTTGGATTTACTATTGAAAATGCTTTTGGAAGAATTATTTCTGATTGGTGATGATCGAGAACGATTACATCTAAATTATTTTGTTTAGCGAATTCAATTGCTTCAAAAGACAAGGTTCCGCAATCTACAGTAAATATTAAACCCACCCCCTTCATAATAAATTCTTTAAATGCTTTTTTAGTAGGGCCGTACCCCTCAACTTTTCTATCTGGTATGTAAATTTCATATGGAATTTTTAAATGAGAAAAATAATTTCCTAAAAGTGCTGTGGATGATGCTCCATCAACATCATAATCACCAAATATACCTATTTTTTCGCTATTAGAAATGGCATCAAAAGTTCTTTTTGAAGATTTATCCATATCTTTAAGAATTCGAGGATTAGGTAAAAAATTTTTGATTGATGGATTTAAAAAACTTTTTATTTCATCTTTTTTTATTTTTCTAATGGACAAAAGTTTTGAAGTAATTTCATCTAAAAAAAAATTTTCTTTAATAAAAAGTAAATCTCTATTATCAAATTCTTTTAGAATCCAATTTTTACTGGTTACTGAAAGTGAATTCATTTATTATAAATATTCGTAATTATCTTGTTAACATTTTTACTTTTATGTAAAGCAAACGTTGTTACTTCAAATTCATTTCCTAAATCTTTAACCCCTTTAGCTATTTCTCCAGATGTAACACCCGTGGCACAAAATATTACGTCGCCTTTAACCATATCTTCAATATTATATTTTTTATTAAAATCTTTAATACCAAGTTTTTTTGCTCTAATTTTTTCCTCATCGTTTAAAACCAATCTTCCTTGTATTTGACCTCCAAAACATGTGAGTGCTGAAGCAGCTAATACACCTTCAGGCCCACCACCCGTACTATAATAAATATCATTTTTTGGATTTTTACCAATAACACTCAAGACACCTGCTATATCGCCATCAGTAATAAAATTAATATTAACTTCTAATTTATTTAGTTCTTTAATAATTCTATCATGTCTTGGTCTTTTTAAGACACATGCATTAAGTTCTGAAACCTTTTTATTTTTTGCTTCAGCTAATAATTTAATATTTTTTTCAATTTCATTATCTAAATCTAATAAATTTTGAGGAAGGTTAGAGCCCACTGCAATTTTTTCCATATAAGTATCTGGGGCTGTCAATAAATTACCCTTTTCAGCTACAGATATAACTGAAAAAGCGTTAGGCTGATTATTTGCCGTAAATTTAGTGCCTTCTAAAGGATCAACTGCAATATCAAATTTTGGCCCTTGTAGAGTTCCCAACTTTTCACCGATATAAAGCATTGGTGCCTCATCCATTTCGCCTTCTCCAATCACAATAGTTCCTTCCATATTAATTTTATTTAACTCTCTACGCATTGGATCGACCGCACCTTTGTCAGCTGCAATTTTATCTTGTTTTCCAATAAATTTTGAAGCTCCAATTGCAGCCTTCTCAGTGGCTTTAATAAATAAATTTAAAAATTTTGCATCAATTGACATTTAATTATCATCAATTCTTATCAACTTAGATTTCTTAATTACATAAGGTTTTTTATTAATAATTTTTGTGATGGTGTTTAAAGATTTATCTTTAGAATTGTGAGTAATTATTATAATTGAAGATGACCCTTTGTTTTTTTTTGGGTTTTGAACAAGTCTTTTAATTGATACATTATTTCTTGAAAAGATTTGGGTAATATTCGATAAAACACCTGGTTTATCAATTACCTCAAATCTTAAATATGCTGAAAAAGTTCTTAAAGAGATATCTTTAAATTTAAGTTTCTTTCGTTCATTGCTAGAAATAGAAAAAGGAAATTTAATATTACCTCTCAAAATAGATGATATATCTGAAATAAGAGCTGAGGTAGTAGCCGCTGGGCCTGCTCCCTCACCTTGAATAATACTTTGACCTACTGGATTACCATCTATTATTACAGCGTTTAAGACTCCGTCAATACCAGCAACGTATGTTTTTTTTTTAATTAATGTTGGATGAACTCGTTGATAAATAATACCTCTTATCAATTCAGCAAAACCTAATAATTTAATTTTGTATCCGAGTACATTAGCATTTTCTATATCTTCCTTATCAATATTCTTTATACCTTCTACATGGACTTTCTTGTTCAAAAAGGAGTTAAAACACAATGATGATAATATTTTTAGTTTTGACGACACATCATCACCGTTAATATCAGATTTTGGATTACTTTCAGCATACCCAAGTTTCTGTGCTTTTTCTAAAACTTCATTGAAGTTTTTCTTTTCTTTATCCATCGCAGTAAGGATATAATTTGAGGTTCCATTTAAAATTCCGTAAATTCGATTAATTTTATTAGCAATTAAACTTTCTTTTAATGATCTTATTATTGGAACTCCTCCACACACTGAAGCTTCAAATTCTAAGTTTACTTTATTTTTTTCAGCAATTCTCGCTAGTTGATCACCATATTTTGCAATAAGTGCTTTATTAGCAGTAACAACGTGTTTTTTATTTTTTAAAGCATTAAAAACTAATTTTTTTGCCGGTCCTTCAGCACCTCCAATTAGTTCTACAATTAAATCTACTTTATTACTTTTTGTAGCATCTAAATAATTTTTAAGCCAAATTTTATCATTAATTTTAAAAGATCTTTTGCGTTTTTTATTACGAGCTGAAATATAAACTACATTAGGGATACAATTATTTTTTTTTGACAAAATTTTTTTATTTTTTTTTAAATAGGTAAACAAATAACTACCAATATTTCCTAAACCAATAATTGCTATGTTAAGCTTTTTCATAAATTTTATTTTATTCCCTTAATGTTATATCTGGAAAATCTTTATTTTTTCCTTGATCAATTAAAAATTTTGAAATTTCATCAATATTACATTTATCAAGAATTTTACAAATATCGACTAATTTATCATTTTCTTCATCAATTTTTATTTTTGAAGACTTTTTTGCACTTTTTTGTAGATTATGTTTTTTTGGATTTTGTAATTTTTGATTATTTTCTTTATTCATATCTTTTTTAACAATCTTCTTTTTTTTATCTTTAATTTTTATTTTTTTTTTAATTTCGTCAATTTCAATATTTGTTAATGTTTTTATCTTTTTTGAAGTTTTATCTTTTTTAAAAATATTTATTTTCTTATTTGGATTTTTTTTTAAATTCAATTCAATAAGATCAAATTCTTTTTTTTTGGAACGATCAATTATTTTAACTTCAAGTGTTAAATTTTCTTCAAAATATTGTTGGGCTTCTTTTTTATTTACACAGACGTGATCTCCACAAACTAGAACAGTTTTAGCTTTATTATTTGTGCAACTCAGTAAAACAGTGAATAAAAATATAATAAAAATTTTATACATCTAAACCTAAATGCTCTGGAAATCTATATAATAGATTCATGTTTTGAATTGCTTGGCCAGAAGCTCCTTTCACTAAGTTATCTATGGCACTAAAAATTATAATTTTATTTTTGTATCTTGAGTTACAGACTGAAATTTCACAATTATTAGTATTTAAAACATTTCCAGATCCTATTTCGGAGTTCTCTTTTAATACTTTTATGAATTTGCAGCTTTTATAATATTTTGTTAGAAATTTTTTAATATTACTTACGTTTATTCTTTTCTTTGGCTTTACATAAATTGAAGTTAATATACCTCTAAATGTTGGTAACAAACACGGATTGAAGGTATATTTTATTTTTTGATTAGAAATTTTAGATAACTCCTGATCAATCTCACATACGTGTCTATGATGTTTAATGCCATATGCATAAGCTGAATTGTAAAGATTTTTATGACTAAATCTTTTATTTATTTTTTTTCCTGCCCCAGAGTATCCCGACTTTGAGTCTATAATTATATCGTTTAATTTAATCATTTTATTAATTATAAGTGGAACCAATGGAATTTGAATTGAAGTCGGATAGCAACCAGGATTGGCTATAATTCTATATTCTTTTATTTTTAACTTATTAAACTCACTTATAGAGTAAAGAGACTCATTAATTAAATTTTTTGCTTTGTGTTTTATATTATAGTTTTTAAAATATGTTTTTGGATCATTTATTCTAAAATCAGCTGATAAATCAATATATTTTAGTTTTTTGTACTTAAAAAAAGTTTTTTTAATAATTTTTTGTGCTTCACCATTTGGAAGAGATAAGAATATTAAATCTAAATTTTCCCATACTATATTCTTTATAGATGTTAATTTAGGCAAATTTTTTTTTAATCTTTTATCGAAAAAATTTATCGGTTTTCCTAAATTTTTTGTTGCACATAAAAAATCAATTTTTACTTTAGGATGATTTGACAAAAAATAAATAAGATCTAAACCGGTATAACCAGTTGCGCCTATAACTGCAATTTTTAATTTTTTTAGTTTAGCCATAAAGACTTATATCATTGCCCTTGTTAAATTAAAATTTAAATGATTATCGTTTAGAAAACTGAAAGCTTCTTCTTGCTTTACGATGACCGTATTTTTTTCTTTCAACGACTCTAGAGTCTCTGGTGGTAAGTTTATCTTTTTTAAGATTTTTTTTAAGATTTTCATCATGTGCAACTAGTGCTTTTGAAATACCAAGTATTATAGCTCCAGCCTGTCCAGATAAACCACCGCCTTTCACTGAACATTTTACATCATAATTAGATGCAACTTGAGATATTTCTAAAGGTCTTGTTACAATTATTTGATGAACAGGTCTTTTAAAATATTCGTTCATTTTTAAGCCATTTACATGAATATTTCCTGACCCCTTTTTTACCCAAACTTTAGCTATAGATTTCTTTCTTTTACCAGTTGCATATTTACTATCTTTGAAATCAAGTTTTATCTTTTGTGGTTTTAAATCTGAAGAATTATTAACACTCATTATTTTACTAAATTTCTTTTATTAAGTTTAGTGAATTCAACAACTTTTGGCTTTTGTATATCGTGAGGATGTTTTTCACCGTTATAAATTTTTAACTTCGTTAATTGTTTTTTAGCTAAAGGACCACCAGGTAACATTCGTTTGACAGCAAGCCTTAAAATATCTTGTGTTTTATTTTTATTTTTTAAACCTAATGGCGAAATTTCTTTTATTCCTCCAGGATGACCTGTATGCCTAAAATATTTTTTATCTTTAAATTTTTTTCCTGTAAATTTTATTTTATCAATATTTGTTACTATAACAAAATCACCATTGTCCATATGAGGATTATAAGTTGGTTTATTTTTTCCTCTTAAAACTTTTGATATGTAAGCTGCTAGTCTTCCGACAGCTACGTCTTGAGCATTAACAATATACCAATCTTTTTTCAGTTCTTTTTTTTTTGAAAATGGCGTCATAATGATCGCGATAAATACAAATATTAGCTAATAAAGTCAATTTATTTTATCATTGAATAATACAAGTTTAGTGCACTTAATATTAATATTATACTAACAATTTGATGAGCAGAAGCTAACATAATATGCAAATCAGATAATAAAGTAAAAATTCCTAAGGCAATCTGCAAAGAAATCACGACAACTGTAACAATATATGGTTTATATAAAATAGTTTCTTCTGAATTTTTGATAACAAATCCTAAAAAAATAACATATAAAATAATTAGATAAGCCAAATTTCTATGGTAAAATTGAACTAAAGAATGTGCATCAAAATTAAATAAATTTATAAAACTTGATATAATAATATCATCAGGAAAATACTTCATTCCCATTAATGGCCAATTCTGGTAAATTTTTCCAGCATCTAAACCAGACACAAAAGCTCCAAAAATGATTTGGGTAAATATTAAAAACAAAAAAAACATAAAGGGTATTCTTTTTTTCGAAAAAATAAAAAAAGATTTTTGATTATTTTTTCTTAAACATATTAATTGCCAAAAAAGAATTGAAATAATTATAACTGCCATTCCTAGATGAAGAGATAATCTATAATGACTCACGGTTACATTGTTTACTAATCCACTCTCAACCATATACCAACCAATGAAACCTTGAAAAATTATTAAAAATAAAACTAGATATGCTGGCATTAAATACTCTATTTTAATTTTTTTATAATGAAAGTATAAAAGTGGTATTAAAAAAAATAATCCAATAAATCTACCTAAGAGACGATGAGCATACTCCCAGTAAAAGATAACCTTAAATTCTTGAAGATTCATAAGTGGATTAGAAATTTTAAATTGAGGAATCGCCTTATATAATTCAAAGTATTTATTCCAAGTAGATGCATTCATTGGTGGAAAAATTCCAGTAAATAATTCCCACTCAGTAATTGATAACCCTGAATTTGTCAGTCTTGTCATGCCGCCAACTATAATCATCAAGAGAACCAAAAATAAGCTGATTGACAACCAATTTTTAAATAAATGATTTATTTTTTTGTCCTCTGAAACCATATCTTTTAATATACTTTCTTTAAAATAAAGATATATTTTAAATTGTCGCTATGAAAAATAAAAATATTATCAAAGTTAGAAAAGAACTAGATAAACTTGATAACATATTTTTGAAAGTTGTTAAAAAAAGAACTGAACTTGTTAAAATCATATTAAGAAATAAAAAATTTAAAAAAGATATCATTGACAAAAAAAGAATAAATATAATTCTTAAAAATATTTCTACCAAATCAAAAAAAAGGGGTATAGATCCAAAAATAACAAGAACAATTTGGAAAGCTATGATTAAAGCGTATATAGATTTTGAATTTAGAAATTTTAAAAAGAAATAATATTATTTACTATGAGGTGGAAGTTTTTTTTCGACAAAAATTTCATGTTTTCTAGTATTTGGATTATATTTTCTTAATTTTAATTTATCTTTCGCTTTTTCTCCTTTAGTAGGTTTTTTTGCATAATAAATAAACTTACTATCTGGTTTATTTTCAGGAACCATCCTTACTTTAATATGTGTTTTTTTTGCCATTTTTTTTAATTCTTTTTAATTTATCTAATATTTTTATTGTTTTGTTTTTAAAGTTGTTTTTATAATAATCTGCTTTTAAACTATATGAATTATAATCGTCAAGTTTATTTATTTTTGTATTTAAAACGTTTTTTACTCCTTTTATAGTTAATCCTTTATCTTTAAGTAAATATTTTATTAATTCAATCAGTCTTACCTGGTCGTCTGTATAATACCGCCGTCCATTAATCTTTCTGGGCTTAATTTGCTTAAATTCTTTTTCCCAATATCTCAAAACATAATTTTTTGGTTTGCTTGTGTTTTGATTAGTTAAACTTAATCTTTTAGATAATATTCCTATGGATAGTAATTTTTTCATAATTTTTCTAAGTTTATTTTCTTTTTAAGATTTGAAGATGGAGTAAACTTTATAGAATATCTCTTGGAAATAATATGACTCTTCAATGTTTTTGGGTTTCTTCCAAAACGTTCATTTTTAATTTTAATTTTAAAGACACCTATATTTTTAAGATTTAATTGATTGCCTTTTATAACATTAGATAAAGCTATAAGAAGATCATCTACAATTTTTTTTGAATAGATTAGTGGATATCCCGTACAACCACTTATTTTTTTTGAAATATCAATTTTTTTTAAATTATTTTTTTTCACCTTTAAGATGATTTAAATTATTTTTAATTTGACTCATCAAATTACCTTTAACAATCTTATAACATAAATCAATGGAATGATAAAAACCTAAAGCATCAGTTCCACCATGACTTTTTACAACCGGTCCGTTTAGTCCTAAGAAAATTGCACCATTATATTTCCTTGGATCAAGTTTATCTTTAAACTTCTTTAGTGAAAAATATGAAAAAATTAAAGAAATCTTATTTATTAAATTTTTTGTTAGAGCTATTCTTAGATTATCTGTAATAAACTTTGCAGTACCTTCAGCAGTCTTTAAGGCAATATTTCCTGTAAATCCATCTGTAACAATTACATTTGAATCTCCATTCATAATTTTATCTCCTTCTATATAACCTTTAAATATAAAATTATTTTCACTACTTAATTCATTTAATTTCTTATAAGTTTTTTTTAGAGTTTCTGTTCCCTTAATTTCTTCTGAGCCAATATTCAAGAGTGATACAAGAGGTTTATCTAAGGGGAATAAAGATTTATATAAGGCAGAACCCATTTCAGCAAAATCCAATAAATTATCATCGTTGCATTCTATATTAGCACCTAAATCTAAAACAACATTCATCCCTTTACTATTTGGCCATAAACCAGCAAGGGCAGGTTTATTTACTTCCTCAATCATTTTTAAAATCATTCTAGATATAACTAAAAGTACACCAGTATTACCCGCTGAAAGACTAATATCTGCATTCCCTTGAACTTGTGAATTTATGCAATTCCACATGCTAGTATTTTTTGAATTTTTTATTGCAGTTAAGGGTGTTTCTTCATCAGATACCACAGAGTCTGTATGAATAATTTTTATAAGATCTTTTTCTATGTTGTATTTTGATAACTCATTCTTAATTTTTGACTCTTCTCCATACAAATTTATTTGAAAATCATTAATATTTCTGTTTTTTTGAGTAAAAAGATAAACACCATTTATAGTTTTACCTGGCGAATTTTCTCCACCCATTGCATCTATAGCAATAGTAATTTTTTTAACCATTTTCTTTTATTAAATATCTAAGATTTTTTTACCGTTATAGAATCCAGATTTAAGATCTACGTGATGCGATAGTTTATATTCACCACTTTTTTTATCCTCTACGATATTTGCTGAAGAAATCTTATGATGAGATCTTCTCATTTTTTTTTTAGATATAGAAGTTTTTCTTTTAGGAACTGCCATAATATTTAAATTTTAAAGCTTCTATTATCATATTTTTATGTGATATATCAAAACAAAAATTATAAAAGCTTACAAAATAGCTTATAAATTCTTGAAGATTGTTATTTTTTGGCTCATTAAGTGTACTAAAATACTTTTTAATAAGTTTATCGTTAATTATGAAGTTTGAGCCACCTTGTTTTTCAATTTTTAACAAAATATCATATAAGATCTTATTAAAGTCTTTCATTTTTTGATTAACGGATACATCACCAAAACCTAATTCTCTTAGATTATTTTCGATACTTTGAAATAAAAAATCATATGATTTTTGATCAAATTTTAAATTCTTCTTTTTTGAAACAATTAACATTATTGAAAAATGTGTTAACATGAGATAAATTCTTGTTTCGAAGTTATCTGGAAGATTAATTTTTTTATAGAAAAAGATATCTCTAGATAAGGTTAATAAAGTATTATACAACTCAGTATTATGTTTCCTATTAAATATCATTTAAAAAATTTATTAATTCTTTTATTTTTTTTTATTTTAATTAGCTGTAAATTACAAGAGCCATCAAAAAATCATGGAATAATTTTTTTAGAAAATCGCTCGCAAAAATTGTTTGTTAATAAAACTAATCAAAATGATGTAATTAAGATTGTAGGCCATCCTCATTGGAAATCATTCGATAATAAACAACAATGGGTTTATGTTGAACGTATAGTTGTTAAAGGTGAATATTACAAATTAGGCCAAAATGTATTAAAAACAAATAATGTGCTTGTGCTCAATTTTGATAAATATGGTGTTTTAAAAAAAAAAGAACTTTTCAATAAGAATGATATAAAACAGTTAAACTTCACTGAAGCCGAAACTGAAAATCAATTGTCACAGAAGAGTTTTATAGAAAAATTCTTAAATAGTATTAAAGCTAAGATGTACGGTAATAAATAATATTTTAATGAGCTATTACTGCCAAGAGCAATAAAGCGACAATATTAGTAATCTTGATCATTGGGTTAACTGCGGGACCAGCAGTATCTTTGTAAGGATCACCGACAGTATCGCCAGTCACGGCAGACTTGTGCGCTTCTGAACCTTTTCCTCCGAAATTTCCGTCTTCAATATATTTTTTTGCGTTATCCCAAGCACCACCTCCTGCAGTCATAGATACAGCAACAAAAAGACCAGTTATAATAACACCTAGCAACATTGCCCCTAAAGATGATAAGGCTGCTTCCATTCCAGCTATTTGAAGGATTATAAAGTAAAGAACTATTGGAGATAAAACTGGTAAAAGTGATGGAACTATCATTTCTTTGATCGCAGCTTTAGTTAATAAGTCCACCAATCTACCGTAATCTGGTTTTCTTTTTCCTTTCATTATTCCAGGAATCTTTTTGAATTGTCTTCTTACTTCAATCACCACTGCTCCACCTGCTCTCCCAACTGCTTGCATACCCATTGATCCAAATAAATATGGTAACATTCCGCCAATAAGTAATCCAGCGACAACAAAAGGGTTAGATAAATCAAATGTAACATTTATCCCTTCAAGTGCAGATCCATTTACTTTTGAAAAATATTTTATGTCCTCAGTATATGCAGCAAAAAGAACTAGAGCTCCTAATCCTGCAGAACCTATAGCGTAACCTTTTGTAACCGCTTTAGTAGTATTACCAACGGCATCTAAAGCGTCAGTAGTTTTTCTTACATTTTTAGGTAGTTTAGACATTTCAGCTATTCCTCCTGCATTGTCAGTAACGGGTCCATAAGCATCTAAAGCAACAACCATACCTGTTAATGCTAACATAGCAGTTACAGCGATTGCGATCCCATACAAACCAGCCAAACTATTCGTATACAAAATACCAGCAACAATTATTATAGCTGGAATTGCAGTTGCTTCCATTGAAATTGCTAAACCTTGTATTACGTTCGTACCATGTCCAGTTGTAGATGATTTAGCTACAGTTCTTACAGGCCTATAATCTGTACCTGTATAATATTCTGTAACCCAAATTAATAATCCAGTGATAACAAAACCAACTACACCGCAAATATATAAATCAAAACCAGAAAAAATTGCTCCCGCATTGTTATTATACGTATTTGATAAACCAATTAATTTATCAGTTACAGGATACATTATTATAAGTGACGTAATGGCTGTAACTATAAAACCTTTGTATAAAGCCCCCATAATATTTTTACTTTTACCGAGTTTAACAAACCATGTACCAATAATTGACGTAATAATACAGGCGCCACCAATAGCCAAAGGGTAAATCATTAAATTATAATCTTGAGGAGAAAAAATTGATGCGAGCACCATTGTAGCGACGATTGTTACTGCATAGGTTTCAAA
>MDSZ01098171.1_pt1 | contig 12356 bp, 13 predicted proteins | sample 811201 | NCBI WGS metagenome assembly MDSZ01 (sample SAMN05326647, study PRJNA326480) | marine metagenome | isolation source: seawater | place: Indian Ocean: North | collected 2010
CTCTCTATAAGCTCATCGTTAACCTGCTTAACAAGATCGCGCTCCTTCTTGCCTAAAAACAGAGGAGGCGGAGGAGAACTCGGTCTAGACCATTTATCTTCTTCGGACATCTATACCCCCCTACCCGACATACACGCCATGGGGTACACTAGTGAGAGTCTTTTTAGATGCTTCAACAATTTCCGACTCTGTTTGGGCTAGCTTATTATAAGTTAGCTCATCTAGGACAGTCTTCAGCTCTTCTCTTAATTTTTCTTGCTCATCTTTAGCTTGAGAAAGTAAATCTGAAGCGTTTAGAGTAACTGCATCGCCGGGGATCGGTATGGTTGCAAACTTTCCTCTGATTTGTCCTAACATTTCCTTTGCAACTGCCAGAGAAAATCTTCGGATCCATTGCTTTCCTATGCTGTTAATGTTTTCAAATGGAATATTAGCAAAAGGTGCAGTATTTAAGTTGTTAATTCCTCCGGTTCTGGAGCTTCTATCGTCATCGCTCTCGTCCCACGGCTCTTCTGGAATAGTAAACTTAACCCATATTTGATCTGGGGAGCCAGAGTTTGGCTCAGGAAAAATTCTTAACTTATTATTTCTAAGCTCAAAAGAATAGTGTGAATTTCTAGTATAAATTGCATCTTCATATGCCATGGCCTGGGCTTTATTCTGCCAGGGAGGAATCACCTCAAATGTAGAATCGTCCGCATACATACCGTATGTAGATAAATTGCCAACAGTATTTAATCCACCATAATATCCATAGAATCTCCACATAGCATGAGGAGTCTTGTAATAAACTTGCTTGATTACGATTCGTTTATTGTTTATCAAGCCAGTATAGTTTGAACTGCTGGCTATCAATTGCTGTAGATCATAATCTTGCTGCTGCTCTACCGTTTCTATAGAAGCAGAATATTCTGGCTCTAAACTGTTTAAGCTAGCTTCCTGGGAAGAGCGAAATGATACTCTTCTAGCGTTGGCATAATCAAATTTAGGATATTTGAGACCAACATGATCACCGTCTAGACTAGATGATAGATCCCCACTTTTTAAAGAACCATCATGGTCAAACGTTCCTGTCGTGTGTCCTAATATACTAGGTAAAGAATTTTTTCCCTGATGTATATTGACTAAATAAGAATACTCTAATACTGCCGACTCATATGCGGTGAATACATTGCCCTCAGTTAGCTCGATATCTAGAACATCTCCCCCAAGCATTTTATAAGTAAAAGATACTTGATCTAGAGCGCCAGAAACAAAGTTTTCATCGTAGAAGTCGCTTGATTCATCAGCATATAATCCTAGAGGATAATTTGTTGAGTCCTGAGCTTCCGAGAGTGTACCGGTAATCGGCAGGCTTATGCTGCTTACTTCGCTTGACGGTGTTAAAACGGGTGCGGCCATTCACATTATCCTCCTAAATCGTAATTAGTTTCAAATAATAGAAAACCCCACTCTATTTCTAGAGCGGGGCTTCTAATTGATGCTGGCTATTCAGCTATTATCCTAGAAGGTCTTCTACGATAACCAAGCCATACATATCAGGTCGAACCATTTTCTTAGCGTAGCGCGTCATGACGCCCTTACGTGGTACGAAGTCTTCCGTACCGAAGATGGTGGGTGTGACCTGTAGCGGGACATAAGGAGCATATACGTAGCCACTCTCAAGGAAGCTACCGCCCTTACGGCCAACTAGTACCACGTTGCGTGGGAAGTAGGGGTCAACGTAGACATCCCACTTCTTGCTAAGGCTACCAACCTTAACAGCACCGACAGTGCCACTATCCTGATCGGCAGTGACGCTAGCGCGGAATCCAGCAGTGAACTCAAGGATGTTGGCAACCTCGGGGCTACAAACCACGAAGTTAGCACCACCACGGAGAGTCTTTCTGTGGATGTTTGCTGATACGTCGTTGATGGTCTCTGCAAGAGTCTCGTACCACTCGGATACGTTACCCGTGAAGTCTGGACCAGCAATTGACGAACCTACAGTTAGCGCTACACCAGTATCACGATTCAAGAATCGACCGGGGCGACGTGACCAGTAGAAGGTCTCGCCTGCGGCGCCCTTAACAAGGTCATTAAGGATCTCGCGATCAATCTCTAGAGCAATTTGCTCGGAGAGAATGCTCGTTAGCTCAACCTCGGCATCGAGGTTGTGATAAGCATTGAGGTCCTGACCAAGCTCTGGGGTCCACTTGGCCTTGAGCTTCTTGGTAATCGCGGTGACGGCGATGCTGTCGACCTTGATGTCAATCTCAGGAATGCTCTCTTCACCCTCAAGTCCCCACGGTGTAGCACCGATTACGGAACCTAGAGCGTTGGAAGCATCGAAGTTGTCCTCTAGCGGGAAGTCAACCTGTAGACGCTTGGACGACAGGTGAGTCTTAAGATCCTCGACATCCTCGGCAGTACCGGAAGAACCTGTACACTCGAAGACGAGAACATAAGAAGTGCTAGCAGCAGTTGTAGTCAAAGCGTTGACTGAAGCGTCTGCGTTGCCTTCCTCACCACCAACCATAGTGGTTAGACGGCGAACCATGCGACCCTTATCAGTGTCAAGTGCTGTCGAGCTAGCTCCATCAGCTGCGCCTGCAGAAGTCGACGGGCTTAGGGCAACTAGGTTGTTGCGGTTAAGCAAGTCTAGACGTCCAGTACCATCGTCAAGGTTATTTGCACCAGTTACAGTACAAACGACAACACCAGAGCCAGAAACGTCAGCGTCAAAGCGGACGAGCTTGCTCAAGCTGGTGCGGACTGTGCTGTTACCGATGGTTGCGGCTGTAACAGATTCTGCTACGTCGTCATTCTCGCCATTACCAACAACACCAGAAGCGATGATGTTAAGAGCGAAAGTGGCCGAACCAGTTGGTGAAGAGTGGCCGTTGTTAAGAGCGTAGAAGCTCTTCTCGGCGTTATCACCAGTGAGGTCAACACCACCGGTAAGTGCCGAGCCGACAACTCCACCGCCGTAGAGCGAATCACCAGCAGCATCTCCTAGTCGGGCTCCGTTAAACTGGAAGTCCAGGAAGAAGATGAGGCCAGAGGGCAAGCTCATGGGCTGAACGGACACGAGGTCGTTAGCGATAAGGCCACCGAATACACGACGGACAATTGGGAAAGCTACAGAAGCGAAGCCTTCGACATCGCCAGCAGCCATAGATGAAGCTTCCTTAAGAAGCTGTGCGGCCTGATTCTCTAAAAGGCGGGCCATGCCATTCTTTGCGTTATCGTTGTCGAGACCTTCGAGAAGTCCAGTTCGCTCCCACTTATCAAGCAGAGCAGCGCCTTCCTTCTGAACATCGCGATGAACGATACCTTCAGTTAGTTTGTCTAATACAGACATTGTGAAAATCCTCCATAATAAATTTTTTCAACTTTGTTTTATTCGCAGTTTATTTAATTCCTGCTAAAATTTTCCACCGATCAGGTTTCTGACCAGCTTTATCCTCTCTAGTTTTATTTCTAGAAAGCAACAACGTTGAAGAAGTTTTATTGACAGCTTCACTCAGTGATTCTGTTGGCGGCTTCTTAGAGGGGCTACCCACTGCGTCTTGAAGTGCTTCGTACATTACTTTTGCCTCTTCAACAGTCTCGGCTTTTGACAATGCTTCGGCAATTTTATTTTTTTGCCGCTCATTCAAGGAGGCGCTAGTCAAGGCCTTGTTTGTGTATAATAGTTTTGCGTTTGATATGTTTGTTTCGTTTAAAGTGTTAACAAGCTTGTCTACAGTTTCTTCTAGTTTTTCAATTTTCTTACCCTGAACATGCAGGCTCTTCTTTAGTTTCTTGTTATTTTCCTCTAAATTTGATGCAGCTTGTCTGAGTGCCTCGTTCTCTTCTTTTACCGAGTCATCTTCTGCCATAGCCAATGCCTGCTCTTCTTGCTCTTCTACAGCAGAAGTTGGAGTTCCGGCCCAACCGCTCTTTGTAGGCTGAGTCTCTACGGTTAAATCTTCTAAAATTCCCTCTAGATCTAGATCCTCTAAATTAAGTTCAAGTTCCTGCCCTTCTTCTAGGCCCATGGGGAACTCTTCTTCCTCTCCTGGTTCGCCAACAACATCAAGGGCCGCTTCCTCATTAGATTCTTCGGGCTCGCCTTCAGCTTCAAGCTCTGCTTGCCTGGCCAATTCAGGAAAATCAATTCTATAAACAGTATCTTCGTCTGGACAAGGGCATGCCGGCTCGCCCTCTGTTGCGGCTAGCGGCATATCATCGATAATAGGATCTGCCATCTCGTCTTGCTCTAGAAGCTGCTCGATCGCACCTTTAATCTCTTCTGAGTATTTCTCAATCACTGCGGCTTCCGCATTTTTAATAGCTACTTCACGCAATGCTTCGGCGTCAATAACAGCTTGTTCTAACATAGAAGACATAGATCTCCTCCTCGGTAAATTCTATATATCATAAATAAGTAGTTATATTATTTAGTAAATTCCTTTTTTACACCCACTAATCCGTTAATCCGGAACCAGTGAGGTTGTACATCATGTCAGTATTAATCCCCGTCAACTCTGCATAAACTTCATAAGAAGTGGTGCCCTGAGCGGTTACATATACTTCTGAACACTTGACATCGAAGGTCATTCTGCTTAAAGAACGGCCGTCAGCAAGTGCAGGCAAAGTAATATAATGGCGACCGTTCATAGTCTCGCCTTCATCACCATCTGTAAAGTGAACTAATATGTTGCTGCCGCCTGTGTTTTGTACTGTTATAGACTTTGCCACCTTTGGAAATAATACTTTGTGCTGTTCGCCAGCCGCTATTGTCGACGAACCGGTCAAAAACGGATGACCACTAACTTGGTATGAAGGGGCGTGCCCAAGTCCTACTTCATATTTGTAATATTCTGCCATTATTTATCTCCTAGTACTTGATGTCCAATCTTTTTTGGCGTTCTCGTTCAAATTTTTGTGCATTTCTGCGCTTCTTTAAAAGCTCTCTACGACGTTTTGAAGAGGGCTTTTCGTAGTATCTTCTTTCTCTAACAATATCTAGTATCTTAGATTTTTTAACTTTTTTAATAAATTTCTTAATTAATCTACTTGGATTTCCGCCAACTTCATCTAAAGAAACTTCAACATGTACTGATCTTCCCATTATAGTACCCTTATATTAACTGTTTCCACTTGCCATTGGCGATATTTAAAATACCACTAATATCCACACCGGAATCACCCGGCTGAACGCCGCTAAGTGGCCCCTGAGTATTGCTTTCTGGAACTATTGTATCTTTCTTAATGCCCTCGAAAACATTAACGCCGCCTACTTTAGCAGATTCGTTTAATCTCTTGATTCTTTCTTGTCTCTGCTTCTCGTACTCTTCTTCCGCTTGGCGCTGCTTTTCTTTAGCTTCGCGGTCATCTGTTTTTGCTTGAATTGTTACACCTTCCGTTACAACTCTTCTAGTCTCTAGACCAGATACAACTTCGGTGATAATTCCAGATAATACGCCATCTTCAAAAATGCATTCTTTGATGCATTCTTTGATTAGTGGCTTAAGTACTTTTTTTAGTTCACTTTTCTTCATTTAATTTAACTATTTCTTCCTGTACGATTTGCTGTAGATCGGTTAGGGTGAGCTTGTTGTTTTCGCGCATGCCGAGGCCCTTGGCTCCTCCGTGCTTTCCGTCTCCAACAAAAGCAAGACCTTTTGTTTCTTCTGGCGGTACAACGACCGGTTTGTGCCCCAGGCCCAGGGCCTTTCTTGCGGCAGCACCAAATGCATTCAGCTGTGAAATAGTGTGCCAAGAAATTCCCTCAACGTTGTAAGCATTGGTAATCTGTAGTAAGGCATCGCGTATTTGATCGCGATTCGGTGCTAAAGGTGGTCGAACTCCAGTCTGTCTTATAATAGCATCTAAAAGATTTTTCTGTTCTCCCGACCTCATTTTCTTTTGCCAGCTAGAGTCGTTCCACTTATGGTAAAGATCTGTTACTACTTGATCAAGTGCGCTTAGGCGTTCTCTTCCCGAAGGGGGTTTTATTTCAGCATCTTCAGGCGCGGAGGATTGCCCCGCTTTCTTTGCTGCAGCCTTCTTTTTTCCAAATAAGTTACCGAAAAAGCCTTCTTTCTGTATAGCTTCTGTCTCTTCGTTAATAATTTGTGCTAACTGCTGTCTTGTAATTTTCATTGTAAAGTTCCTCTTGCTATTATCTAGCTAAATATTTTATGGCCTCTGCATGTTCCAGCCGCCAGCTACTACTCTCTCAAGGGCTGCAGCCATTCTCTTTTCAATGTGCTCGACTGGAAGGCCGGCATCGAGTGCGGTGGCTAATGCGTTTTTTAGTGCATCATCCAAATCATCACTACGATCGTACATGTCATCGCTCATGTTTTCTGACATCTTCTGTAGTTCTTCTTTAATAATTTGCTGCAAATGCAATTTTGACAATTTCATCTTTTAGTCTCCAAGAATGTCATCTAATATATTATTGACTTTTTGTGATTTTGTTGTAGTTTGTTGATTTTCCGCAAGGCCAACTGTGACCCTGCTTCGACTAGAGCCCTCCGGATCCAAGTAGGCTCCCGGAGTTGAAGGCTCTGAAACAATATCAAAGCAAATAAGCTGAAAATCGTCCTCTACCATGGTGACGCCGTTTGATTCCTTTACTGATCCCATTCCTCTGGAAGATATTCCTAACTTGACGCCAGATTTCAGCAATGCTTTTAGCACTTTACCGGAAGGAGTGTCTAAAACTTCGATCTTCCCCATGACGTTATCGCCGTCCCACCACATTTTATCTACTAAGTGCGAAGCGTTCTTTAAGTTAATAACAGAATCGTCAGGATGATCTAGCTCGCCTAGCGAGCGGCGCTCTCTTACAGCTTTTTGATAATTCTCGACTTCTCTTTGTAAAGTTTCTTTACGGTAGATTCTTCCATTGCCATTTTTAGTGCCAGCTTTCTGGCAAACACCCACAAGATAAACAGACCCGTCATCGACTCTCTTTTTCTCGTCTTCTGTTAGTACAGTTAAATCACAAATACCATCAGGACATAATTGAAAATATTCTTGTAAAAGTTTTTTTGACATAATAATAAAAGCAGGCATTACCTGCGCGAGCTAGCTACCCTTGCAGCAACGTCGGACTTCCGGAAGGTTTCGCTTTCTCATTTTGTATCCTCTCTATTTTTATTCCACAATCTCCGAAAATCATGTTTAAAATATAAGATGTTCCGGAGCTTAAACATCCCAAAAGGAATGAATTTATTAAATTATACTCAAAACTAAATAGTTCAGTTAAGCCATTAATTCCAAAAAGAAAAACACCAACCCAAAAACCAGTACACATAGGGCAAGACAAAAGCTCCCCTAAGCTGCCCTTGGTTGGTCGGATTTTATTAAATATTTTTCCGTAAACTAATATTTGTGTGAGACCGTATGCACACAAAATAAAATATAGTAAATCCACTTTATCCTTCTAGATTCGATAAATATTTGCGATTCCGTAAGGCTTGTTGCCCGGGCGGATTGAGCCCTTTTGCTGTGCGTGGCGCTCAGGATCGAATTCTGTAGAATCCTCCGGTCCTGGGTCAGCTAATCTTTCTTCTTCCGCCTTCTCGAAGGCCTTCTCGAACTCAATATAGGGCTTCTCTGTTTCAATAAATTTTCCGATCGTGAATAAAGCTATCTGAGCGTCATTATAATCTTTGCTCTCAGCAATTTTAGCTTCCATAGAAGAATAGATATTTCCGCCCTGAACAGAATCAACTTCGATTATTCCCTTTCGGAAAAGATATCTAAATAATCTATCTTGAGCCTCGTAAACATGATCACCTAATACTTTTTTAGCGAACGCTACTACCTTTCTTTTCTTAGGCATCAAGACAATATCAATGTCTTTGTGATCGAAAATCAAAACATTTCCATCTAAAGTTCTGCGAGCCTTGAGATCTAGTGAAACTTGAGTTTCTAGCTTCTCTTCTTCTTGAACTGTAACTCTTATCTTTTCTTGTCCGGGCTCGGAAACAGTAACTTTAATTGCCATTATTTGTTAACTCGCTAGCTAAATTCTGAATTTTGAGTATTTTCTCGATCATATTCGAGTCAATATCTTTTTCTTTAAAATTGTCTATTGCTTTTAAAACTTTTGTTGTCTTTTCATATATAGGTTCTTGCGTGCTTATATCTTTAGCTTTTAGTGAACCACCAATAACACTCTTTAAGCGTCCAATCTCTTCATTTAGGAAAAGCTTAAGTTCAATTCCGTTGTCAACAAAAGAAGTAATGTACTTATTTAGCAACTCCTGCTGTTCTTTACAAAGTGTCTTAGAATAGACATCATTAAAGTTGCCAATGAATGTTTTTAGCACCAACTTGTCTGAGGGCACTTGATTAGTGTTCTCTCTGATAGGGTTCTTCGCTGACATATAGTTAACAATTTCACCTTCAAGCAGCACCTTCTTTTTAGGGCTCATTTCTGTGTTAAAAATCTGATATAATGAGGCTAAGTTTTTATAGTTTGGTACAAAATTAGAAAATGTATCTCCGGACAATTCTTTGTTTATTTTATTAATAAGATTGCTTTGTTCGTTGAATATCTTTTGTTTGTCTAGATTATCATACTGCTTCTTAGACTCAAAAATAATCTTTTCCGCGGAATAAGAATCTAAATTTTTACTTTCAATTATACTTTTATATAATTCTAGCTCTTTAGCTATCTCTTTGTCTTTGCCAAAGTGTTCTTTTATAATCGAAAGAACTTTTCTTTTATTCTGCATGTCTCTGTTGACTATCGCTTTCGTTAATTCGCGACTAAGAGTTTCAAAAAGGAAAGCTGTATTTCTCTTCTTATTATGTCTAAGCTTCATTATTCTTTAGACTCCATATCTTTAATTAGTTTTTTAACTTCAAAATTCAATCTTAAGACTTCTCTTTCTTCTTCATCTTTATAATTAGGTTCTTGATTCTCGTAAATTCCTCGCGCCAAACTTTTTAATCCTGGCGATTTCCATATATTTCTATCTGAAGAGGATGCAGTCTCTTTTGACCAGTGACTATTATAGCTTCTACGACGTGCGCCATCTCTTCTAGAATCGTTTGTTTGGGGCATATACCATTTACTTGGATCTTTTGAGCTATTTGATTTACTAGTGGTGGTTGTGCCATGCTTTTTACTTTTCACTTTCATAGAGTCCTGTGAATCATCACGTTTTGCTGGTGATGCCAAGAGCATGCTATCGTCTCCGGCGGGTTCTTCCTCGCCGCCGCCCAAGTCTTCTCCACCAAGTTCCTCGCCTCCAAGCTCCTCGCCTCCAAGCTCGTCTTCTGGGCCGCCTAGGGCGCCCATCTCATCCATGCCGCCTCCAAGGCCTCCGCCTCCGAGCGCGTCTTCGGCTCCTTCTTCGCCTGCCGCAGTAATTTCTTCTACGGCTTTCTCTAGGCTAGCCTCAAACTTGCGATCATAGAATATTTCGCGTTGAGAGCGCAAGAACTCTTCTTCTGAAAGATTGAATAGGTGATCTGAAATCCATCTTTTACTAAAGTATCCCTCTGTTGCTGCAGAGGCAACGTCAAACTTCGTTCTCCAGTGCTCTAATTCCTGCATTTCTGCCAATTTAGAAGGATTGTTGAGAGTTAGCTTAAAAGAAACCAGATCATTTCCGCGATATCCCAAGGTAAATAAGTGAACTATGCCTATTTTCTCTAACTCGGAGACAACTGCTCTCTGTAGCCTTTGGATTGTTCTCGCAAATCTGATATCCTTTTGTGCTAATGTTGTTTTGTCTTCCTCTGCTCCTTCGGATCTAGAAAGATAAGAGGCAGGAATCTTAAGAGCACTAAAAAGCTTGTCTCTTAAGTATTTAACATCATCGATATCGCCCGTATAGGTGCCGCCAGACAAAGTTTCTACGGTAGACTTACTATCACCCCTAACTGGGATATAATAATCCTCTTCGACACTCATAGGGTTATATCTTAAGTCGACTCTACCAGTGTTTTCATTCACAATCTGGTTACGCTTCATCTGAGTCATGACTTTTTGCATGTATTGTTCAATATCTTGCGGGTTAATGTTTCCAACGTCAATATAAAATACTCGTCGCTCTGGCGAGCGTACAATTCTGTATGCCATGATGGCATCTTCCATCAAAGTTAGCTGACGCCAAATTCTTCTGGCCGGCTCCAAGATAGAAGTTCCATAGGGCGCGTACTTATCTTGCCCTAAAATACGGAAATGTGCAATCTGCCAGTTCTCAAAGGTAATACCACCTGAGTTCCACTGGAATTGGACATAATTGGGGTTTGTTTTATCTTCTCCCTCCAACCTCTCTACTTCATGTTGGGGTAGACCCATAGCATGCTTGATGCCCTGCTCCTCGTCGATATCTAAATATAGGAAAAAGTCACCAAATTTGCACATTGTGCGAGACCAGCCAAAAAGATTGAATTCCACATTGAGTACACTATGATATAAAGTCTCAAGGACTGCTTTAATTTCTTCGTTCGGGCATCTAATTTTCAATAGTGGCTGTAGATTGCTAGAAGTTGTCATCTCGTCAGCATAAATATCCAACGCCGAGGCAATCTCGGGAGTGTACTCCATCTGATCGAAGTCGACATATCGTTCTGCTCGATTCTGATTGGCCATATAGTTGGCGTTCATAGAATCGTAGGGATTATACTCTCCTCTCTTAAAAGATTGGCCGCTAGCGGACTTAAACTTGTACGCATCTAGCTGCCTTCTTTTAAATTGACGCGGTAACTGTCTTCGATAATTTACAATTGGGCCAGATAAAAGTCTCGTTAACTTTCTAAATAATTTACTTTCTGGATTTCTAGGATTTCTATCTTTGTTATCCGCCATTTTTTAACCTTTTAAGAGCCAAGCAAAATCTTGATAATTTTGCATCTCTTTATCTCTTTCTCTCTGCTTTGCATCATAGCCAATTTGGCCAGGAATAGTTGTGTTAATTGTTTTGCTAGAGTATACCATGGAATCTAGGAAAGCTTTTTTATAGTCTAGTTCTCTCTGATTTACTGTGAATGCCGTGTCCTTAACCCAGCAGCCGATTGCGAAGGATGTAATCAAGTCATCATTAAAGCCCTTCATCGCTTGGGGCCGTCCGCTCTGCCAAACAAATGTTTTCATTTCATTATATACTCTTTTTGAATATATTTTAACTAGTTTATTTCTAATGAATTCTTCCATTTTCGCAATAACCAGAGGCCTTGTTGTCCTAGACATGGTAAAACCAGCGACTGCATTGTTCTTATACTCTGCTGTTACGGGGTCTACATAATCATGCGAAGATTTATATGAATAATATATATTCGGGTACAACAATTCTTCTAATTTAGTTAAAACAGTCCAGCCTACTGAATTGTTTTCTACTGCTATCATGCAATTGCCGTATTCTTTGCCTGTCTCATTCAATAAATTAGCAAATATGTCTGGTGTGGGCTTTCCTTTGTATTCTGCTACTATTTCCATTGTCTCAATTTTACATATATGAAAGGCAGAGTGATCTTTACCATCGCCGCGGGCGACGTCCGCGGATATTAAATATGTAAAGTCAGGCTGGAACTCTTCCCAGATCCAAAAATTTCTATCAAACCCAGTTTTATATTTTGGATCTTTTAAGTTAGCTTCAATAACTGCTAAATCATCTGGATGGAATACTGTTTCACCCGACATGTTGAAGTTACACTCAAGCTCTTGTGCAATTTCTCTTCTCGACATATTCTTGGTCTCTTCTTCGAACCAAGCTTGATCGCGATCGGGATGCACATCCCACGGCAAGGTGGTCATGTGAAACTTATTTAAATTGTCTTGAGCCTCTGAGCATGTTTTATGAAACCAATTGCCGACACCATTTGGCGTTGACAGGGCGATGCAGCGACCACCGGTAGATAGTGTAGGATAGAGGCCGGCCCATAGTTCTTCTAGATTCTCAACGTGCGCGGCCTCGTCAATAACAAGAAGAGACAAAGCTTCTGAACGACCTGCGTCGCCGCTTGTTGATGAAGGCTGAATTTGCGAGCCATTTGCCAACTCGAATGACGTCCGGTTATCTGTTGTAATAGCTGATATCCTCATCCATTCTGGCAGGTTTTTTATAATTGCCTTCACTTTCTTAACTAAGTTACCTGCAGTTTTAAACTTTGTTGCCACAACAAGAACATTCTTGTTCTTATGAAAAAGCATCAACCAAGCAATATAAGCCGCAGTTACAGTAGAGATGCCAAGCTGACGTGCCTTCAAGATGACATTAAAACGATGATCATTAAAGTCATAAACCATGTCCTGCTGATAATCGTACATGGTAAAGGGGATCAGGCCCTTGAGGGGGTGAGAAATCTTAGCGTAGTTGTTGATAAAGTAGGCAGGATCCTTGCCAGCCTTAAGTATC
>MDSZ01234286.1_pt1 | contig 12356 bp, 9 predicted proteins | sample 811201 | NCBI WGS metagenome assembly MDSZ01 (sample SAMN05326647, study PRJNA326480) | marine metagenome | isolation source: seawater | place: Indian Ocean: North | collected 2010
AAATATTAGCTATCGGTATTGGTCATGATGTTTCAAGATATTATAACCGAGCGATAAAAATTACTGATGTAAACGAACTTGGTGATGTAATGATTTCTCAATTAAGTCAATTATTTGATAAAAATAATAAATTAAACTAAATCTTATTTAAGTCACTATTCTCCCAATTTATTACTACCTCTGCTCCACTTCTAGTACTTGAATTACGACAATTAATATTAGCAAAATTTTTCTCTAGTAAAGTTTTTCCAATAAAAATTCCTAATCCTAACCCGCTTTCTCTTTTATCATCATTTTTGGAAGTTTTTAGATAAGGTTCACCTATTTTTGATAAAATATCATTCGGATAGCCATACCCATCATCTTCAATTGTTACCTCAGTATTAATATTATTGCTTTTCAAAGTGATAAAAATTTTGCTTTTACAAAATTTATTTGCATTACCGATAAAATTTCTTAATCCATATACAATCTCAATTGATTTAGTAAATTTTTTTGGATTTGCATCTTGATTAAAATTAAAAATAAACTCATTTTCACTAGTTTCTTTAAATGATAAAATTATTTCTTTTAAGTACTCTCTCATATTAAGATCTTCATCAATAAATTCATCTTCTTCACTGGGATTTAAAGATAATCTTTTTAAAATTTGATTACATCTTTCAACTTGACTAGATAATAATTCAATATCCTGGATTACATCTTTGTTATCTTTTAATTGTTTAGAAAGTTCCAATGAAATAATTTTAATTGTGGACAAAGGTGTCCCTAATGAATGAGCTGCTGCTGCCGCTTGACCTCCTAAAGATAACATTTCATGTTCTTTAGCCATCACTTCTTCCATCTTATTTAAAGCTTCTTTTCTAAGTCTAGATTCTGCTCCAAAAATTATTGCAAAATAATTTAAAAAAACTAACGCTATTATCAAAGCAATTGGTATAGAGTAAAAATAATATTCATCTACATGAAAATGCTGGTTAAGTGGAAACGGTAGTTCTTTAGAATAAAATGTAAGAAAAATAATAGCAAATATTGTTGTTATTACTAATAATAAATTTGTTCTTAAACCTAAATTAGAAGAGGCAAAAACACTTGGAATTAAAATAAAAATTACAAAAGGATTCACTATCCCACCTGTTAGATAAATCAGTATTGTAAGTTGAAATATATCTATTAATAGAAAAATTAAAGCAGATCTATCTGAAAGTTGGGTCTTTTTATAAATAAAAATTAAATATAAATTACTTAATATTCCTATTAAAATAACTATATTTGAGATGATAAAATCAAAATCAAAATTGAAATAAAAATATACTATATAAATTGATATTAATTGACCAATTATTCCAATCCATCTAAGAGAAATGTACGTAGATTTTTTTAAAGTATAATATTTTGAAGTTTCAAAAAACTTCATCTCTTAAACATCTAAATTTTGTACGTTAATAGCATTTGAGATTATAAAATCTTTTCTTAAGCTAACATCATTTCCCATCAACGTATGAATCAAATTTTGATCTTTTTTAGAATCTTTTGAATATTGTACCTGTAATAAATTTCTAGTCTCAGGGTCTAATGTTGTGCTCCAAAGCTCCTCAGGGTTCATTTCACCTAATCCCTTAAATCTTTGAATATTCATCTTTGATTTTTCTATTTCTATTTTTTTCATAAATTCTTTTGAGCCTTTTTTAATTTTCTTAAGTTCATTGTTATTTTTAATAATATAATTCTCAAGCTCTTTCTCATCTTTAATATAAATTCCTTTCGATCCTTTGTTTATTTTAAACAATGGAGGTTGGGCTAAATAAACATGACCATTTTCAATTAATTTGTTAAATGGCTTATTATTAAAAAATGTCAATAGCAAAGCTCTAATGTGAGAGCCATCAACGTCTGCGTCAGTCATGATAATAATTTTTCCATACCTTAAATCTTTTAAATCAATTTCCTGAGATTTTGGATCTAAACCTAAAGCATTAATAAGAGTTAAAATTTCATTTGAAGATATCATTTTTGATAAAGCTTTTGTTCTCTGATCTGCTCCATTTTTATTTCCATTCCCATTTTTCTTAATTTGTAAATCTTCAACATAAGTATTTAGAATTTTTCCACGTAATGGCAAAACAGCCTGGTTCTCTCGATTTCTCCCTTGTTTAGCTGAACCACCTGCTGAATCTCCCTCAACTATAAATAATTCTGTTCCCTCTTGTTTTCCAATTTGGCAATCAGCTAATTTACCTGGTAAACCACTTAACTCAAGAGCACCTTTTCTTCTTACACTTTCTCTTGCTTTTCTTGCTACATCTCTAGCTAATGCAGCTTGAATAATTTTTGCCAATACTATTTTTGCTACAGATGGATTCTGATCAAACCATATTGATAATTTTTCATTTATAAAAGTTTCAACTATTGCCCTAACTTCAGAAGAAACTAATTTATCTTTTGTTTGAGATGAAAATTTTGGATCGGGAATTTTTGTTGATAATACGCAAGTTAAACCCTCTTTAATATCATCGCCAGATATAGTAAATTTATTTTTTTTTAATAAATTATGTTCATTCACATATTTATTTACTACTCTGGTTAAAGCGCTTCTGAAGCCTAGAAGATGTGTGCCACCATCCCTTTGATGTATATTGTTTGTGTAAGGATATATATCTTCAGAGTAAGTACCATTCCATTTTAAAGAACATTCTATTTCAATATTTTCTTTTTTACCTTCAATATAGATAGGCTTTTTAAAAAGGTCGTTTCCATTTTTATTTAATAATTTTTCTCTTTTCACATCTAAAAATTCTACAAATTCTAAAACGCCACCTTGATATCTGAATTTTTCAACTTTCTCTTTTTTTTGGCTTCCATCTATAAAAGTTATTGTTATTCCCTTATTTAGAAAAGCCAGTTCTCTCATTCTTTTAATAAGAATATTTCCACTAAATTTTATCGAAGAAAAAATTTCCTTTGAGGGTAAAAAGTTAATGCGTGTGCCGGTAATTTTTGATTTACCTACAACTTTAATTGGAGCTTTTGCTTTTCCATTTTTAAATTCAATATAGTATTTTTTACCATCTCTATTAATTTCTAATTTTAAATTTTCAGATAAAGCGTTTACTACAGAAACTCCAACTCCATGAAGTCCTCCCGAAACTTTATAAGAGTCGTGATCAAATTTTCCACCAGCATGTAGTTGTGTCATAATTACTTCTGCAGCTGATTTTTTTTCACCTTTGTGAATATCTACAGGTATGCCCCTTCCATCATCACTGACTGTTATTGTTCCATCATTATTAATTTTGACACTAATATTACTACAATGACCTGCTAGTGCCTCATCAATTGAATTATCAACAACTTCATAAACCATATGATGCAATCCAGTGCCATCATCTGTGTCACCAATATACATTCCAGGTCTTTTTCTAACTGCTTCTAATCCCTTTAAAACCTTTATAGAGTCTGCTTGATAAGTATTTTTGTTTGTCATTTTTAAAATTTTGGAAATAAAAAAATTATATCACTTTTTAAAAAAAAGTGCTCAAATATAATCTTTAAAATAAATAAAAATTCTTAAATAAGCCGCATAAAATAAGGGTTATCTAATGGCGGAGAGAATGGGATTCGAACCCATGAAAGAGTTGCCTCTTTACACGCTTTCCAAGCGTGCGCCTTAAACCACTCGGCCATCTCTCCAAACGATTAATAGACCAAAATATATTATTGTTCTATAAATTAAAATATTCTTTTCTAAATTTATTTTTTTTTTATAAAAGCAATTTCATTAAAATTACCTTTGAAAATTTCTATTGAACTTAAATTTTTCAAAAAATATTCCTTTTGTTCTGTTGAAATTAATTCTGAGTTAAAATCTTTTTTATTTTGAATTAACATTAAAATTTCTCTCAAAGTTGGATGTTTTTTATCAGGGTTCATATCCTGTCTAGTATCAGGAAAATCTAATTCTTCAATTATAAAGATTCCATTTTTTTTTAAAGATCTAAACAAAATAAATAAAGATATAATTTGATCTTTATAATAATGACCTGCATCTTCAACTATTAAATCAAAAGTAAAATTTTTTGATAAAATTTTTTCTTCAATTTGTTTTTTATGACTATTATCTAAAAAAAAATTTTTAACTCTTTGAGAGTAATATCTAATCAAATCGGGAAAAATATCTACAGAAATTATATTTGCATTCTTAAAATAAAAATAAAATGCTGCTGTTGCATTTCCTTTAAATGTTCCAATTTCAAGAATATCTAATATATCATTTTTTCTTTTTAAAAAGTAACTTTCATAGTAACTGTAATAATTATGGCCACTAATTTTTTTTTTTTCAAATTTAATTGATTTTTGATACTGATTTATGTATTTTTCACCTTTATCACTATTAAAATACTCAAATAAAAACTTTAAATCTTTATCAAATAGATTTTGATTTTTTTTTGCAAATAAATCTAAATCTTTTTTTGTCTCAAGAAAAAATTTATTCAAAAGATAGTTAATAGGAAAGAAAATTAAAATATAAATTTTTAAAATTATCGAAGATTTTTTAAAGCGGTGTTCATAATAAATCTTATAGAAGGTCTTAATTTTCATTTAACCATTTTTCAAAATTTTTTTTAATTTTTTTAAGTTTAAAGATGAGTCAAATGGTATACCCATTTTATTATTTTTTTTTAGATATTCTTTTTTAATATTCTTATTATCCTTTATTGCAAAATCAAAAATATATTGCGCTTTACCACCAATGTTAAGCACTCCTTTTTTATTCAAAATTTTAAATAAAATTTTAGCAACATCTTCATGATACATAAAACTTGTTTTCACATTTGCGAATGCTTTTTTGTGAACAAAAGGTTTTTCAGTCATACTTACTCTTAAGATAAGAGAGTTTTTATAAAGTTGAACTGAACATTCACCTCCTAATTTAGACCATGCATAATTATTTACAGGTAAAATTGCTTCACTTTCAGAATGATTTCCTTTTATTCCTGGATAGATATAATTTGTAGAAAAGTAAATTAATTTGATATTAAGATCAGAGCAAATTTTAGTTACATTTGCAGTTCCTATGATATTTAAATCTATACTTTTTTTAATATCTTTATCGTGAATTTTCATTGGTCTTGAGAGACCAGCAAGGTGTATAAAAATTTGAGGTTTATATTTTTTTAAATAGCTATAAATACTATTTTTACTTAATATATTAAGTTGTTTTTTTGATGGAAAAAAAAGTTTATGTTTGGTGTTTATTTTTTTTAAATAACTTCCAAATCTTCCTGACCCGCCCGAAATAACAATTTTCTTACTCACAATTTAATTTTTTATAATAATAATATTTTTATTAAGATTTTATATTATTTATATTAGATTAAGTTAATTCTTTAAAATATAAAATGTTATTTAAAATTCTAAAAAAAATTGCAGGTATATATGGTTTTAAATTGGTTGATAAAAATCTAATTAAGAACAATAGACTTATAAATGAAAAAAATCTCTACTCACTAAAAGATATTCTTGAGACTTTATTTAAAAATAAAAATATAAATCAATTAATTCAAATTGGATCAAATGATGGTTTACGATTTGATATAGTTAATGAATATATTAAAAGATATTCTATTGATTGTGTATTAGTTGAGCCTATAAAAACTTACTATGAAGAACTTAAACAAAATTATAATGATCAAAAAAATGTTAGCTTTGAAAATTTAGCAATTTCTGTAAATAATGAAATAAGTTATTTATATAAAGTAAAAGAGTCTAAAACAAAATATTATGATGACCATATCAAAGGAATTGCATCATTTAATAAAAAACACTTAAAAAAACACGGAGTTAAATCATCCCATATTGAAATAGAAAAAATTAATAACATTTCAATAAATGAATTAATAAGTAAGTACGGAAATAAAGTAGATTTATTAATTATTGATGCTGAGGGCTATGATGGAAATATAGTAATAGATTTGTTAGAAAACTCCGATATTCTACCTATTATAATTTTTGAGTATATTCATATTAAATTCGATATTTTTGACCATTTAATAAAATTGTTAAAAAATAAAAAATATTCATATTTTAAGATTAACGAAAATTTAATTTGTTTTCCAAACAAAATAAATATTAAATCAAATTTAAATATCTACTAACCAATCTAAAAAAAGTTCTTTATTTTTCAAAATAAAATCTGGAAATTTTTCATCTAAATTTACTGCAACATATTTTTCATCTCTTCCAATTATATCTTCACCTGCAATTATTCTTTTATTAATTTCGTTTATATCCAAATATTTTTGATCTATTTTTTCTTTAAAATGATAAGGATCATTAGTTTCACACAAGTTTTTATATTTATACAAAAGTGACTCCGGATCTTTGAGATTGCAAAAATGCCATCCACCATTTTCAATTATATTGTTTAGTCTTAACTTATCTATTCTCCAAAAAGGTCTTTTTTTAAATTTCAGGTTTCTTAACCACTGTGGAGATTCCAAATATTTTTTTACACAAATTCTGCTTCCATACCAATAGGGATTCTTTGTACTGTGAAGATTTAACTTATAATAAAAATGTAGTTGTTTAAAAACTGCATATTTCATTTCTTTTTTAAATTCTTTCAATCCTAACGGATTTGGTATCTCATCTAAATCAGAAATCAATATTAAGTCGTCATTATTCGCTGAGGATAATCCTCGCTCAATACAATTTCGTTGAAAGTTTTCTCTTTTATAAGGGTCATCGCCGTCCGGCATATCTTCAACTGGAATATAAATTATTTTACTTTCAAATTTTTTAAAATTGTTAATATTAAATTTAAGTTTTTTTGGATTATTTTGCCATGTTTTATTTCCTTCAACAATTACAAAGTAATCAACATGCTCATCTAATATATTTAATCTTAAATCTAATAATAAATCTTCATCCCAGTATGAAAAACAATCATATATTTTCATTATCTCTCTTTATTAATTTTAAGTACTCCTATAAATGCTTCCTGTGGTATTTCTACTCTACCAAATTGTTTAGATCTTGCTTTTCCTTTTTTTTGTTTTTCTAGGAGTTTTCTCTTTCTATCTGTAGCACCACCTCCGTGTATTTTGGTTAAAACATCTTTCTTAAATCCTTTAATTGTTTCTCTTGCTATTATTTTTCCTCCAATAGCTGCTTGAACAGGTATCATGAAGTTATGTCTTGGTATCAAGTCTTTTAATTTCTCGCAAACCTCCCTGCCTGTTTTTTGTGCAAAGTCCTTATGTATCATCATTGCTAAAGCATCAACTGGCTCACTATTTACAAGAATTCCAAGCTTAACTAAATCACCTTCTCTGTAACCAATTATTTCATAATCAAAACTAGCATATCCACTAGTCATAGATTTAATTCTATCATTAAAATCGAATACAACCTCATTTAATGGAAGTTCATAGTTTAAAACAGCTCTATTACCAGAATAACTTAAGTTTGTTTGTATACCTCTTTTATCCTGACATAATTTAATTATTGAACCTAAATACTCATCAGGTGTAATTACTGTTGCTTTAATCCATGGCTCCTCAATCGAATTTATAAATGTTGGATCTGGGAGGCTAGAAGGATTTTGTAAGTCAACTACATCTCCATTATTGAGATTTATTTTGTAAACAACTCCTGGTGTTGTTGTAAGTAAATTAACATCAAACTCTCTCTCTAGTCTTTCTGTAATTATCTCAAGATGTAATAAACCTAAAAAACCACATCGAAAACCAAGACCTAAAGCTGATGATGACTCTGCTTCAAATGAAAAACTAGCGTCATTAAGTTGTAGTTTTGCTAGTCCATCCTTTAACTTTTGATATTCAGAACTATCTACAGGAAATAGGCCACAAAAAACCACTGGCTTACTCGGTTTAAATCCTGGCAATGGCTTAACATTTGGTTTAGATGCATCGCAAATCGTATCACCAACTTTTGTTTCTGATAAAATTTTTATTCCAGTAGTAATAAAACCTATTTCTCCAGCATTTAATTCGTCAATATCCTTTGGTTTCGGTGTAAAAATACCAACTTTTTCCACAATATAATCTTGATTTGTTGAGAGCATTTTAACTTTCATGTGTTTTGTAATTTTGCCATTAATTACCCTAACTAAAATTACCACTCCTAAATAAGTATCATACCAACTATCAACTAATAGGCATTTTAAATCTTCACTTAAATCTCCCTTTGGGCCTGGAAGAGTATCAACTATTTGCTCTAAAATTTCTTCTATACCTTCTCCTGTTTTTCCTGAACATGGAACAGCACTTTCTGTATCTATACCAATTACATCTTCTATTTGTGTTTTAGTTTTTTCTAAATCTGAGGCAGGTAAATCTATCTTATTTAATACTGGTATAATTTCATGATTTATATCTAAAGCTTGGTAAACATTTGCTAATGTTTGAGCTTCAACTCCTTGTGTACTATCAACTATTAATATTGATCCTTCACAAGCATACAATGATCTACTTACCTCATAACTAAAATCTACATGTCCAGGGGTATCAATTATATTTAAGATATAATTTTTTCCATTTTTGGATTTATAATTTAATTTTACTGTTTGTGCTTTAATTGTAATACCTCTTTCTCTTTCAATATCCATGGAGTCTAGTACTTGAGCTTTCATCTCTCTCTCGGTTAAACCTCCACACTTATGAATGATCCTATCAGCAATTGTAGATTTACCATGATCAATATGTGCAATTATTGCAAAATTTCTTATATTATCTATTGTGCTCATTTAATTTTTAAGATCTAATTTTTGCGCCTGTTTTTTTTTCTACAGTTTGAATAATTAATTTATTTATTCTTTCTAGATCAACATCATTTAATGTTTTTTCTGATGACTGTATCGTTACACTAATTGCAATTGACTTTTGATTTTCAGGAATATTATTTCCCTCATAAATATCAAAAACTTTAACATTACTGACTAAATTTGTGTCTACACTTGAAACTGCATTAATTAAATCTTGTGCATCTACTTCTTTGTTTACCACAAATGCAAAATCCCGTTCTGATTTTTGGTAATCTGAAAAAATAAATTTTGTTTTTCTGTCATTTAATGTTTTTTTTGGTAGCTTTAAATTATCCATAAAAATTTCAAAACCTATTAAAGACTCCGTTTTGATATCAATCTTTTTTAAAATATTAGGGTGAATTTCTCCAAAATACGCAGCTACTTTATCTTTTTCTTTGTCTAAAAATAGTCTACCAGATTTACCAGGATGATAATGATTAGGTGTTTTGCTATCAATAAAAAATTTATCAACATTGTAACCTGCTTCGACTAAAGTTTGAACAACATCTCTTTTGACATCAAATACATCGATATTTCTCTCTTTTTCAAGCCATGACAATCTATATTTTTTACCTGATGACAAACCACAAATTACTGTATTTTGCTCACCTGGATTTGAACCTGTAAAAATAGGACCTATCTCAAATATTGACAAATCTTTAAATCCTCTGTCTAGATTTTTTCGCAAATACATAATTAGATTTGAAAATACAGAATTTCTTAAAACACCTAAATCAGAACTTATAGGATTAACAATTTTAATTTCTTTATGCTTACCTTTAAAATGATCATTGTAATTTGCATCAGTAAATGACCAAGTAATTGCCTCTAAATAACCTTTTGAAGCAATTGATCTTTGTAAAAAATGAAACAACTTTTGATATTGGGTTAAAGTTGGTTTTATTCTTTCTTTAATTGGATCTATAATCTTTATTTTATCGTAACCACTTATCCTTACTAATTCTTCTACTAAATCTATATCTTGTGAAATATCTGGTCTCCATGACGGAACGAAAATTTTAAAAAAGTTTTTTTCTTTTTTAAATTTAAAACCAAGATCCTCTAAAATTTTCAACATTTCCTTTGTAGAAATTCTGAAACCAGATACACTTTCAAATATTTTTGGGTCAAACTTGATAGTTTTGGTTTTATATATTTCAGTTTTTTGAATATCTATCTTGCTAATTTCACCTCCACATATTTCTTTAATTAATAATGCTGCTTTGTTTAAACCGTCTTCAATAGATAATGGATCAATGCCTCTTTCAAATCTAAATTTTGCGTCAGTATCAAGGTTCAATTTTTTCGCCGTTTTTCTTATTGATCGTGGCTCAAAATATGCTGACTCTAGTAATACATTTTTGGTATTAAATTCTGTGCCTGACCTTATTCCACCAATAATTCCTCCTAATCCTAAAACACCTTTATTATCAGCTATAACACACATGCCACTTTCTAACTTATAATTTCTATTGTCTAAGGCTGTGAATTGTTCCCCAGACTTAGAGTTACGAACAATTATACCTTTTTCAATTTTATCAGCATCATAAGCGTGTAATGGACGATTTATATCAAGCATAACATAATTTGTTATGTCAACTATTGCTGAAATTGGTTTTTGACCTACTGAAATTAATCTATTTTTAAGCCACTGTGGACTTTGAGTGTTTTTTACATTGGTAATTAAACAGCTTCCAAAAGCAGTACATCCTTGATTTTTTTCATTATGTATTTTTACTTTTAAAGTTTGTTTTTTTTTTGAAATAATTTTTTTTTCTTTAATTTTTTTTAGTTTGCCGAAACCAGAAGCTGCGAGATCTCTAGCTATTCCTCTAATTCCAAGGCAATCTGATCTATTTGGCGTAATGGATAAATCAATAAAATTTGTTTTAGACTTTGAAAAATAACTCTTACCAATATTTTTCTCAAATTTTGATTTTGATAATTCTGTAATCCCATCACTTTCATCTGATAAATCTAATTCGGACTCAGAACATAACATTCCATAAGAAGTTATACCTCTTATTTTGGCAACTTCTAATTTTGTTTTGTTTTTTGGAATAATTGCACCAGGCGGAGCATATATTGTAATTAATCCCTCTTTTGCGTTGTTAGCTCCACAAACAACTTTTTTAATTTCTTTTTCTCCAATATTGACATCACAAATTTTAAGTCGATCTGCGTTTGGATGTTTTTCAATTTTAATAATTTTTGCTACCTTGAATAATTCATTGCCAGTAGATTGATTTCCAACGCTTTCAACCTCTAATCCAATATTAGTGAGTTGCTCTAAAAGATTTCCCTCTTTTAAATTAGTTTTTAAATGATCTTTAAGCCAATCAAAAGTGATCTTCATCTACTTAAGCCTCTATAATTAGTTGGCACATCTAAAGGATCAAATCCAAAATGATTTAACCATCTATAATCACAATCAAAGAAAGCTCTTAGGTCGTTAATTCCATATTTAAGCATAGCTAATCTGTCTATGCCAATACCAAATGCATATCCTTGATACTTCGACGGATCAACTTTTACATTATTTAAGACATTAGGATGAACCATCCCACATCCTAAAATTTCAAGCCATTGATCACCTTCACCTATTATCATTTTTCCATCTTTTAATTCATATCCTATATCAACTTCAGCAGATGGTTCAGTAAAAGGAAAATGACTTGGTCTAAATCTCATTTTTATTTTTTTTACTTCAAAAAACTCTTTTACAAAATAATTCAAACAACCTTTTAGATGACCCATATTAATATTCTTGTCAATATGGAGACCTTCAACTTGATGAAACATTGGAGAGTGTGTTTGATCACTATCTGATCTATAAGTTCTTCCAGGTGCAATAATCTTAAAAGGTGGTTTATCTTTCAACATTGTTCTTATTTGAACAGGTGACGTATGAGTTCGCAATAATCTATCTTTTTTTTCATCAAGATAAAATGTATCGTGCATGTCTCTTGCCGGGTGATTATCTGGTGTGTTTAAAGCTGTAAAATTATTATATTCATTTTCAACATCTGGACCTTCCTCTACACTAAAACCTATCTCAGAAAAGATAGAAGATATCTCATCGATTGTTTGGGAAACTGGATGAATTTTACCTCTAACAAATGGTCTCTCGGGTAAAGTTATATCAATTTTTTCTTTCTCCAACTTTTCATTAATTTCTATATTTTCAATTTCATTTATTTTTAAATTAATTAAATCTTGTAATTCATCCTTTATGACATTTAGGTCAGAAGCAAATTGTTTTCTATCTGACTCAGCTATGGTTCCAATTTTTTTAAATTGCAAAGAAACAATTCCGTTTTTACCAAATAAATCTGATTTAATTTGATTGATTTCTGAAAGATTTAATTTCTTTTTAAGTTTTGAAAGAAACTCATCTTTTATTTTTTTTAGATCAGACATTTTTACAGATTATTTCTTCAGACAAATAAAACAATAGTGAAGATTAATTTAATGCAGATTGTGCTTTTTGAACAATAGTTTTAAAGGCTTCTGGGCTATCGTACGCTAT
>MDSZ01006117.1_pt1 | contig 12355 bp, 11 predicted proteins | sample 811201 | NCBI WGS metagenome assembly MDSZ01 (sample SAMN05326647, study PRJNA326480) | marine metagenome | isolation source: seawater | place: Indian Ocean: North | collected 2010
AGATGCTCCAAAAGGTAAGAAAATCAAAAACGTTGAAGTTGTAATAAGATTAGAAAATAATAATTAATCTAAAAAAAAGCTCTTGTTGTATTGACATACTTTAGAATAATTATAAAGTAGTTATAATTGAAATAATTTACGGTATGAGCACTGAACTTAAAAAAAATGGTAATGGAAAATGTCCTGTAATGCACGGGGGTGTCACTAAAGCAGGAGAGTCAAATACTTCAAGATTTTGGCCAAACAGTATTAATCTTGATATTTTACATCAACACGACACAAAAACTAATCCTCTACCAAAATTTAATTATAAAAAGGAAGTAAAAAAATTAAATTTTAAAGCACTTAAAAAAGATTTATTAAAATTAATGACTGATAGCCAGGAGTGGTGGCCTGCAGATTTAGGAACTTATAGCGGTCTTATGGTAAGATTAACTTGGCATCAAGTTGGCACTTATAGAGAATTTGATGGAAGACCTAATGTTGGATCACATAGATTTTCACCTCAAGACTCTTGGCCAGACAACACAAACCTTGACAAAGCAAGACGTCTTCTTTGGCCAATCAAAAAAAAATATGGAAATAGACTTAGCTGGTCAGACCTTATGGTTTTAGCCGGAACAATGGCTTATGAACATGCTGGATTTAAAACTTTTGGCTTTTCATTTGGTAGAGAAGATATTTGGGAACCTGAAAAAGATGTTTATTGGGGTAAAGAAACAGTGCCTTTGGCAGTCAACAGATATGGTGATCCACAAGATCGTTCTTCTCTGGAAGCTCCACTTGCAGCATCACACTTCCAACTTGTTTACGTTAACCCTCAAGGGGTTGAAGGAAAACCTGATCCAATAAGAACTGCAATGGATGTACGTGAAACATTTGGACGTATGGGAATGAACGACGTAGAAACCGCAGCTCTAACTGTTGGAGGTCACTCTATTGGAAGAGCTCATGGCAATGGAAATCCAGATAATCTAGGTCCAGAGCCTGCCGGAGCTGATATTCACGAGCAAGGTTTTGGATGGAATCAAAAAAATGGTACAGGTGTTAACCAAATAACCTCAGGCCTCGAGGGAGCATGGACAACTAACCCTGATAAATGGGATCATCAATATTTAGATCTTTTACTTAATTACAAGTGGGAAAGCAAAAAAAGTCCAGCGGGTGCTTGGCAATGGGAACCTATTAATCTTGAAGAAGACAAGAAGCCAATAGACTTAGGAGACCCTAACAAAAAAGCTAGATTAATGTTCACCGACGCTGATATGGCAATGGCAATGGATCCGGAATATAGAAAAATTTCAGAAAAATTTTATAAAGATCCAAAATTTTTTGAAGACTCGTTTGCTCGGGCTTGGTTTAAATTAACACATAGAACAATGGGAAATAAAGGAAATTATATTGGTCCTTGGGCACCAAAAGAGGATTTACTTTGGCAAGGGAACGTTCCATCTCCAAAAAAGAAATATAATGTAAATAAAGTAAAAAAAATGATCTCAGCTACTAACTTATCTACTGGAGATCTAGTTACTATTGCATGGGATAGTGCTAGAACATATAGAAGAACAGATAAAAGAGGTGGGGCTAACGGAGCTAGAATTCGATTAGCACCTATGAAAGACTGGGAGGCAAACGAGCCAAAAAAACTTTCAAAGACTTTAAAAATTCTTCAAAATATTGCTGATAAAACAGGAGCAACTATAGCAGACACAATTATTCTTGCAGGGAATGTTGGACTTGAAAAAGCGATTAAAAAAGCAGGCTCCAAAGTTAAAGTTCCATTCAGTCCTGGTAGAGGAGATTCATCTCAAGAGCAAACAGAGCTAAAGAGTTTTAAATGGTTAGAGCCTCTGCACGATGGTTTCAGAAATTATACAAAGGCAGATTACTCTGCGATGCCAGAGGAACTTTTATTAGAACGTGCTTCTCTGATGGGATTGACTGCACAAGAAATGACCTGTCTAGTAGGAGGTATGAGAGTGCTTGGAACTAATCATGAATCAGCAAAAGACAAAGGAGTGCTTACAAACAAAGTAGGTATTTTAACAAATGATTTCTTTACTAATTTGCTAGATATGAAATACACCTGGAAACCAACTGGTAAAAACTCTTATGACATAGTCGACCGAAAAACAAATAAAGTTAAATATACTGCTTCTAGAGTAGACTTAGTTTTAGGTTCAAATTCAATTTTAAGATCTTATGCAGAGGTATATGCTCAAGATGATAACAAAGAAAAATTTATCCAAGACTTTGTTAAGGTTTGGACAAAAATTATGAATGCCGATAGGCAAATTCACTAAAAAAAACCATGACAGAATTAACATCAGGAATATTTAACGCTTCAAAAAAAGTCTACGACTCAAATAGAGGTTCAATTTTAAGAACAATTGTTTACACAATCGGTCACTTTGCAATCGCAATTACAGTATTAATGTTGGTAGCAGATGTGAGTTTTTATATAGCTTTAACAGACGCAATAGTCGAACCTTTAGCAAATTCTATTTGGTATTTTGTATTAGATAAATTTTGGACCTCAAAGGTAATGAAAAAAAAATAATTAAAGTCTACCTTTTAAATTTTTCTTCTCTACCCATCCCGAATAATTACCGGTTTTTATTTTGCACCAATTGTTTTTACATTTTTTTACCAAGCACAATCTTCCAATTTCAAGCATTGCAAGTGGTTTTGAATAAACAGATGGTTTTTGAAACATTATTGAATTATCTATAGTGTTAAACGCTGCTTTTTTCTTTGATAATTGTGAAACATGTATCCACCCTGAGTTATTTTCATGGTCTAAAACTTTCCTGAAATTTCCCGATTTATCTAAAATTAATATTGGTAAAAATTTTTTTTTATAAATTATTTTTACTGGATAATCAAATGAAGGTCCTTGTCTCAGATTAACTTTATCATTTCTTAATGTAAGATAATAACTTTCTTCGGTAAAACATAATGTAGTAAAAAATAAAATTATGTAAGATATAATTATTTTATTTACCCAAGACATGTAAATGATTTCTACAACTTGAATTTTTTTTTAATTTTACTCTTCTAAATCCTAAATCAAGGGAATTAAATATCATGATTTCTTTTCTCAAGGGTTTACCGATATTTAATATAGACTTAATTACCTCATTAGCTTGTATTGAACCTGCTATCCCAGCAAGCGTAGACATTATCCCTTCACTCTCACAATTTTTATCTTGTGAGGGTAGTGTTGGCATAAAACATCTTAGACATGGTCCGTCTTTTCTAAAATCAAAATTAAAAATATGCCCATCATACTTACTAATAGCTGAAGAAATCAAAACTTTTTTATATTTAATACAATAATCATTGATTAAAAGTCTTGATTTAAAATTATCAGTTCCATCACATATATATTCATAATTTTTTGCAATATTATGAATGTTTTCTTTATTTATTTTTTTTGAGTAAGTTTTCACATTAATTTTGTTATTAATTTTTTTAATAAACTTTCTTGATACAGAAACTTTCAATTTTCCTAAATCTTTTTTTGTAAATAAGACCTGCCTACTTAAGTTTGAAATTTCAATTTTGTCATCATCAACAATTCCTAAATTTCCAACACCTGAATAAGCTAAATAGAGCATCAATGGGCATCCAAGACCACCAGCTCCAATTACTAAAATTTTTGAATTTAAAATTTTTTTTTGACCTGGTATACCGATATTTTTTAAAATTAATTGCCTTGAATATTTCTTAAGCTCAGATGTTTTTAATTCCATTTTTAATTTAGTCTTTTCTTTATTTCTAAAAATGAATTAACTATTTTTTTTGCAATTATTGAAGCTATAAATTTTTTTGAACTTTTTTTAATTTTTTTCAAGTCGCCATTTTTATCAATTATTGTAATTTCGTTATAATCTACATTAAAACCTGTTTCTTTTTTTGAAACGTCGTTAGCAATAATAATATCACAATGTTTTTCTCTCATCTTCTCTATCGAATTTTCTATTACATTTTCAGTCTCTGCAGAAAATCCAACCAGAAGTTTAGGTCTAAACCTGTTATTTTTTCCTAGAAATTCTAAAATGTCTAAGTTTTTTTCTAACTCAATTTTATCTAAATTTAATTTTTTTTTTATTTTTTGTTTGTTTTTATATATAGGTCTAAAATCTGAAACAGCTGCAGTACAAACAGCAATATCTGTAGGTAAAGCCTTCTTTACTTCACCAAACATTTGTTTTCCAGAAGTAATTTTTTTTACTTTAATTTCTTTCGAATAATTTATATTTGTGGGACCTGATATTAAAGTAGTTTTAATTCCCAATCTTGAAAGTTCCAAAGCGATTTCATATCCCTGCTTACCAGAAGACTCGTTTGAGATATATCTTACTGGATCAATATATTCCCTAGTAGGACCTGATGTTACAGTCGCTCGAATATTTTTCTTTTTAAAATAATTTTTTTGTTTGAAAAAATTTTCTAAAAACGAAATTATTTGCCTTGGACTGGACATTTTTCCTTTTCCATATTCTCCACAAGCCATTTCCCCGTCTAAAGGCCCTATAAATTTATAACCATAATTAAATAAAGTTTTTAAATTTTTCTGGGTAGCTTTATGTTCCCACATTCTTACATTCATTGCGGGAATTAGAAAGATTTCTTTGTTTGAAGCAAGAATAACTGTGGTAGCTAAATCATCTGCTGAGCCTCTTGAAAGTTTTGACATAAAATTTGCCGTTGAAGGTAATACTAAAATTGCGTCCGCCCAGCGTGACAGTGCAATGTGGTCCATTTTTCCGCTATTTTTTTGTTCAAATGTATCTTCAAAAACTCTACTTTTTGATAGAGAAGAAATTGATAGTGTTGTCACAAACTTTTTACCTGTTTTGGTTAAAATAATCTTTAATGAACAGTTTTTTCTTTGCAATAATCTAATTAAGTCCAATGATTTATAAGCAGATATTCCTCCACCAATAATTAGTAATATTTTTTTATTTTTTAGACTCATTATTAATTAAAATACTATAAATACACCTATTACAATACCTAAAAAAACTATAACTACATTGTTTCTTAAATTTTTCAGTTTTAACTCTTCAACTTCGAAATTTTTTCCATTCAAAGTATTTAAATTTAACTTTCCCTCTGCAATCATTTGAAGAGTAGTATTTGCATTATCCATCACTTTTGGCAAATCTGGAATTCTATCAAGTATATCTTTTGATAATTCTATCGTTTTATTAATTGCTGACTCTGGACCTTTAACACTTTTTATCCAACTTTCTAAAACTGGTCTCGAAACTTGCCAAATATTTGTATCTGGGTCTAATTTTCTTGCAACACCCTCAACCACAACCATTGTTTTTTGAAGTAGTAACAATTGTGTTTGTGTTTGCATGTTAAATTTTTCAGTAATCTCAAATAACTGGCCTAACAGGTTTCCTCCAGAAATATCTTTAATAGATTGACCAAAAATTGGTTCACCAATTGATCTAAGAGCTTGAGCAAAATCATCTTTAGAGGTATTTGGCGGAACAAGTCCTGCCAAGAAATGCATTTCAGCCACTTTTATATAATCTCTCTCAATAAAACCAAACAAAATTTCTGCTAAATATTTCTTATTATTTTTATCTAATCTCCCCATTATACCAAAGTCAACTGGAATAATATTTCCTTCTTTATCAACAAATAGATTTCCTTGGTGCATATCAGCATGAAAAAATCCATCTCTTACTGCTTGCTTAAGAAATAACTGAATTAAATTTTTAGAAATTTTCTTTAGATCTATATTTAATTTTCTAATTTTTTCTACCTCTCTTATCGAAACGCCATCAATTTTATCTAAGGTTAAAATTCTTTTGGACGTATAATTCCAATAAATTTTTGGAACCTTTATACCACTATCACTAATAGTATTTTCCCTAAGCTCCCCAGCAGCAGCTGCTTCAAACCTTAAGTCCATTTCAACATTAGTTATTTCTTTTAAAAGATTAATTACTTCAACCAATTTTAATCTTTTGGTACTTTTAAAAATACTTTCAATTAAAAATGCAAGAAACATTAGAGCATCAAGCTCTTCATTTACGAGATTGTGAATATTTGGCCTTAAAATTTTAATAGCTACTTCTTTCTCATTACCATCAACTTTTATCTTTGCAAAATGTACCTGTGCTATTGAGGCTGCCGCAACAGGTTCGCTTAATGAGGAAATATCTTTAAAAGATTTAAAACCTATTTCTTTTTCAATAATTGTTTTAGCTTTCTCTTTATCAAAAGCAGGTAATTTATCCTGAAGTTTTTCTAAATCATTTGCAATTTTTTCACCAATTATATCTGGTCTTGTAGCTAAAAACTGACCTAATTTAATGAATGTTGTTCCCATATCTTCTAAAGATTGACATAATTTTTCACCTGGTGTTTTACTTAAATTTGAAACTTTCTTACTAGATCCTATAGAAAATAAATTGAACAAAAACTTTAAGCTTACTGGAATTGGTTTTAATTGATCTAAAGTTTCTATAGCACCTGAAACAGACAATTTCCTTAATATTTTAAATAGATTAAAAATCTTTTTTACCATTTTATATTTTCCAACCCGAATGAATTGCTGCAATTCCACCAGATAGGTCTCTAAATTCCACATTTTCAAAACCATTTGATTTTATGAGCATTAGTAATTCTTCCTGACTATAAAAATCGTTTATACTGTTTACCAAGTATTGGTATGGTTCTGACTCACCAACAATATACTTGCCAATGTGTGGAATAATCTTTGAATATTTTTTATAAAACTCAGATAAAATTTCGTTATTAACTTTAGAAAACTCTAAGCATAAAAATCTTCCTCCAGTTTTTAAAACCCTCTTACTTTCTTTTAGTGCGAGCTTTATATTTGAAAAATTTCTAATTCCGAAACTTACTACATATATATCGAAGGTTTCATCTTTAAAAGGTAACTTTTCTGCATGTGAGCAATACCACTCAACATTGTTAAAATTTTTCAATTTTCTTTTCCCTACTTGAAGCATGTTTTTATTAGGTTCCACACAAGATACTTTTCCTGAAAAATTAGTGTCTTTTAAAAAAGCTTTAGCGACATCACCTGTACCTGAAGCCACGTCAACAAGATGATGACTCATTCTAGGACTCATCCAGTCCATTAATTTCCTTTTCCAAATTCTATGTGCACCAAACGACATTACGTCATTCATCAGGTCATATTTGTTAAATACTTGGTTAAATACTTTTGTTACGTATTCTTTTTTTGATTGATTTATATTTTTCATTTTTTATAAAGTTATATGCCAGAATTACCCGAAGTTGAAGTTGTTAGAAGATCGCTGCAATCATTTATAAAAGGCCTAAAAATTAAAAAAGTATCAATTTTTAATAGAAATTTAAGGTATAAAATCAGTAGAGATTTCAACAAAAGAATAATAAATCAAAAAATTATATTTATACGACGGAGATCTAAATTCTTATTAATAGGGTTAGAAAATCAAAGTGTAATTCTTATTCACTTAGGAATGACAGGTAAAATCTTTATAATAAAAAATTCTTTTAATAAAATGTTTAAAACAAGTTTTTATTATGAAAATAAAATAATAAAAAAACATAATCATATTTTAATTAAATTAAATAAATCCGTAAAATTAATATATAATGATGTAAGAAAATTTGGTTTTATTAAAATAATTTCACCAAGATGCATTAATGAAAATAATCATCTTAAGTTTTTAGGTCCTGAGCCATTAAGCAAAGATTTTAATTTCCAATATCTAAATGAAAAAATAAGAAATATTAAAAAGAGTGTAAAAAATCTTTTAATGGACCAAAAATTGGTATCAGGACTTGGAAATATTTATGTTAATGAGATACTTCACCTTAGTTCAATTAGTCCAAGAAAAGTTTCAAAAAATTTACAAAGCAATCAAACTAAAAAAATTGTAGAAAGCACTAAAATGGTATTATTACAAGCGATTAAGCTAGGAGGATCAAGCATAAGGGACTTTAAGGGAACTTCAGGTAATCAAGGTAATTATCAGCAAAATTTTATGGTGTACAATAGGGCGGGTCAACTTTGCAGAAAAATAGCATGTAAAGGAAAAATTAAAAAAATTTATATATCTAATCGTTCAACATTCTACTGTTTAAAATGTCAAAAATAGTTAAATGTTGACCTCATTATTCTTAAGATATATATCTGCTTTAAATGCCAAATACAAAATCAGCGATCCGAAGAGTAAAAAGAGTAAAAAAGCAGTCTTTAGTAAATAGATTGAGAAGAAGCAGATATAGGTTAGCTATTAAAAAAATTAATAAACTAATCGAAAAAAAGGATTTACAATCTATAAAGAAGTTTTATCCAAAGTTTCAGTCCGAATTAATGAAAATCGCTAAAACAGGAGTTGTAAAAAGAGAAAACGCTTCAAGAAAGATTGCAAGAATTTCAAAAAAAATAAAAAAAATCAATAAATAGTTGTATCAATTATCAGTTGTCTTAATTTTCATCATTTGATTTTAAAAGATCAAAGAAACTATATGTAGACAATTATTATTAGAGGTTGAATTATTTTTTTTTGTTTCGACCAGGACGATTATTTTTTTAATTTTTTTTTTAAATTTCATCTTCAACGATTATTTTACAACTTAGTTTCAATTATTCTTTTTTTTAAATTTCATCTTCAACGTTTATTTTACAACTTAGTTTCAATTATTTTTTTTTTTAAAGAAAAATAAGTTGAATTGAAAAATTTTTTTAATTAAAAATAAATTTCTTTTTATATGGAAAAATCATCTAAACTAGAAAAAAATTTAGTTTCTGAAGAAAATGTTCTTAACTGGATATTAGTTCAGGAAAGTTTTGAAAAAGCTTTTGGAAGTGAAATATACTCTAGTTGGCTCAAAAATATTTCTCTTTTAAAAGAGTATAACCATTATGTTATTTTAGGCGTCCAAACTAGATTTTTCAGGGACTGGATTACTTCAAGATATGCTGACAAAATTTTAAGTGAGTTACAAAAACACAAATTAAGTATAAATAGAATTGAATTTAAGATAGAGGGCGATAAATTGAATACTAAATCTAACCTATCTAAACCAGATATAAATAAAATATCAGATATTAAAGATGGAGTTTTAAATTATAATCGTTTGAACCCGAATTTAAGTTTTGAAAATTTTATAATAGGAAAAAGTAATAATGTTGCATTTCTTTCTGCAAAAAAGATAACATCTCAACTGTCCAGATATAATCCTTTATTTATTTATGGAGGGGTAGGTTTAGGAAAAACGCACTTAATAAACGCAATAGGACTTGCATTAAAAGATACCTCAAATGTAATGTTTATATCTGCAGAGAGATTTATGTATCAATTTATAAAATCAATCAAAAAAAATGAAATGGTTAACTTCAAAGATTTTTTTAGAAAAGCTAATGTTTTTATAATTGATGACATTCAGTTTATTAGAGGAAAAGAAGGTTTACAGGAGGAATTTTTTCACACATTTAATAGTTTATTTGATAAAAGTGCTCAAATAATAATTTCATCTGACCGTCCACCAAATAGACTAGATAGAGTGCAAGATAGAATAAAGTCAAGATTATCAGGTGGATTGGTAGTTGATATTGGAACGCCTGATTATGATTTAAAAATAAATATTTTAAAAAAGAAAATAAACGAATTTCAAAACTCTTTTCACGAGTACCCAAATTTGAGTGAAGATATAATCGAATACATGGCCAGAGAGCCAAACCTTAATATTAGAGAGCTAATAGGTATATTTAACAGAGTAGTTGCTTTTAGCAAAATGAACAAAAAACCTCTAAATGTGAATGACTGTAAAATAATTTTGAAAGATGTTCATAATAATAATAAAGTAATTAGTATTGATAAGATTCAAAATGTAACATCAAATTTTTTTAGCATTGATTTACAAGAAATGTTATCCCAAAGAAGATCCAGGCCTCTTGCAAGACCTAGACAAATTGCTATGTATTTAGCTAAAAAATTAACTACAAGATCTTTACCAGAAATTGGAAGAAAGTTTGCAAACAGGGATCATACAACTGTAATTCATGCTGTTAAAACGATTGAAAAGTTGTCTCAGGACAATAGTTTAATGAAAAAAAATATTGAAGAAATAACATCAATAATTTTGAGCGATTAAAATGCAATTCCAAATAAATCGTGACGTTTTACTAAAGTCACTTTCTGTAGCACATAATATCATTGAAAGAAAAAATACATTACCAATCTTGTCAAATGTGCTTCTTGAAATTAAAAATGATAAATTAAATATTGTTGCAACTGATCTTGATATACTATTTATTGATGAAATATCAGATTTCAAATCAACAAAACAAGGAAGTACTACTACATCCGCTACAGTATTGTTTGATATATTAAAAAAATTACCTCAAAATACTGAAATATCTTTTTCTTTACAAAATGAAAATAAGCTTAATATTTCTGCTGAAAACTCAAAATTTAATCTTCTTTGTTTACCTGTAGATAATTTCCCCAGTCTAAGTGAAAATTTTCAAACAGACGGGATAAATATAAATGGTGAGAAATTTTTGTCTTTATTAAATAAAACAAAAATCTCAATGTCTAATGATGAAACTAGACATTATCTAAATGGAATTTATATACATATTACAGAATCAGAAAAAAATTCTTATTTGACTGGAGTATCAACAGATAGTCATAGACTCTCATCCAGTAGTATTTCATTGGATAAAATAGATAATTTTAAGCCATTTATTTTACCTAAAAAGGCAGTTTTTCAACTGTGTAATTTACTCCAGGAGAATAAAGAAAATATTTTATTAAACTCTAGTGAAACAAAAATCCAATTTAAGATTGGAAAATCAAAAATTATTTCTAAAGTAATTGACGGAAAGTTCCCTGATTACAAAAAAGTTGTTCCACAAAAAAATAATAAAACTCTCGAAGTAGATGCAAAGGATTTTATTCATTCAATTGAGCGAGTAATTACAGTGTCAATAGATAGAAAAGAAGGTGTTAAAATCGCCCTTAAAAAGGGTGAAATTGAACTCTTTGTGAATAGCTCATCCTCTGGAGAGGGCAAAGAAAATTTAAAAGCTGATTATAATTCAGAAGATTTAACTGTTGGTTTTAATTCTAGATATCTATTAGATATCGCATCAGAAATACAGGATAAAAAATTAGTAATGAATTTAAATGACTCTGTATCACCAGTTCTTATACAAGATAATTCAGATAAAAATAGCTATTTTGTAATTATGCCTATGAAAATATGAAATAAGAAGATTTTAGCTTAAAAAAATATTTTGTCTCATATTATCCTTATCAATCAATGATAATTTAATCTTCTGATAATGACACGTTTTATATAAGCGATAAAAAATGATATATTCATCCTTCTTTTAAGAAATGAAAAACAATACAAATACAAATTCAAACAAAACATACAAAGCAGACTCAATAAAAGTTCTGAAAGGACTGGACGCGGTCAGAAAAAGACCTGGAATGTATATTGGTGATACTGATGATGGATCTGGCTTACATCACATGGTTTTTGAGGTTTTAGATAACTCTATAGATGAGGCAATAGTAGGTTTCTGTAAAAATATAACTGTTACAATGCATAAAAATAATTCTGTTACAGTTGAGGATGATGGAAGAGGTATCCCAGTAGATATACACAAAGGAGAGAAGAAGTCTGCGGCTGAGGTTATAATGACCCAACTTCATGCTGGTGGTAAATTTGATCAAGATTCCTATAAAGTTTCTGGTGGTTTACATGGGGTGGGAGTTTCTGTTGTAAATGCTTTATCAGAAAAACTAGATTTAACTATTTATAGGGATCAAAAAGAATATGTAATATCATTCGAGAATGGAAAGACTAAAAAACCTATAAAATTTATTAAAAAAACAAAAAAATCTGGAACTAAAATCAATTTTTTACCCTCAAAAGAAACCTTTTCAACTATTAAATTTAGTGCTGCTAATCTACAGAAAAAAATTAAAGAATTAGCTTTTTTAAACAAAGGTTTAAAGATTGATTTAATAGATGAAACTCATACAAAAGTAAAAGTTTATGAAAACAAATACGATGGTGGTATAAGTGAGTTTGTTACATTTTTAGATCAAAAAAAGCCAATTTTGATAAATAAAAATGAGAAAGCTGTCTTTAAAAAACCTCTTTATTTACAAGGACAAAAAAATAAAGTGACAGTAGAGTGTTCGTTACAATGGAACGCAGGTTATTCTGAAGAAGTTTTGGCTTTTACAAATAATATTCATCAAAAAGATGGAGGTACTCACCTTTTAGGATTTAGAAGTTCATTAACAAGAATAATTAACAAGTACGCATCTGAAAAAAATCTTAC
>MDSZ01080549.1_pt1 | contig 12355 bp, 11 predicted proteins | sample 811201 | NCBI WGS metagenome assembly MDSZ01 (sample SAMN05326647, study PRJNA326480) | marine metagenome | isolation source: seawater | place: Indian Ocean: North | collected 2010
AATTATTCAATAAAGAAATCTTTTTTTTTAACAGGTTTTACTATAGGTTTTTTTGCTACAATATCTGGAATTATTTTGGGAACTTTATTCTCATCAAATATTGAAAAAGTAAGAATATTTCTTGTAACAGTGTTTAAATTAGAAATATTTCCAAGTGATATTTATTTTTTAGACGAATTACCAAGCGAAATAAATCTTTATTCATTAGTGATAATTTTTATTTTATCTCTATTAGTTTCAGCAATTGCTTCATATATTCCAGCCAGACAAATCTCAAAAATGAAAACATTTAGGGCTTTAAAATATGAATAAAATTTTAATTGAAACTATTAATCTTAAAAAAACTTATCAACATTTTAATGGCGATATTACATTATTTGATAATCTTAATTTGAAAATAAAACAAGGAGATCTTGTTGCACTAGTTGGCCCATCCGGATCTGGAAAATCTTCATTGCTACATTTATTTGCATTATTAGATGAACCAACAAGGGGTGATATCAAAATAGATAATATCTTTACAAAAAAATTTACAGATGAAAAAAAAGATGAAGCTAGAAGAAATAATATATCGATCATTTTTCAAGACAATAATTTATTAAATGATTTTACTGCTATTGAAAATGTGATGATGCCACTAATTATTAAAGGTGAAAATGTAAAAAAAGCTGAAAAGGAGGCCCAAAAGATTCTCAAAGCAGTAAAAATTTTAGGCAGATCAGGACATTTTCCAAACGAACTTTCTGGCGGAGAACAACAAAGAGTAGCTATCGCCAGAGCTTTAATAGCTGAAACAAGTATAATTTTAGCAGATGAACCAACTGGTAATTTAGATCACAAAACATCTAAGGAAATATTTTCTTATTTTTTAAAATTGAAAAAATTGAAAAAAACAATAATTTTTGCAACTCACAATAGAGAACTTGCTAACAGGGCAGATTACAAGTTGTTAATTTCTAATGGTGTTATAAAACGAGTTAATGCTCGGTAGTTACAAGAATTTTAACCATTTTAAAGTTCACACACAATATTCAATATGTGAAGGAGCTATAAAAATCGACGAATTAGCTGATTATTGTAAATCGAAAAAAATAAAATCAATTGGTTTAGCTGACAGTTTGAATTTATGTGGTGCTTTAGAATTTGCTGAAAAAATATCTAAAGTTGGAACACACCCAATTATCGGCACCCAAATAAATCTTAATATTTCAGACATTGTTGGAAAGGTATCATTATATGCTACTTCTGAAGATGGATATAAAAATTTGACTAAACTATCTTCATCAAGTTATTTAAATAGTAATGTGACATCTGAACCATCATGTACTTTAAAGGACCTCACCAATAATAATGAAGGTTTAATACTACTAACTGGAAATTATAATAATTTTTTTGGAAAACTTTTTTACAAAAATAAGCTTAAAGATATTGAACAAATATTAAAATCTCTTAAAGAGAATTTCAGAGATCGATTATACATAGAAATTCAACGCCATAACGAATTTCAGGAAAAAAACTTTGAAAATTATTTACTTGATACTTCAAAATTTTTGAATTTACCGATTATCGCATCTCAAGAAATTTTTTATCTAGACAAAGATATGTACGAAGCTCATGACGCTTTAATTTGCATTGGTGAAAAAAATTTTGTAGATGATAAAAATAGATTAAAATATAATAATCAACACTACTTTAAAGACCAAGAAGAGTTAGAAAAATTATATTCTGATATACCTGAAGCACTAGAAAATAATTTTAATTTTCATTTAAGATTTAGCTTTAAACCAAAAAAATCAAAACCAATTTTACCTTCAATTACTAGTAGAGAAAGCAAATCTCCAGAGGATGAATTATTAAATTTAGCAAAAAAAGGTTTACAAAACAGATTGAAAAATTTTGTTTTTAAAAAAAATCAACCTAAGCCAAAAGAACAAATAGAAAAAATTTATGAAGATAGATTAAAACATGAAATTAATATCATCAATTCTATGAATTATGCTAGTTATTTTCTAATAGTTTCTGATTATATCAAATGGGCAAAAAAAAATTCTATTCCTGTTGGACCTGGTAGAGGTTCCGGAGCCGGATCGCTTGTTGCTTATTGTCTAGATATTACAGATCTAGATCCAATTGAATTTGATTTGATTTTTGAGAGATTTTTAAATCCTGATAGAATTTCTATGCCAGATTTTGATATAGATTTTTGTGAGGAAAAGCGAGACCAAGTATTTGAATATCTTAAAAGAAAATATGTTAACGGTGTAGCCCATATTATTACTTTTGGTAAATTGAAAGCTAGAATGGTATTAAGAGATGTAGGCCGTGTTCTAGGACTCTCTTATGGTCATGTTGATAAAATTTGCAAAATGGTGCCATTTGATCCATCGAGGCCACTTACACTTCAAGAGTCTATTGATCGAGAGCCAAGATTTAAAGAGGAGATAAAAAAAAATGCCAAAGTTAAGAAACTTTTAGAACTCTCATTAAAATTAGAAGGTTTAAATCGAAATATGGCAACTCACGCTGCAGGAGTTGTGATTGCAGGTGATGAATTGTCAAACCAATTTCCTTTATATATAGATCATAGCTCAAACTTATCTTTACCTTCTACGCAATACGATATGTATTCCTCAGAAAACGCAGGACTAGTTAAATTTGATTTACTTGGTCTTAAGACACTTACTGTAATTGATAATACTATAAAAAGATTAAAACTAAAAAAAATAAATTTAGACATTAGCAAAATCAATCATAATGATGAAAAAGTCTTTTCTATGCTTTCAACAGGCGAAACAACAGGATTATTTCAACTTGAAAGCGCAGGCATGAGAGAAGCAATTAAACAAATGAGGCCTAATAAATTTGATGATATTATTGCTCTTGTAGCTTTGTACAGACCAGGTCCAATGAGCAATATACCTATATATAATGATTGTAAAAATGGAATTAAAGAGCCAGATTATATTCACCCAACTTTAAAAGAAATACTAAAACCAACCTATGGAATTATAATTTATCAAGAGCAAGTAATGCAAATAGCACAAACTCTGGCTGGTTTCACAGCGGGCGAAGCAGACATTTTAAGAAGAGCTATGGGAAAAAAAAAGAAAGCTGAGCTAGATAAGCAAAAAGAAAGATTTATAAACGGGGCAACAAAAAATGGAATCGCAAAAGATGTTGCTAATTTTGTTTTTACAAAAATCGAACCTTTTGCGCAATATGGATTCAATAAAAGTCACGCTGCAGCTTATGCTTTGATTGCTTATCAAACTGCTTATTTGAAAACATATTTTAAAGAAGATTTTATAGCTGCAACTATGTCAACAGAACTTACAAATACCTCAAAACTAAGAGAGTTTGTTGAGGAATTAAAAAAACTTAAAATTGAAATAATTAAACCATCAATTAATAAATGTTTTGCAGATTTTAAAGCAATTAATGGTAAACTTCATTATGGACTTGGGGCAATCAAAAACGTTGGACTCGAAGCTATAACCAATATTGTAAATGAGCGCGAAAAAAATGGGAAGTACAATTCTTTAGTAAATTTTATTAATAGAGTGAATACTAAAGACGTAAACAAACTTCAACTTGAAGGATTAGTTAAAGCGGGAGCTTTCGATGAATTTGATAATGATAGAAATAAGATTTTAAATTCAATACCTATAATTATTCAAAAAATAAAGAATATTAATGACGATAAACAAAATCGTCAGTCGAATCTCTTTGGCGACCAGGAAAATGATGAGTCTGAATTTGAATTTTTTCCCTCAAAACCATGGACACAAAAAAAACTTTTATCTGAAGAATTTAAATCAATTGGATTTTATTTAACTAATCATCCACTCAATGAATTTGAAGAAATATTCAATCAATTAAATATAAGTCTTTATAATCAATTCTATGAGAATGACTCAAGAAATGATGGATTAGTAGCAGGCACAATAATGTCTATTCAAGAAAAGAAAAGTGCAAAAGGAACTCCGTATGCAATAGTAAAATTTAGCGATAAAAACACTGAATTTGAATTATTTTTATTTGCTGAAATTCTAATTTCTAACAGGGATAAATTAAAAGAATCTGAGTCTTTTGTTCTTACTTTGCAAAAAGAAAAAATTGCTGGGGATGTGTTAAAAAAAAGAATAAATGTAAAAAAGATACTTACTTTAGAGGATGTACTGAATAAACCTTACTCTAAAGTAACTATTGAATTAAAAGATGATTATAATTTAAATGAAATAAGAGAATTATTATCACACAAAGGGGAAACAGAAATAAACTTGGTCATTAAAGACAAAAATAAGCAGGCTTTTTATTCACTTCAAGAAAATAGAAAATTTGACCTTAATCATCTTAAAGCTCTAAAAACCAAGAAATACGTTGAAAAAATAACAGTTTAGACTGTTGATTTTTTATTTTGTTTGTATATATGTGTGTCTAATTTCGCACACAGTTTCAAGGGCATTGCCCTACCGGTCCATTAAATGGAATAACTGTGGTGGATTAACCGGAAAAATATGAACGTACCAAAAGTTGATATAAAACAATTATTAGAGGCAGGTGTGCACCTCGGCCATAAAACTTTGAGGTGGAACCCAAAAATGAAAAAATATATTTTTGGTGAAAAGAATTCAATTCATATAATTGATTTAACTCAGACAGTTGAATTCATTAAAAACGCTTTGGTACAAGTTCATAAAATAATTGCAAGTGGAGGAAAACTACTTGTGGTTTCTACAAAAAAACAAGCTTCTGAACAAGTAAGTGAATTAGCAAAGGAAACAGGTCAATATTTTGTAAATTATAGATGGTTAGGAGGAATGCTTACAAATTGGAACACTATTCAAAATTCTATAAAAAGGTTAAAAAAATTAGACGATCAGCTTTCTAAGGAAAATTTAGGTTTTACAAAGAAAGAAATTCTTAAATTTGGAAAAGAAAAAGAAAAACTTCAAAGGTCTCTTGGTGGAATTTCTGAAATGAAAAAAACTCCTGATTTAATATTTATAATTGATACTAATATTGAGTCACTCGCAGTAGCTGAAGCTAAAAAATTAGGTATTCCCATCATTGCAGTGCTTGATACAAATTCTGATCCAACAGGAATAGAATTTCCAATTCCGGGAAATGATGATGCCAGAAGATCGATAAATTTATATTGCGAGCTTTTAAAAAAAACAATTAAAGACGCTGAAAAATTTATTAGTGGAGCAGAAGATAAAACTACAGCAAAACAATCTGAAACAAAAAAGAAATAATTTGAGATACTCAGTCTATGTCAAATAAAGATTTACTCGATAATATAAAGAAATTAAGAGAGATGACAGGTGTAGGATTTAAAGACTGTAAAATAGCTATTGATGAAAACAATGGTGACATAGAAAAATCTATTGAATTTTTAAGAAAAAAAGGAATAGCTAAAGCTTCAAAAAAAATGAGCAGAACAGCTTCAGAAGGTTTAGCTTTAGTTAAGGAACAAGATGGAAAAATTTCGATAATAGAAATAAATAGCGAAACAGATTTTGTTGCTAAAAATCAAGATTTTATAAATTTTTGTAAAGAACTCTCTGAAATAAATTTTAATACAAAAGGTAATTTAGATAAAATAAATGAAACCAAAATGTCCAATGGAAATTTAGTTAAAGATAATTTGGTTAATCTGATTGCTAAAATTGGTGAAAAAATTACTATTCGAAGAGCAAATTATTTGGACAATTCAAAAGGAAATAATTTCTTTTATGTTCACTCTGCTATTGAAAAAGGTATAGGAAAAATAATTTCAATGGTCAAATTGGATGGAATTTCAAAAGGTAAGAATGATGAAATTGGAACTAAAATTGCAATGCATATAGCTGCTTCAAATCCTCTAGCTATTAACAAAGATGAAATTGAAAAAAAAATAGTAGATAAAGAGCTAGAAATAATCAAAGCTGAAATTTCAAACTCAGGAAAACCTGCTGATATGGTTGAAAAAATTTCTAAAGGTAAAATATCAAAATTTTTAAACGATAATTCACTACTTAATCAAATATGGATTATGGACTCCAAAAAGAAAGTTTCGGATGTTTTAAAAGAAAATTCTCTTGATAAACCTCTGCAAGTTTTAGAATTTAAAAGATATAAGGTTGGAGAAGGAGTTTAATTAAGTGAGTAATGAGTTCAACGAAAAAAATTATTCATCAAAGATGGATAAAAGTATTCAATCTTTAAAAAAAGATATTTCAACTTTGAGAACTGGTAGAGCCAACACAAATATGCTCGATACAATTAAAATCGACGTTTATGGGCAATTAATGCCAATCGATCAAATTGCAACTGTAAGCGTACCAGAAGCAAGATTAATCTCAATTCAAGTTTGGGATAAAACTAACACGCCATTAATAGAAAGCGCCATACAAAAATCAGAACTAGGTATAAATCCCCAAACTGATGGACAAATAATAAGATTAAGAATTCCAGATTTAACAGAAGACAGAAGAAAAGATTTAATTAAAGTTTTAAAAAATATGGGAGAAAAAGGCAAAATCGCAATAAGGAATATTAGAAGGGAAGCTAACGAGGAACTTAAAAAAAAATTGAAAGAAAAAGTAATTTCTGAAGATAACAACAGAGATTTTGAGAAAAATATTCAAAAAATCACAGACATAAATATCCAAAGCATAGAAAAAATTTTAGATGAAAAGGAAAAAGAGATTAGTCAGATATGAACAAGCTCAACCATATTGCTTTTGTCATGGATGGCAACGGCAGATGGGGTAAAAAAAAAGGCAAGAGTAGAAATTTTGGTCATCTCAAAGGAGTAGAAACTGTAAAAAAAATTGTTAGGGCATCAATTAAACTAAAAATTCCTATAATAACTTTTTATGTATTTTCTTCTGAAAATTGGAAAAGGCCAAAAAATGAAAGAAGCTATTTATTCAAACTCATAAAAAATTATTTTTTGAAGGAAATAAATAGCATTATAAAACAAGGTATTAAGCTTAATATTTTAGGAGAACTGAATAAATTTTCTTTAGATTTAAAGTCAATATTAAAAAAATCAATCAATGTAACAAAAAAAAATAAGAAAATAATTGTAAATTTAGCGATTAATTACGGGTCTAAAAAAGAAATTTTTCAAGCATTTAAAAAATCAAAAAAAAATCTTACAATTAAAAACTTTGAAAAAAATCTTTATACAAAAAATATGCATAACCCAGATATCCTTATAAGAACTGGTGGTTACCAAAGACTAAGTAATTTTTTACTTTGGCAAATGGCTTATACAGAACTTTTTTTTCTAAAAAAATTATGGCCAGATTTTAAAGCTAATGATTTATCTAAAGTTATTAAGAAATATAAAAAAATAAAAAGAAATTACGGAAATATATGATTTCAATAAATTTAAAAAAAAGGATTTTAACATCTTTAATTCTATTCTTGAGTATTTTCTTGATTTTCAATTCAAATATGATTTTGATTTATTCTTTAATTGTTATCGGAGTTTTATCTATTTTAGAATTTATGCAATTAACAAAAAATATTTTCTTAAAAAAAATATCATTTTTATTAATAAATTTGTTCTTCATATTTTATATATTTATCTATACTTATATGTTTTTCTTTTTTTTAAACTTCCCGGGTTTAAAAATTATACTTTTTACTTTATTAATGGGATGTATCGCTTCAGATATAGGTGGATATGTATTTGGAAAGATTTTGCAAGGTCCAAAATTAACAAAGATAAGCCCAAAAAAAACTTATTCAGGAGCTATTGGATCAATATTTCTAACTGCTGCAATAATGTCATTTTTATTTTTTAACTTCATGCAGCCATTTAATTTTAAAATAATTTTAGTAGCTATTGTAACTTCTATTTTTTGTCAAATAGGAGATTTAATTTTTTCTCTTCTAAAAAGAAAAGCGAATATGAAAGATACAGGTAAAATTTTGCCTGGACATGGTGGTATATTAGATAGAATAGATGGTATTCTTTTTGGAGTTCCATTTGGATTTATTACTTTAATAATATTTAACTAAATGAAAAAATCATTATCTATATTAGGTTCAACAGGTTCTATAGGATTAACAACACTTAAAATAATAGATAAAAAAAAAAAGATTTTAAACCCTTACTTTTTTCTGCAAATAAAAATTATAAATTAATTTGTAAACAAATTCAAAAATATAAACCTAAATATTTCGTTATAAATAATTATAACGTTTTTAATAAGGTAAAAAAAAGATTTAAATATATTAAGGGTATTAAGATTTTAAATGATTTTAATATAATTAAATTAAAAAAAAAAATTGACATTACGATCACAGCTATTCCAGGTATTGAAGGTCTAAAACCCACGATCTTTGCAGCTAGGTTTAGTAAAAAACTTTTGTTAGCAAATAAAGAGTCAATAATTTGCGGATGGGATATTCTAAAAAAAATTATAAAAAAAAATAAAACTAATATAATTCCGATAGACTCTGAACATTTTTCTATTTTTAAATTACTCAAAAAAGAAGATTATAAAAACATAAATAAAATTTATATTACTGCATCAGGCGGGCCATTTTTAAATTTTAAATTGAATAATCTTAAAAAAGTAAAACCAAGTGATGCACTTAAACACCCCAAGTGGAAAATGGGAAAAAAAATTTCAATCGACTCGTCCACTCTTATGAATAAAGTTTTGGAAGTAATTGAAGCTCAAAAAATATTTAACATTTCCCCAAAAAAAATTAGTATAGTCATACACCCAGAGTCACTTATTCATGCATTGATAGAATTAAAAAATGGATTAACTTACTTTATATACCACGAAACATCTATGACCGTTCCAATTTCTAATGCTATTTTTGAAAAGAATTTAGATATTAAAGATTTTTTGAAAACAAATAAATTTAAATTTCAAAATAAATTAAAAAATTTAACTTTTAGAAATGTTGACACAAAATTATTCCCTACAGTAAACTTAATTAATGATATAAATAAATATCCGTCTGCTTCAATAATTGTTAATGCATGTAATGAAATATTAGTTGATCAATTTTTAAGAAAAAATATAGAATTTTTATCGATATTTAGAACAATAAAGACCATTCTGAACGATAGAAATTATAAAAAATATGCTATAAGGAGACCTCAAAATATTAATCAAATAATTGAGATTGATCTGTGGTCAAGAAAACAAACTATGAAAAAATTAATAAGAATATGAAAAGTTTTATCAAAAATATATTTGTAGTTTTCTTAATTTTACAATTAAGTTCCTTTAATCTTAAAGCAGAAATTGTAAATAAAATTGATATTAAAGGCAATTCAAGAGTGAGCGATGAAACTGTTAAGGTTTATGGCAATATCATGGATGTAGGGTCAAATTTTACAAAAAAAGATTTAGACCAAATCTTAAAAGATTTATATTTAACTAATTTTTTTAAAGAAATAAATATTGAAATTAAAAATAATACTCTTTTCCTAGAACTGACAGAATATCCAATTATAAATCAATTAATAATTTCTGGAGAGAAAAGTAACAATTTTAAAAATCAGATAAAAAGAATTATTAATTTAAAAGAAAAAGATTCTTTTATTGAAAATTTTTTAAGCGAAGATATAAATTCAATAAAAAAATTATACTCATCTCAAGGTTACAACTTTACAAAAATAAATCCAAAAATAAGAAAGATTGATGATAGAAGCCTAGATTTAGTTTTTGAGATTGAGAGGGGAAACATAACTAAAATAAGTAAAATATCTTTTTCTGGTGATAAAAAATTACGTGATAAAAGATTAAGAGATATAGTTGCAAGTCAGGAGGATAAATTTTGGAAAATAATTACTAAAAACACAAAGTTCAGTGAAAATTTAGTAAATTTAGACAAAAGATTATTAACCAACTATTACAAATCATTGGGATATTATGATGTCACAATAGAGTCTACTTCCGCAGAATTACGTGATAGATCTAATATTGAATTAAATTATACTATTAATGCAGGTGAGAGATATATTATTGATAAAATTTCAACCAAAATTGATCCTGTATATGATAAAAAAATTTTTTTTCCACTAGAAAAAACATATAGAGAAATTTCTGGAGATTATTATTCACCTTTCAAAATAAAAAAAATTTTAGAAGAATTGGATGATTTGATTGAAAAAAATAGCCTTCAATTTGCTGAGCATCAAGTTGAAGAGTCCCTGGAAGATGGAAAAATTTCTTTAATATTTAATGTCAAGGAAGGTGAAAAAATCTTAGTTGAAAGAATTAATATTTTGGGAAATTCAGTAACAAAAGAGGAAATAATTAGAAGCGAACTAGATTTAGATGAAGGAGATCCTTTCACTAAATTAAATTTAGATAAGTCTATTGCCAATATAAAAGCTAGAAGGATTTTTAGAACGGTTGAATCCGAAGTTCAAAATGGATCATCACCTGACTTAAAAGTAATAGATATTCGAGTAACTGAGCAACCAACCGGTGAAATTAGCGCAGGCGCAGGCGTAGGCACAGATGGAGGTACTTTTGCTTTTTTAATTAAAGAAAATAATTGGCTAGGTGAAGGAAAACAGGTAGCTTTTGACTTCGAGATTAATCAAGAGTCAGTTAAAGGGGAATTTAGTTATATTAATCCAAACTATGATCTCTTAGGTAACTCAATTAGATATAATTTAACAAATGTGACAAACGATAAACCAGATCAAGGATATGAAAATAAATTAATTTCTTTTGGAATAGGCACAGGTTTCGAACAGTATAAGGATATTTTTACAAATTTATCTTTAAATGCAACTTTTGACGACCTAAGAACTAACAGTTCGGCTTCTAGTTCATTGAAAAAACAGGCAGGTGAGTTTACCGAACTTGCAGCGTCATATGGCGTATCTTATGATAAGAGAAATAGAAAGTTTATGCCTACTGCTGGATCAATAATAAGTTTTAGCCAAAGTTTACCGATTTATGCAGATAAACCTTTTATTGCAAATACTTTTAAATCGAGCAATTATCATTCGTTTAATGAAAACTTTGTAGGAGCGGGAAAATTTTTCCTAGATACAATAAATGGCCTTAACGACGAGGATGTAAGATTAAGTAAAAGAAAATCTTTGAGCAGAAATAGAATCAGAGGTTTTGAAAGAGGTAAAATTGGACCTGTAGACGGAAATGATCACGTTGGAGGAAATTATGCAGCGGCTGCGAATTTCGAAGCTAATTTGCCCAATCTGTTACCCGACTCGTCGAATGCGGAAGTAGGTTTTTTTCTAGATTTTGCAAATGTGTGGGAAGTCGATTACGACGATACAATAGATGATAGCAATAAATTAAGATCTTCTATTGGTTCTACTATTAATTATATATCTCCAATAGGGCCTTTGAGTTTTGTATTTGCAAAAAGTTTATCCAAGGCGGATACTGACAAAACCCAAACATTCAGTTTTAATTTAGGAACCTCATTTTAAAATGAAATTAATTTTAAAAAAAATCATTATTCTTATTACTTTGTTTTTCGTTAATTCAAATCTTAGTGCAGACGTACCGCACTATGTTGATTTTAAATATATTTTAAATCAAAGCACTGCAGGAAAAAAAGCTCAAGGTATGCTTAAAAGTAAATTAGATCAAGGTCTTAAAAAATTATCGGAACAAGAAAAAGGTATTCTTAAAGAGGAAAAACAACTTATCTCTCAAAAAAAACTTATAAAACCTGATGAATACAAAAATAAAGTAGACACATTAAGATCCAAAGTTCTTAATTTACAAAAAGAGAGAGACAAACTCCTCAAAACAGTATCTCAACAAAGATTAAAAGCAAGGAATGAGCTACTAAAGAATTTAAATCCAATTATATCTGAATATATGCAAGAAAATCAGATAAGAATGGTTGTAGATAAAAAAAGTATACTTTTGGCTGATCAAAACTTAGATATTACAAAACAAATTATTGAAAGATTAAATAAAAAATTAAAGTCAGTAAAGCTTAACTAAATTTTAATGAGCTCAAGGTCATTTTTTCAAAGAAAAAAAGTTAGATTAAGTAATGTTTTTCCCAATATTTCTAAAAAAGATGACTTTATATTAGATCAAGTGAAACCACTTAATAAAGCAACTAAATTAGATTTAACTTTTTTTGATAATGTAAAATACAAATTTTTAGCTTCAAATACAAAAGCAAGAGCGTGTATAACAACTGAAAAGTTAAAGCAATTTTTACCCAGCAATATTCTAGTAATACCAGTTAAGAGTGTTCTATTAGAATTAGCAAAAATATTAAATCAAATTTATCTTAAAGCTGACGTTGATTATCCAGATAATACACTTAATAAACCTAACCAAAAAAAATATAAATCTGTTATATTTGGAAAAAATACTTTAATTGG
>MDSZ01088918.1_pt1 | contig 12355 bp, 11 predicted proteins | sample 811201 | NCBI WGS metagenome assembly MDSZ01 (sample SAMN05326647, study PRJNA326480) | marine metagenome | isolation source: seawater | place: Indian Ocean: North | collected 2010
AAAAAAAAAACTAATAAAAATCATTTCATCTGAAAAATTGTACAATGTATTGAAAAAAAATAAAGCTCCTAAAGTAATTGATTATCTTAGTTTGGATGTTGAAGGTGCTGAAACTGAAGTATTAAAAAATTTCCCTTTTTCAAAATATAAATTCTTAGCATTAACAATTGAAAGACCGACTAAGAGATTAAACAAAATTTTATTCAAAAACGGCTATGTTTTTGTTAAAAATCATAAAGTTGACAGTTTTTATGTGCATGAAAACCTTAAAAATTTAAGTAGAATAGAAAAAAAACCCTTTTCTCAAATAGGAAGAAAAAAATGGTAAATAAAGTGAAATTAAATGATTTTTTTAAGAATGGCTATTTTGTATACAAAATTGAAAATAAAAAATATCTAAATGCTTTAAAGGAAAAAATATTTATTTGTTCAAAAAAAATTTTAGATAAAAAAATTAATAAAAATTTTTTTGATAACTTTCATAAACTAGAACTATCAAAAGATGAAGAAAACTATTTTAGAATGAAACTAATGAGAAAAATTAACTCAAACTATTATGGGGCTAAAATTGGATATAAAATTTTTAAAGATGTTGTTGAAAAAATATTCGGTCTCGATGTTGTAACTCAGAAAAATATTAATTTAGTTATTCATACACCAGGTGATAATTCACAGATAACAGTTCACCGAGATGCTCCTCCAAACTCATTATATGAAATTGTAGTATGGTTGCCTTTGGTAAACACATATAAAACAAAAAATATGAGAATAGTAAATAAAAAAAATACAGAAAAAATTTATTTAAATCTCAAAAGGAAAACTAGTCATCAGGGTGAACACGAAAATTTAATGAACGAATATTTCAAAACCTCTTTTAAAAAATCAAAAAGTATTAACCTTAAATTTGGTGAAGCATTAATATTTTGGACACCATTAATTCACTGTGTTGGAAAAAATACTGAAAAGGAAACTAGGTGGTCTTTAAATTTTAGATATAAAAATACATTTTCACCATATGGGACAAAGCAATTTATTGACTATTTTAAAGTCGCTAATTCATCTACTGTTACTAAGCTAGCTTTAGAACAACAGTCAAGGCTAATAAAGTAAACATGAAAAATTATCATGCTTGGTTAGATATATCTGTTGGAAATATAATTAGTCAGCCAATGCAAAGAGTATTATGTCAAGATTTTGCAAAAAAGATAAATGGTAAAATAATTTTTGAATTAGGTGAAGATGTAGAATTTAAGGCTTTCAATTTACAACTTAGAAACATGCTAAAATCAAAGCTTAAAGTAAAAGGGTTTATATTTTTAAGATTAGAGCAATTAATAATTAATGGAAAATTAAATATAGAATTAATAAAAAATATTTTGAAAAAAAATTATGAAATTCATTTCATAAGGCAAAATTTATCATTAACAGATTTAAAAGACTTAAAAAAAAATGTAGATAAACTAATTATTTTTAGAGAAATAAAAAAAAATAATTAAAATATCATAATGCAAAATCTCAGTAATGTATAAGATATTAGTCTTTCTAGATGGTAGTAAGTTTTCACTAAAATTTTTAAAAATAATTTTATTTGAGCCTAAGTTTAAAAAAATAGGTATATGCGTAAGCAAAAGTAAAAATAGTACATTTAAAAGATTAAGTCATTTATTATTAGAGTTAAAACAAAAAAAAAATTCCAAAATAATCTATAATTTTAAAGAAAATAGTACAAAAAAATTAAAAACAATTTTTAAAAAAGATAAAGTTGACTTAATATTTTCTTATTACGATAAAAAAATAAATAGTAAAATTTTAAGTAAACTTAAAATTGGTGGTATAAACTTTCACCCTTCTTATTTGCCACATAACAGAGGTAGGCACTCTACTTTTTGGGCCATAGTGAACCAAACCCCCTTGGGTGCATCAGCACATTTTATGAATAATAAATTTGATGATGGTCCAATCATAATAAGGAAAAAGATTTTAGATGACGGTATTAGTGATGCATCTTTTTATTATAATAAACAGCACGATGCACTTCTACAAGTTTTGAAAATAGTAATTCAAAAGCTGGTAAGAAAAAAAATTAGATTTATTAAAAATAATATTCGAGAAGGGAGTTATCATAATAGTAGTGAAATATTAAAAAAAACAACCTATCAGATATCAGATAAAATAAAAAAAATTGATCTTTTTAATTTATTAAGAGCAACAAAAGTAAAAAAAAATGGAATTTTTATAATTGAAAATGATAAGAAGAAGAAATTAACTGCAGAATTTAAAATAATTAAAAAAAAGTATTCTAATCAATTTAATTTTATTAATTTTAGAGATATAGCTGAAAACAAAATTGATCATTTTTTCATTAAAGCTAAAAAAAAATATGTTAAAATTAATTTAAAAATTTCAAAATCAGACTAGGTGTTTAATTGATTTTGCAAGTTTCTTTTTTAATGAAAATTTAATCTTAAAATTATTTTTTTTGTTAGTTTGTGTTTTAAAAGTTTTAACTTTAATTTTTGACTTTGATTTTGTAATTTTTTTTATTAATTTTGCCAATCTTAATAATGTAAAAGTTTCTCTTCCATAAAGTTTTAAAAGTTTATAATTTGACTTAAAATTTTCCAAATTATAGACTATATTCATTATGTTTTCTGACAAATCATCAATATGTATGTAATTTAATTTTAAATTAGGGTTATCTATAATAATTGTCCTGTTTAATCTAAATTTTCTTATCAAAGAAGGTATAATTTTTTTTTTTGAATCATTTATAGATCCATAAACTGGTGAAAATCTAACTGTAATAGCTTTAAAATTGTGGTATTTAGAGCACGTTTCTAAAATTTCTTCTGAAGCTTTTTTGGTTATTTCATACGGTCTTTTATTTTTTTTCTCATATTTTTCTAAGTCACCTGTGCTAGCCATTATAATCCAAGGTTTTATTTTTTTCTTTTTTATAATTTCTATTAATTCAACTATAGAGTTAAAATTTGCTTCAACACATTCACTCAACAATTTATATGTTAGTGTGGCATGTGTTACGGCGGCCAAATGAATTATGCCAAAACTATTTTGAATTACAATTTTATCTTTACAATTAAGTTTTGATAATTTTTTATTTATACAAGTAACATTATTTGATTTTTTTTTTAATTTATCTATTACAACAATTGAAAAATTTTTTTTTAACTTCTCAATTAAATTTGAACCTATAAACCCAGCACCGCCAGTGATGATTATGGTTTTCTTAATCATAAAATTCTTTAATACACTTTACTATATACTTTTGTTTGGAGATTGATAAGGATGGGTAAATTGGAAGTGATATGACTTTTTTTTCCAATTCCTCGGTTTTGGGAAGATGCCAATTGCCCAAATTTAATTTCTTTTGAAGGTGGATTCCTTTTGTAATTAAACTTAAAGCTTCTATTCCTTTATAATTAAGATGTTCTCTTAATTTGTCTCTATTGTTTGCCGAAATAACAAAAGAATTGTATGTATCATAGTATCTTTTATCTTCATCTGGACTAGGTGGTAATTTAATATGTTTTAAGTAACCTAAATTCTTACAATAAAAATTTGCAATCTTTCTTCTCTGATTTATCCATTCATCTAGCTGTTTTAAACCAATTAAAGCCACGGCTGCGTGCATGTTATCTAGTCTACTGTTAAAACCAAATCTTTTAACTATGTCCCTAGACTTAGGTAATTCCAAACCATGGTCTCTAACCAATCTTATTAATTTATTAATTTTTTTTTTATTCGTTGTTATAAATCCACCGTCACCTGGCACGTTTAATGTTTTTACTGGGTGTAGGCTAAAACATCCAATTTCTCCAAATGAACCTACTATTTTATTACAAAACTTTGCACCTATTGACTGGGCACAATCTTCGATAAGTTTTAACTTATATTTATTACATATCTTTAATATTTTTTTCATATCGCAACTTCTTCCATGCAGATGAACAACAATGATAGCCTTAGTCTTTTTTGTGATAGAATTTTCTATTAGGTCTGGATTAATATTGTAATCATTCTGAATATCAACAAAAACAGGTTTCGCACCTACATGCCTTATAGCAGCAATTGTCATTACTGGTGTATGAGAAACTGTAATAACCTCATCTTCTTTTCTAATACCTGCTGAAAGCACAGACATCAACAACGCATCAGTGCCGCTATTCAAACCTACACTATATTTAGTTCCAAGCTTTTGAGATATTTTTTTTTCAAAATTTGCAACGTCATTTCTTAATATAAAGCTACTTTCAGCAAAAATCTTATTGTATGCATCGAATATCTTTCTTTTATTTTTTGAAAATTGATCTTTGAGGCCAAGATAAGTAATTTTATAAGACATTTAAAATTTTTATTTTTTTTAATAATACTTAATATATATATTAATAATCAAATATGAAAATAATAGTTACTGGTGGAGCTGGGTTTATAGGGTCTCATTTAGTTGAAGAATTACTTAAAAAGAAATATAGAATTACGGTTATAGATAATCTAAGTACAGGCAGACTTGAAAATATAGAAAAATTTTTAAAAAAGATAAAATTTGTTAAGGCCGATATTTCTGTAAATGGCACTTGGAAAAAAGAGCTTAAAAACGCTAAGATGATATTTCATTTAGCTGCTTTAGCTGATATCGTCCCGAGTATTAAATATCCTGATAAATACTTTGATGCCAATGTAACAGGAACAAAAAATATTATTAACAATGCAAATAAATACAATGTAAAAAAAATTATTTATTCAGCTTCATCTTCCTGCTACGGAATACCAAAAAAATATCCCACAAATGAAAAAGAGATTACAGATCCAAAATACCCTTACGCTTTAACAAAACTCATTGGTGAAAGTATTTTACTTCATTTTGGAAATTTATATAAAATTAAAATAATCTCTTTAAGATTATTTAATGTATATGGAACAAAGTCAAGAACGTCAGGTACTTATGGTGCAATGTTTGGTACTTTTTTAAAACAAAAAATTTGCAATAAACCTCTCACCGTAGTCGGGAGTGGAAATCAAAAACGAGATTTTATATATGTAACGGATGTAATAAAAGTAATGATAAAATGCATGAACTATTCAGGTAAGAAAAACATATTTAATATAGGTTATGGCAAAACTATATCAGTCAATAAAATTGCTGAATTACTAAAATCAAAAAAAATATTTATATCTAGACGTCCAGGAGAGCCATTTATTACACATGCCAATATTAATTTGGCAAAGAAGCATTTAAGTTGGAAGCCCAAAATAGACATTTCAAAAGGTGTAAGTTTATTATTAAAAGATCTTGATTATTGGAAAAATGCTCCTCTTTGGGATAAAAAAAAGATTAAAATTGCCACAAAGCTCTGGTTTAAATATTTAAGTTAAATGGAACTTTTACTCAAAAAAATTAAAAGATTAAAACTTAAGAAAAAAAAAATTATACTATGTCATGGAGTATTTGATTTAATCCACTTAGGGCATATCAAACATTTTAAATCTGCAAAAAATTTTGGTGACTTCTTAATTGTATCCTTAACAGCAGATAAGTACATAAAAAAAGGGCCTGGCAGACCAATATTTAATCAAAATCAGCGACTAGAATTTTTAAAAGAGATTAAACAAATAGATGAGGTTGTCATTAGTACTAAAGAGTCTTCAGAAGATATAATAAAATTAATAAAGCCAGATTTTTACGTTAAGGGACCTGATTATGCGGATAATAAAAAAGATAAGACCAAAAAGATAATACATGAAAAAAAATTAGTGGAAAAATATGGAGGTAAAATAAAATATACAAACGATTTAGCATTCAGTTCCTCTAACATAATTAATTCTGGTAATTTTATTTTTAATAATGAGCAAAAAGAATTTGTAAAAAAAATTAAGAGAAAATTCTCTTACAATCAAATTAATAGATCTTTAAAAAAATTAAAACAGTTAAAAGTGTTAGTTATAGGTGAACTAATAATTGACAGATATTTTTTTGGGAAAGTGCTTGGTAAGTCTGGAAAAGAGCCACATCTAGTTATGGAGGAGAATTATTCTGAAGATTATCTAGGTGGATCAGCGGCTGTTGCTAGACACTTATCGTCTTTCGTAAAAAAAATTGATTTATTAAGTCCTTATGGTGGAGAAAAAAAACACAATTTATTGATAAAAAAACATTTTAAAAACAACATATCTTTTAGAAGTTTTAGACCGTATAAAAATTTTAAAACAATAATAAAATCTAGATTTTTAGATATTATCTCAAATTATAAATTATTTGGATCCTACATTTTACCTGCCAGGTTTGATTTAAAATCTGAGAAGATTGTTGAAAATATTATTAATTCTAGAAAAAAAAATATAGATATAATAATTGTTTGTGATTATGGACATAATTTCATTGGAAAAATTATTGCTAACAAATTAAAAAAAACAAAAAAATTTATTTCACTTAATGCTCAAGTTAATGCATCTAATATTGGACATCATACTATAAAAAAATATAAGAATGTTGATGTTATGGTGATTAATGAAAGTGAACTTAGACACGAGCTTAGAGATAATAATTCAGATTTAAAATTTTTGGCAAAAAAACTAATTAAAGATATAAAGATAAAAACCCTCGTAATTACAAAAGGCAAATCAGGTGCACTTTTGATTAACAATAAAAATAAAATCATTTCCTGCCCAGCATTTGCTAAAAATACAGTTGATAAAGTTGGAGCTGGCGATGCAATGTTATCTATTTTATCTGTGACTTTAAAAATGAAGATTGATCCTGAAATTGCTATTTTGATAGCATCAATTGCAGCTGCGGTTTCAGTTGAAAGTATTGGAAATAAAGAAAGTGTTTCCTTTGATAGAATAGACAGATCATTAGAATATATTTTAAAGTAGCGTATAATTATGAAAAGAATACTATTAATTGGTGGTGCAGGATATGTAGGGGTAGAATTAGTAAAGACGTTATTAAATAATAATTACATTGTGACAGTATATGACCTATTCATTTATGGTGACAATTTATCATTAAATAAAATAAAAAATCTTAATTTAATAAAAGGAGATATTCGAGATTTAAAATTTTTAGATAAAACTATAAAAAATTTTGATTACGTAATTCATTTAGCTTGCATATCCAATGATCCAAGTTTCGATTTAAATCCAGAACTTGGTAAATCTATAAATTACGATCCTTTCAATGATTTATTGAAAATTTGTAAAAATAATGGGGTAAAAAGATTTATATATGCCTCATCATCAAGTGTTTATGGAATTAAATCTGAAGAAAATGTCAGTGAAAATGCAAGTCTCAAACCTCTCACTGATTATTCAAAATATAAAGTATTATGTGAAGAACAGCTTTTTAAAATTTGTTCAGATGATTTTTGTTGCACAAGCATTAGACCGGCTACTGTCTGTGGCTATTCAGACAGACAAAGATTAGACTTAGTTGTAAACATTCTAACAAATTTTGCTTTCAATAAACGAGAAATATCTGTTTTTGGAGGAGATCAGTTAAGACCCAACATTCATATAAAAGACATGTGCAATTCTTATTTATGTGTTTTATCAGCAGATACTAAGATGATCAATGGTGAGGCATTCAATGTTGGATTGGAAAATTATTCAGTTAAACATCTTGCAGAACTAGTAAAAGACAGTGTTGATAATAATACTAAAATAAATTACTTTAAGTCTAATGACAATAGATCTTACCACATATCATCAAATAAAATTAAGAAAAGCCTAGGCTTTAGTACCTCATTTACAATTAAAGAAGCAATAATTGATTTAAAAGATGCGTTTAGTAAAAAATTACTAAAAAATCCTCTAGAAAATGAGATGTACTTCAATATAAAAAGAATGAAATCAATTAATTTAAAATAAAAATTTATGAAAGTAAGATACTCTTATTTGAAACAACAATTTTCTAATTGCCCTGAACTTTGGTTAAATTTAAAAAAATTTGTTAAAACCGGGGATTTTACATTAGGGAAACCTCTAAAAACTTTTGAAAAAAATTTTGCCAAATTAATTGGAACCAAATATTCAATTGGGGTTAATTCTGGCACTGACGCTATAAAATTGCCCCTGAAGGCGATTGGCGTAAAACCAGGGGATGAGGTGATAACTGCGGCTAATACTTTTGTTGCTACAGTTGGGGCAATAACCGAACTAGGTGCAAAACCTGTGTTTGTAGATTGTGATGATACTTTTTGTATAAATGTCGACCTAATAGAAAAAAAAATTACAAAAAAGACAAAAGCTATCGTTCCAGTTCATTTTACTGGATATATGACAAATATGATAAAGCTTATGAACATTTCAAGAAAATATAAGATTCCTATAATTGAAGATGCATGCCAATCGATTTTAGCTGATATAAAGAAAAAAAAAGCTGGAACTTGGGCTTTGGCAGGATCTTTCTCTCTGCATCCTCTTAAAAATATAAATGTTTGGTCGGATGGTGGAGTGGTAACGACTAATAATCAAGCTCTATATAAAAAATTACTATTATTAAGAAATCACGGACTATTAGATAGAGACACAGTAGAGATTTGTGGATTCAACTCTAGATTAGATACATTTCAGGCAGTTGTAGGAAATTGGTTATTACCTCAAGCAAAAAGTATTGCAAAAAAAAGAATTTATAACGCAAAATACTTGGATAGAAAACTTTCTAAAATCAAAGGAATTAAAATACCCAAAAGACCAAAAAATTATAAAATTGTATTTCATCTTTATATAGTTTTTTCTAAATATAGAGATGAATTATATAAATATTGTTTAAAAAATGGAATTGAGGCCAAGATTCATTATCCAAAGCCAATATACAGACAAAAAGCATATAAATTTTTGAATCACAAAAAAGGTGATTTTCCAGTTGCAGATGAACATGCAAAAAAAATAATCTCCTTTCCTTGCGATCAACATCTAACTAAAAATCAATTAGATTATATTGCAAAGATAATACAAAAATTTTACAAAAACCGATGAAAATTCCATATGTAGATTTGTCTTACAAAAAAAAACATAGAAAAAATTTAATGAAGATTTTTGATAATGTTTTATCGAAAGGTCAATTTGTAGGTGGTGAGGAAATAATTAAATTTGAAAAAAATATATCCGATTTATGTAAAACTAAATACGCAATAGCTCTAAATAGCGGAACAGATGCTTTAACATTAGGATTAATTCTTTTAGGGGTAAAAAAAGGAGATGAAGTCATAACTCCACCGAATTCATTTATTGCATCAACAGCAGTTATTGCACATTTAGGTGCGACACCTGTTTTTGCTGATGTGCTTGAGGATCAAAACATCGATCCAAAAGAAGTTGAAAAAAAAATTACAAATAAAACTAAAGTAATAATGCCTGTACATTTATCAGGTAGAATGTCTAAAATGTCAGAAATAATTAAAATTGCAAAGAATTATAAAATAAAGGTAATTGAGGATGCGGCGCAATCTATTGGTTCAAAATTATATAATAAAATGTCCGGTTCATATGGAGACGTTGGTTGTTTTTCAGCTCATCCTTTAAAAAACCTAGGTGCAATAGGTGACTCCGGATATATGGTTACCAATAATTTAGAAATTTATAATAAGGCAAAAAGTTTATCAAATCATGGAATGGAAAAAAGAAATATAATTAAAAACTTTGGTTATGTATCAAGAATGGATAATATACAGGCTGCATTTTTAAATTATAAGCTAAAAAATCTTAAATCTATTATTTTAAAAAGAAGAAAAAATGTTGAAATTTACAAAAAAAAACTTGATAGAAATTCTGTATTTTTTATTGATGAAAGAAAAGAAGAATTTAATACTTACCACACTTTCGTAGTTCAAGTTGAAAAAAGGGATAAACTTAGAAAGTTCTTACTTAAAAAAAATATTTCAACCAGCATTCATTATCCAGTTCCGATACACTTACAACCAGCTTCATCAAAATACGGATATAAAAAAGGTGACTTTAAAAATACAGAGGAACAAGCAAAAAAGATACTCACATTGCCAATAAACGAAAATTTAAATAGAAAACATATAGAATATATTTGTAAATCAATTAATATGTTTTATAAATAAATCAATGAAAGATCATACTCAACTAATTCTAGACGGTACAAAAATAAATTGGCATCTTGAAAGGGTTAACGCTTGGCAAAGAGGTGAGAGAATTGCTCCAATAACTATAGATATGGCTTTAACAAGAGCATGTAATTATTCCTGTGGCTTTTGTTATGCAATGTTTCAAGAAAATGACAGAAAGATAATTAATAAAAAAGTGATTTTTGATTTTTTAGAAGATTGTGCTGAAATAGGAGTCAAGGGAATCAGCTTTGTATCAGATGGTGAAAGTACTATCTCTCCAGTTTTTACAGATGCGTGTAAGTACGGTTATGAGTTGGGCCTATCAATGGCTGTTGGAACAAATGCATTTGTTTTAACAAAAAATAGATTAGAGGATGTAATGCCTTATCTAACTTATTTAAGAGTTAATTTCTCAGCAGGAGAAAAAAAGAGGTACGCAGAAATAATGGGCGTTAAAGAAAACGCGTATGACAGAGTTTGTCAAAATATTCGAGATATGGTTGAAATTAAAAAAAAAAATAATTTGAAAGTTACTATCGGTATGCAAATGGTTTTGATGCCAGAGGATGCAGATCAGATTATACCTTTAGCTAAATTAGGAAAAAAACTAAGACCTGATTATGCCATAATTAAACATTGTTCTGATAATGAGGACGGAGGATTAGGTGTAGACTATGATGCTTACGAGAAATTATATCCTTTGTTAAAAGAAGCAGAAAAATATTCGGACGATGAATACAAATGTGTAATAAAGTGGTCAAAAATAGATGATAAAGGAAATAACAAAAGATCTTATCAAAGATGTTACGGAGCACCTTTTATGCTTCAATTATCAGGGTCTGGCTTAGTTGCACCTTGCGGTGGTTTATTTAATGAAAAATACAAAAAATTTCATATAGGTAATATTTGTGATACTAGATTTAAAGATATATGGAAATCAGAAAGATATTGGGAAGTAATGAATTATTTATCTTCGTCAAAATTTAATGCACAAAAAATGTGTGCTAGTTTATGTTTGCAACACAAGGTAAATGAAACACTAGACAATTTTGTTAAAGGAAAAGGTAATTTAATTCAATCAAGTGATAAGGCACCAGAACATATTAATTTTATTTAAAATTTATAATAATTATTCTAATGAAATTGTCCGATTACATAGCCCAATTCTTATCAAAAATTACCGATAGTGTTTTTGTTGGACAAGGTGGAAATATTATTCATGTTTTAGATAGTTTAGGAAAAAGAAAGGATATTAAAATAATACCATCACAAAATGAACAAGGCGCATCTATTGCTGCTGATGCATACTCAAGATTTAATAATAAAATAGGTGTAACAGCTGCAACAAGTGGCCCAGGTATGATAAACTTGATGCAAGGAATGGCATGCTCATTTTTTGACTCTATTCCTACTTTTCATTTTTCTGGCGCAGTAGTTACAAAACAACTTAGAAAAAATAAAAAAATTAGACAGATTGGTTTTCAAGAAATGGAGGTTGTTGACTTAGTAAAACCTATTACAAAGTATGCTGTTTTATTAAAAAATAAAAATTCCATAAGATATGAATTAGAAAAAATGTTATACTTTGCAAAAGAAGGAAGACCTGGACCAGTACTTATGGATTTACCAGATGACTTACAAAGAGCAGAAATTAATCCTAAAAAATTAAAGGGATTTAAAGCGCCTAAGAAGAAAAATTCTAAAATAAAATTTGAAAAAAAATTTTTATCATTAATCAAAAAATCAAAAAAACCAGTAATAATTTTAGGCCATGGTATTAATCTATCCAAAACCCAAAATGAAGTTAAAAAGTTTATAAAAAAAACAAATATTCCTTTTATGCCATCCTGGGCAACAATTGATCTATTCGATTACAATCACAAATTAAATGCTGGAACTTTTGGAGTTGCTGCAACCCGGTATGGTAATTTTGCAATACAAAATTCCGATTTATTAATTTCTTTAGGATGCAGGTTAAATACTCAAATTACTGGAAGTAATGTAAAAAGTTTTGCGCCTAAAGCAAAAAAAATAGTTGTTGATATTGACAATAACGAATTAAAAAAAAACAACGGCTTAAAAATTGATTTAAAAATAAACTTGGATTTAAAAACTTTTTTTAAGAAGATAAATCCTCGTATTAAAAGTAAAAATAATTATAGTCATTGGGTAAAAAACTTTATGGTCTGGAGGGATCGATATCCAATAACTAAAAGCAAATATTTCAAACAAAAAAAAAATAACAATCCCTATGTTTTTAT
>MDSZ01067225.1_pt1 | contig 12354 bp, 4 predicted proteins | sample 811201 | NCBI WGS metagenome assembly MDSZ01 (sample SAMN05326647, study PRJNA326480) | marine metagenome | isolation source: seawater | place: Indian Ocean: North | collected 2010
AATTTGATCAGATCTATATTTGTTTTGTAAATTTGTAATGTTTAATACGCGAGAAGGTAGTGAGTGATTATTACCACCACCCACTAAAGATGGGATTATCGACCCAGTGAAATATTCAGTTACTGTCGAACCACCTGCTGATTGAGAATGCCAAACATCGTAAAGCGTTGTATGAGATGAAGAATCGATTCCAATAGAACAAGAATAAATTCCAGTAGACACCCAGCCGCCAGTCATATTTGGTTTTGAGTCATATAGCGAAAGTTTAGAGCCAGATGGGTGCGTATTGTATAAAGAGCCTGAATATAGGCTGACTCTTATTAAACCAGTCCCAACGTTTGGAAGGTTAACTAGGCGCCCCCTTACATAATTGTAAAAATAAAGAGTGTTTAAATTGTCTGCCGCGGGCGCCCTGGAGCTGCTAAAGAAAAAGTTTCCCCGATCGTCGCGAGTGGTGGAGTCCCAACGGGCTTCAATAACAGGGCGCGAATAAAAGTATTGCGTTCCTCTGGCGAAAAATCTTTTTGTATAGTAAGATTTTGTGGCGCCATCTTTGATATTTTGCACGCTTTGCACATCTCCAGAAGATGCTGTTCCGAAAGCTTCTTGACTGGAAGTCAATTTGATTCCAATACCATAGTTGGCAATCCCGCCACCACCGGATCCTTTAATCCACCTCTCGACTAATGGGGTGATATTAATTTCTAAATTTTCTGTTCCTACTCTGAATAGCTGTTCGTACCTATAATCAGCAGAGCTTGATAGCCAATCGGCACCACCTGAGACTGAATTCCACGATGAAGTACTAGAAGCGCTCATCCAGTTCGAGCCTTCGTTTCCTTTAGTTTCATCTTGGTATGTCTCTAAATCTAATCCTACGCCTTCTTGCCATGGGCTTTTCATTGGATTTGCTACTAATCTAAAATCTTTTGGAACAGTTTTAGAAGTTGGAGCGTTAAAAAGTCGCAAATAAAAACTAACGCTGCCGCTAGCAGGAACGGTACCTGATGTTCTATCGGCACTTATATCGGTTATTGGAAATTTTATAAGTATTCGCGATAGTTCTTGAGAGCCGGTATACTGGCGCCCGTAGATTGAATACACTTCAAGCACATCGGCTAAACCCATGTTTGCGCCAGTTGCGCGCGTGCGCAAGTTAGGTTCAAAAGCATTAACAATAGTATTATCAGCGCTAGCTGTATATCTTTTTAACATTATGTAACCTTACCTTTGATATCCACAGAAGGAAATTTGATTTCAAATATAGCATTTTTTGGACACATTAAATAGCTGCCGTCTGGAGATAGGTTTTCATTTATGGAGAATGGAATATTGGCGTAGGCCGAGCCAAGTTTGGAAATAATTTGAACGTTTCTTACATCAATGATTCCTGGTATTTTGTTTAAAATGCTATATATGTTGCTTATATAGAGATGTTCTCCGATAAACATTTTATCTGAGTATTCTTGCCGTAGTGCGATTAATGCTTGATTTAGCACTCTTGTTCGATCCGCCGCAGAAAGCACTTTGATTGAAAAATTAACTCCAAGATTAATAACATAAGGATCTAAAATATCAATTGTATCATTGATCATTCTATAATCATTAATCCATGTTTTTAAATTATTTTTTGTTGTTGCGCTTGCAATAGCCAATTCGCCACTTTGATTAGTCGAAATAACATATAAATTTAAGTTTCTTTTTAACGAATCCGGATCTTTTTGAGCACTCACTCTCGTTAATGTTCCGAAGCTGCCAGGCATTCTTAAACATAAGTTTTCGTAATCTGCTTGTGTAACAGCTCTATTTTGAGTTGGAAAGGTATCTAATATTCTTCTTTTAAGTTCGCTATTGCTTATTGATGTGCTGCCAGCAGACATAGGTTCTTCATTGATTGTTTCGACCGATGCTACAACCTCTTGCATAGTAAGACGACTTAATGATGTAGGATTTTTAAAATCAAGCAAAGGGGTGTCAACTGTATTGAGAGAACCAACTCCAACACTTGAATTACCACGATTTGTAGTTCTAAAAGATATATCTAAAGTTGTATTTGTTGGCACGATACCGTAAGTCGAGTTTTTAGAAATGCGCGTTGGATCAAATGTTGTTGCAGTGATGTAGCTTTTTCCAAAAACGTCTAAAGCAACTTCTTGAGGTTTAGCTATAAGATTAGCTGATGATTCTTGACCGCTTCCAAATTGTAAATAAAGACCATCTCTTTCGCGCAATACAACAAATTTGCGCGATACTACTTTAGGTTTTAAAATAGATGGCACGTTGTCATTTTTATAATTATCATTAGGTATTTCTTCATAAATTATATCTTGAGATAAGTAATCAACTTCAAAATATTCATTACCTTCAGAATCCATAACTGTGATAATTTCGTTTATGGAGGTGCCTCCTATTTTGATTTTTCTGAATCTTTCATACGCTCCAATAGTTACTGAAGTGCGTCCAAACATACCAGAAACAACATTTCCGTAAGCTTTAATCGCAAAATGTGTAGGCGCACCGGTAGTATCAGATACTTGAGAAACAACAATTGGATTTTTAGGATCACTAAAATCTACATTTTCAGTTAATATGAAATTTAATTTATTATCTGAAGATAGTCTTGTGCCTTTAAGTAACATAGGTATGTATCTAGAATCTGGACCTAGACCGCTTGATTCTGCGGGTATTTGCACAAAAAGAGCGACCTTGCCATATGCCGAAGATGGACCGCTATTTTTATATCCTAATATTCTTCCGTGGCGAATGATATTATTATAACTAAATGCAGTATCTAAAAAAGATTCATTAACGCTATAATCTAAATAAAACGATAACTGATCGCCAACATACGCTACTGCATCAAGCATGAGAGAGCCGAATGAAGCTTCGCTAAAATCTTGAAAAGTGTCAGGATAAAATCTTTCTGCTATTTGCAGTAAATCGTCTCTAATACTTTGAAAGTCTCGATGAGTGTAGTCTATTGGTATGGTTATTTTTTGATCTTTTGGCATTAAATATCCTCGATATTAAGTAGTAATGTCTAGAAAATCCCTTATTCCCAAACGAGGGATTCTATATGTAATCCTCATTTGCATTAAATTAGAATCGGGGTCACCAGAAAACTGAATATCTTCTACAGTTATAACCGGTAAATAAAGTTCTGTTTGTGAATAAATTCTATCACGTAATAAAGGAATCGCATCTTCTGAAAAGTTGTGCATCAGATAAGATATTACACCAACTCCAAACCTTGGTTGCATCACTCTTTCGCCAGGAATCGTCAACAAAAGCATTTTAAAATTCTGCTTTATCATGGCTGGAAGTGTTTTTAACATACCAAAGCCGTCGCCCGAATCATATTGTAGCGGTAATCTTACACCAATCGAAGCCATTGTAATCTCCTCTATTAATTAGAAATATGTTTTATTTTTCACACAAATTACCTTTAGCATCAAAAGGGTTGCTAACAAGTTTGCTTCGCTTCCACCTTGGTAATATCTGATGTCCCTGGGTCGGCCTTAAAGCACCTTTCAGTGAACGAATCGTAAACGTAAATGGATCTACATCATCTGACAACCTGGAAACGTCGAATGTGCGAGAGTTATAATAAGTTTTAAATAATCTCTTTAACGTGCTACGAGAGTTTCTTAGTAAAACTTGATCCCATTCATCCCAGACAACAACAAACGGGGTAGTTCCAGGAATTGGCATTCTTTCAGGTGCAGACGCCCATCCTTCAACATATGAATATTGCACTTCTGTATCGGTTACATTCACTTTCATTCCCGGCTTTGATGAATTGCTAGCCATAGGTCCGGACGATTGACCGATTGGGGCTGTTTTCTCCCCTATTGACGGCAAAAATCCAAGATTATTATATAACGCAGTCATTGCGACTATTTTATTTATTGGCAAGATATAACGAGATAGCATTTTATATTCATTTTTTTCAACAAGCTTCTTCATTAAACAAAGTAACATTTTACTGTTGCCATCTAGTGGAGCAAACTGGGTTACTAAAGTGTCGAGCGCATCAACCTCAGAAGATACAATAAATTTCTTAGTATTATCGGGCCCTATTACTGAAAGAGCTACACCATACCTTACTCCTAGTTCGCCCGCGAGCCCAACAACCATGTCTTCTTCAGCAGGAATATCTTCTCCAGTAGCCTCAGATGCAAATACGTGTCTTAGGGTGCCGGGATATATGTCTGATAGAAAAAGCGAATCATCATTGTCTCTAACGATTGCCTGAGCTGTTTCGTTGGTCATTCTAACGCCGTTTATTTTTACATATTTTTCAATAACAAAAGGTTTTTCACTGTTGTATTCTGCGCTGAAGCCTATTTCTTCTACGTCCCCAATAGGTACAATAAGTTTATTGGCAAAAATATTTAAAACTTCATGCGGTGCAGAGTGGTGATAAGCACCAGCCATATATACAAGGGCGCCTTCGTCATCTTCATGAACATGATAAAAGCCGATGTATTCTTCTCCATTAGATTTTGTAAATTGACCGCCATTTGAATATAAGTTTTCAGCTGAGCCGTTAGTGAGAATATCTTCTGAGACTGTTTCTTTTAAATCTTTGTCAAGTTCTAAATCAATACTTCCTTGGCATAAATTTGTAAGCAAGTAATAATCAAGATTATGCACATCAGGGCTTAAATTTAAATCACCCATATTTTTCATTAGTACATCACCCATACTATTAAGTTCAGATTTTACCATTTCTTTTAATACTATCTTAGCCTGTTCTTCGGTGCTTTTGATGGCTTCATAGTTTAATCGTTCTTTATAGTTTTTGAAAGTTTCAAATCCGCGTGCATCTCCAGAAGATTTTGCAAATCTAAAATCTTCTCTTGTGGGATATTTATAGCCCTCTTGCATATCATTGATTTCATTTAAAGCACTAAGTACATGCATCGGTGGTTTAACTACAGCTCCTTCGTCAATCAATCTTCCATATGTTTGAACTGATTGTTCTAAAAAAGCATACCAAAACTCTTCATCTTTAAATACGTTAAAAGCTTCCCAAAATGCGCCTTGAGAATCTTTTAAGCTTTTTTCCATATCTTCAACAACAAATTGAGCAAAAATAGAACTACAAACTTCTTCAAATCGTGGCGCGAATTTGCTAAATGTGGCCATTGATTTAATTAAGTGTATACTAGCATATATTCTGCATGTTGCCTTTATGAGACCTTGGATGCCGGCTTTAGAAGTTCTTTCTAAAATTCTGTTATATGGTAGCTCTACAATACAGTCATCATTTTCTTTTAGTCTTTCATCCTCGGGTAATGTCTTATATGACTTAGATACTTCATCTTCGATTTCTTTAAGATTGATTAAATCAGTTTTTGATTTATCACAGGGACTAAGCTCTGGAAACATCACGTCTACAAAACCAAGCCACCCCTCGTTCTGAAGTGGTTTAATATAAATTTTAGGATTCATATACGAGCCGCCAAATTGTCCGGGATCGAGATAAAAAACACGAGCATTGTCACCATTTAAAAACTGATCTTTGCTCATGCCCATAACCATGTCATCTTCAGAGATTTTATTTCCATTAATGACAGCTTGATTATAAGCGGTTCCTCCAGGGCTATCAGTCTGATTTTCACCCACTACATATTCTGCATCTTCCCTAGTTAAGTTATCATATACTGCTCCATATTCCCAAGCAACGTCATTATTAATAACATCTTGCATTACAGTTTTAAAAGCAGAAGACATAAGATTATTGTATAGAGTTTTTGTTTCTTCAAGAGTTATACTAATATTATTTTTTGTCATTATTTCGTTAAATAAAACAACTTGGGGAGACTGTGTTCTTGTCGAATTAAAACAGCTTAAAAACTCTGGATAGTTAGTGTAGTCTAACCCTTTAAGCGTATCATCAGTTGCTAAAAATTCATACGATCTTTCTACCGTTACATCATCATTTACCGAAAGTAAAGAAGAAACTATTCTAGCTTTTTCTTCAACACTTAACGTAAGAAGATTAGCTGGTAAAATTAGAGCACTTTGATTTAATAAGTTATTGATATTTATTCTTGCATTATCGCTTTCAATATTAACAACTGCTATATCTGACATCAAAACATGTTCATGGGGACCTACAACTGACGAGCTAGCTGGTAAGAGTACATTGTTTTCGATTTTATGTGAATGACCGGCCATCATATTGGTTTTGCCATATCCATTTTCATCAATAAAATAAATATGCTTGTGAGTCTCTCCTTCAGGACTAGAATACATATCGGTTGTTCTTTCTTCAGCAACATGTACTTCAGATAAGAACATATCAATATCAAAACCATAAGACCATGGAGACCCTATCTCGACTAATCCTTTGTTGGCGTCTGTAAACCTCATTGAAATATCAGCATTTTTCTTTCTTAAGTTTCTTATAAAAGTAATTTCGCGATTAGAAGTATCAACGCGCATCGATGTATCGTACCCAAAATCAGGTAAAGAAATTTGCTTTACACCTCCTACTGGTGATATTCCTACTTGTGAATATGTTCTTGTGTATGGTATGCTATCGACGTATTCATTACTTGATGAGAACTGCATAAGATTCTCTGAATCATCTATTAAATTTGACATAGATTCTCGAAGCCATTCTGCTACATATTTAGGAAACATACCTTCGGGATCCTCTAAAATACTAAATTCATTTAACTCAATAAAATCAACGTAATTTCTTCTATTATATGTCCTTCTATAGTGCGCGGTTAATGGAACACCCTGTGTATCAGATAAAATCATATTTATCATGCCCCATTTTTTTTCATTGGGGCCGTTTCCTAGCATATCTTCTGAATACGAATTTAAAAGCTGCTTTAATAAACTTGTTAATGATTGAGCAGCGATCATCTGATCTTCTGGAGATTCAAACGGTATAAGTCCATTATCGCATCCCGGATCAGACACCAATGGCGGCAGTGCATCAGCTAATGGATCTCCATGAAGAGCATCAGCAATTGTGCCAATCTCATCCATCAAATTATTTTGATAATTTTCACACATTTGGGCTGCTTGTGAAGCCGTTGCTCTGCCTCTTAACAGCGATGTTCTGTAGTTACAAAAATCCTCAACTGCTTCGGGAGTAGCACACATTGTAGGATTTGCAGGCATATAATCATCGGGGTCAAGAGAGTCTAAAAAAGCTCTCATATCATTTTTTAAATCTTCAGGAAAAATCTTGCCCATATTATCAAAAAATTCTTTAACTGCTGCATTGTCTGGTAATCCATCTAAAAACTGCGGGTATTCAGATTCTATTAAGTCGCCTATAAGTGTGCTTGTTTGTTCATCCATATTTCCTAAGAAAGCATTCATTAATTCGCTTCTTGTAAGCATAGAAGAAACATCTCCTGTGAAATCAATAACATCTTCTTGATTAGATAATGCTGCTCCTCCTACTCCAAGTTTCTCAAACATATCTAATATTGTGTCGTTTACTGATGTTTGATCTCCTCCGCAAATAGCTCCAGCAATGGTGTTTGCAAGAGTATTTCTATTGTTTGCTTCAACTGCATTAAATGCTACGGAGCCAATAGTCCCGCCTATTTTACACATTGCACTGCCCAATAAGCGACATATTTTTACCATTAGTTTTTGCAGCGCTAATATAATCGCATTTTGTATTGCCAACTTAAGAGCATCAAAGGCTATTTTGCCAAAGTCTTTCCATTCAGGAATCCAACCAAATGGATTTTGCAAAACAGGAAGAGTTATTTCATTTCCATTTTTACAAAATGGAAGTTCCACATCTTTTATAAAATCAAAATAGCTTGGTTCAAAAATTGGAGCAGTTGGGCAATCAAAATATGCTAATGTTTCTGCTATTAATGGAGCGCCAGGAAATTTATTTAAAGCATCCATAAGCTCTAAAAGATTTTCACTATAATATTCTATAAGACTTTTAATGTATAATTGTAAAACAACTCCCTCATTTAAAGATTGCTGAGCAGTACTTTTGATTCCTAAAGTTTGTTGAGCTAAAGTTCTTCGTTCGCCTGGTAAGTTAGCTTGTTCTTCTGGAGTGGGTCTATTTTGTTTTCCGGAACGAAAAGGTTCCGTTGCTATAGTTTTAGCTGTTTGACCACGACGATCTAGCATTGTCGAGTTTTCACCAGACCATGGAGGCGTGTTTGTTATAGCAGTTCGATCTGCGCCTTGTGCGATTAAAGAGCTTAGTTGAGCGTTTTCGCTATCTGGCTTAAAAACATCGCCATTATCAATTTTTTGTTGCACTAAATCAGAAATTTGTTGCTGTTCTGATGCCGGCAGACCTACAAACAATTTTCCTAAGTTATCAACTGACATGTTTTGCAAAGCTGCTTCTATAACTCTCGACATTGCTTGTTCAAAAGTAAGACCAGCCATCAAACATTTAACAGAATCTAACATGAACTCAGCTAAACCGCATGCTTTGAGTCGATCAAACGCTTCTGGCCACATTTCATCTATAACATCTGCCGGCTTAGATGAATCTCCTTTACCAAATTTTCCTTTTAAAATGTCAAAACAAAAATTTACAAAAACAGCATCATCATTTTCTAATTGCTTATAAGCCTGAACTTTTGCAATAGAAGCTAAATCTTTCCAAGTATTTGTTGCTGCGGGATCTAAAACAAGTCCATACGGTTCTAATTTTTTATTTTCATAATCTGCTACAGAGTTCAGGCAATTGTTTTTTCTAAATAAATATACAAATGAATCGGCAATACTAAATGTAGAATCTAGCAAATCTTCGCCAAGCTGAACGCCTTTTTTAGCCAAAGCATCACCTACACAACTTAAAGCAGTTTCTGATTTTGCAGATGACGGAAGAGGCCAGTTAAATGTCTCCACCACTTCTGGATATGTGTATTTTGTTAAAAAATCTATCCACGGCATTGGCTCTCTACTTGTAAGACTCTCAAGCATTTTTTCTGATTGAGCAATATAAGCTAACGCGGTTTTATCTTTCAGTTCCCTTTTGCTTGTTAATGGTTTAAGTTTTTTAGGGCCAAATTTAAAAGGCTTGTTTCCACAACCTTCAGTTAGTGCTGTGATTTGTATTAGCTCATATTCATTTGAAAATCTAAATGTAATAGCGGTAATTCTATCGCCTGTAATGCCAACAACGGGGCCACCTTTTAATCTTAAGCCATGACCGCTGAGAAAATCTTCTAGATGTTGTTGAATGATTTTTATAGCGTCTGGGCCACCTTCTTCGTACCTGCGAAGGTTAAAAAGCAGCCCTGAACGTAAAAAAACCATATTGCCTTTGTCAACACTTCTAAAAATTGACAAATATCTACTGTATAGTTTTAATGCTTTGCGAATTTTGAATAAGCCATTGTTGAAATCTTCACCGGAAAATGTTACCGTTATAGGCGATAACTGATCCTCTTCGTCATTTTCATCAGGCTCAGCATCTTTTAAATCATTAATAACTTCTTGAGGCACTGAATATAATAATTTTACGTAAGATATCGCTCTTGTATCAAGATCAAAATTTTCATATTCAATAGCCGCTTTAACAATATTTAATGATTCAGTGCTTGTTTCTTTATTAAAAAATATAAGCAACGCCTCTACAGCTTCTTCTTGATGTTCTTGAAAAATATTTTCTGTATATTCGTCTGCCTCAGCATCTGATGCATCCGGAGATGGTATCAATGATGTGTATTTTGTAGAAACGGCTACTTGATATTTGCAATTTTTTTCATTATACCAGCACTTAGGATTTTTAGCCGGAACATCTCTCCATGATGGTGCGACATAGCTTGGATTTGGCTTACATTCCAAGCATGTATTTTCTGCTGGCATAGCAACCAAATCGTCGCATACATCTGGTATGTTATTTCCATCATAGTCTTGGTATTTTATAAATTTGGAAGCCATTATTATTCCTTAAGTTGAAAACACATTTCTACTAGCAACATATTTAAACCCAAGCGGCTTACAATAATTAAACTCCCAAAATTGTTTGTCAATTCTCAACATTCTCATTGATTTTTTGTATGAGTTTAAGTATTCTGTTACTGTTAGTGGTGCTGCGCCGGCGCGCCATGGCTCTAAAGCGGTAATTCCTGTGGCATTTGCTAATGTGATCTGTGTCATGGACATTCTATCTATTATTCCTATGAGAGTTCCCAAAATATCTGATAATTCTTTGATTGCATCTCTAACATTTTCACCTTTTGCGACACCTTGTAAATGATAAACCTCAGTAGTGTCGTTATTTAATCTAACTTTGTCTATAAAATTAGGGCTTGCTTTTCCCTGCAAATTTCCAGCATTAAGTTCAATAGTTGGAGCAACTGCTATTCTTCCACCGCGCGAAGAAGTTTCTCCATGTGTGCCGGCTCCTTTGAAAGCAAAGGAACGACCAGTAACTATTTTTACACCTTTAGCTTTTCCGATTATTCTTACTGCATCTGCTTTTAAAGCCACCGCAGACACATCCCCAACTTCTTTTCCATCACGTCCTGGAGCAAGTCCAAAATTTTTATCGACCTTAGTTAACGAGCTTACTAATACTCTGGCTGCATCAGCTGCGTAGTTATTTTCGACTATTTTTCCATCCATGTCGCTGTTTTTTCTACCATATACTACTGAAGAAACTCTTCCAACGCATATATCAATGCTATCAGTACCCATTCCACCTTCGCCGCCGGTACCACTAATTTCGCCGCTTGGCTTATCTTTTCCTAAACAAATCCAAGCATTGCCTCTTGGGCTGTTTTTTAAAATAGTTTCATTAGTAGAGCCAAAATAATTAATAACTGGTTGTGGGCCATCGGTTCCCAATATACCAGAATTGGGAGGTATATAGTTAAACGAATCTATTCCCATAACTTTTATTTTTGATTCAAAGCTTTTTAAAATTGTACGTCGGCGCGGAGTAAGAAGATTCATGTCGAAAAATGGCGAAGTCATTTTGTTTTACTCCTCCTCTTCATTATTAATTGTAACATCTTCCGCTCCCGAATCAGTTGGCCCTGCAGCTGCACCGCCAGCAACAATTGGCGGACTGACTTTTTCAACTGGTACAATTTCAATATGGACACATCCATTTTTAGCTTCAACACACCACCCAAATCCAGTAGGTGGACACTTTGGCCCGCCAGTCCAGCCAAAAGTAACGAACGTAGAAAGCAATTTTCCACTTTTTAATAATGCTTGATATCCGTTTGGATTAGTAAGAGGGGCATTTTTAAACTTTGTTAATGCTGAGCTTATTTGCCATAAATCGGCACCTGCTGTATCAAAAGCTATTCTATTTAAACTACCACCGGTGCAACCCTGCCCTTTATAAATACCGCCCGGCTTGCAATGTGGACTCTTGTGAGGTTCTGCAACTATTATGCCACATTTTTTAAGAGCTGCGCATAATCTTGTTATTTCAGCCGGATCCCAGTTTGCATTATCGCTTTTAGGCGCCGGGCCTGGGGTTCTTGGTATTTTGCATTTATCTGCAAAGCGCATAATCATATTTTGTCCATATCCAACTGTGCGTCCTCTAGAGCTTACTCTGAACCCTTTTGGCATTCCAAAATTAGTCAGAGCTGCGTAAAAATTATCTATCAAAAGATTTCTTTCGGCAGGGTTCGTTGACCATTCAGGTCCGACTGTTCCCCCTGGAATAGCTATCTTATCGCTAAAGCCTGTAGAGTCTCCTTCCCAATTATCGAATGCATTCTTAAGTGTGCTACACTGCTCCTCGCCAAAAGCATTTGTGACTTCTTTTTGTGTGACATCTGATATCTCGTCAAAGTGACAGTACTGTAAATTGTAACTGATGTCACCTTTATCTAAAGTTACCTCAACTATATCTCCAACAGTTGGTGTGGCTCCTGCATATCCAGACTTAGCTATAAACTTTGTGTGAAGCTGAATAAGCTCTAAAGCTCTAGTAGGTTTAATAGTGGCATGCAAGTCGCAAGGATCGGCATACATAGCATGAGGACTAGGAAATGGCGCATCATCTTCTGCTAAAATGCGTCCCCAAAAATAATATTTATTTGATCCTACAGGATAACCAGTCGGCAAAGTTCCCGGTGCTGCTGGTGTATCTGGATCAGATAATGCCAAAGTGCTGGAATCTTCCTTTACTTTGATTCCCATCGTCGCGCCAATTATTCCTATGCCCAATTTAACTTTTTCAGCCGCTTCATTAGAATCAGGATCGATGCGAGCGCTCTCTCTGGCGAGAGAAGCCTGGGTTTGGCCAATGAGCGCGGCATCAAAGCCCAGTTGAGCTAGCTTCCTTGCAGCGTTTCTAAAATCATCGCCCGGTTTAAAAGTGTGATTAACATTAATCACTGGCGTTAAAACTCTAACTTGAAA
>MDSZ01039717.1_pt1 | contig 12352 bp, 10 predicted proteins | sample 811201 | NCBI WGS metagenome assembly MDSZ01 (sample SAMN05326647, study PRJNA326480) | marine metagenome | isolation source: seawater | place: Indian Ocean: North | collected 2010
AAATGAGTTATCTTCTACAAATGTGAGTTTAGGAAGAAACTTTATATCTAGCCTTTTAGACAGCGCTTTTCTAACAAGATGGGAGTATTCAGTCAAGATTTTTACTGTTTCTTTAATCTCAATGCCACCTAAAGGAATTACGTAAACTCTTGCTGTTTTAAGGTCAGGGGTCATTCTAACCTCTGTTACAGTCACTAATTTTGAGTTTATAGTAGGTATTTTAGCCTCATTTCTTAAAAAAAGTTCACCAAGATTTTGTTTTACTAATTCTCCTACTCTTAGCTGTCTTTGACTAAACGCTTTTTGGGAAGTTTGATTTTTCATTTAAATTGACCTTCTTATTTCCTCTGATGAATAAGATTCTATTACGTCTTTCTCTTTAAAATCAATAAAATCTTTTATGCTAATACCGCATTCTAGTCCTGCGCCTACCTCTTTAACCTGATTTTTTTCTCTAAAAATCGAAACTATCTCACTATTAAAAACAACTACTCCATCTCTAATAATCCTTGCTTTAGATTTACTTTTAATTTCACCGCTTAAAACTTTTGAACCAGCAATTTTACCGGCCTTGGAAACTTTAAATATTTTTTGAATTTCAGCACTTCCTAAAATTGTTTCTTTAATGTCTGGCTCAAGTAATCCTGATAAAGATTTTTCAATATATTCTAACGCTTCATAAATAATATTAAAAAATTTTATTTCAATATTCTGGTCCTCTGCAAGTTTTTTTGCCTCTCTATTCGGTTTTATATTAAAACCGATTAATAATGCATTTGATGCTTTTGCTAATGAGACATCAGTCTCATTGATCATACCAACATCACATAAAATTAATTTTGCTTCAACTTCTTTGTGTTCTATTTTTTCGATTGCCATTTTTAGTGCCTCACTTGATCCTTGTACATCTGATTTGAGTATTATATTAAGCTCATCTTTGTTTTTCATATTTTCAAACAAGGTTGTTTTATCTTTAGCTAAAAGCTTTTTATTTGAGGAATTTTTTTTATTAAATTTAAGCATTTCCTTTGCCTCATCCTCATTTTTTGTAACATTCAACTCCACTCCTGCATTAGCTGAACTATTCATTCCTAAAATTTCAACTGGTGTAGATGGTAAAGCTTCGTCAACCATCTTGCCCTCATAATTAATCATTGCTCTAATTTTTCCCCAGGTATTACCGCAGACGAAATGATCACCTTTTTTCAATTTTCCATTACTAATTAATATTGTAGATACGGGTCCCTTGCCTTTATCAATTTTTGACTCAATCACAACTCCTTTGGCTTGGTCTGTATAAGAAGCTTTTAAATCTAATATTTCAGACTGAAGTAGAATAGCTTCTTTAAGTTTATCCAAATTGACTCTTTTTAAAGCTGAAACCTCTACAAATAAAGTGTCTCCGCTCAAATCTTCGGCAACTAGTTCATATTGCATCATTTCATTTTTAATTTTGCTTGTATTTTTTTCTGGTAAGTCACATTTGTTTAAGGCGACTATAATGGGAACTTTTGCTGCTTTTGCATGTTTAATCGCTTCTACTGTTTGAGGTTTAATGCCGTCATTTGCTGCCACTACTAAAACAACTATGTCAGTTATTTTTGATCCTCTTGCTCTCATTTCTGTAAACGCTGCATGACCTGGGGTATCGATAAATGTTATAATTTTACCATTTTCAGTTTTTACCTGATAAGCACCAATATGCTGGGTAATACCTCCATATTCACTAGACACAACATCTGTATCACGTAAAGCATCGAGTAAAGAAGTTTTACCATGATCTACATGACCCATAATTGTAACTACTGGTGGTCTTGATCTTACATCTCCGCCAAGTATCTCTCTTTTTTTATCATTTTTAATCGAAGGTTCTTCTTCGATGATAGGATTGTGACCAAACTCTTTTACTATATATTCTGCGGTATCTTTATCTATGTTATGATTAATTGTTGCGACTACTTTCATATTAAATAGAAATTTAATTATATCACTAGATTTTTCAGCCATTCTGTTTGATAATTCTTGAATAGTTATTTGTTCAGGTATTTTTACGTCTCTAAAAACTTTTTTAAATTCTTTTTTCTCCTCACTCTCTGGCTTACTTTTCTTTTCTTTCAATCTAGCCCGTTTCACTGAGGCAAGACTTCTTTGTTTAATCTCTATTTCCTCAACGTTCAGAGCCCTTGAAACAGTAAGCTTAAAATCTCTTTTATCTACTGGTCCTTTTAATTTTAGTTTACTTTTCCCTGCAGGCTTATTTTCTTTTTTTATAAAGTCTTTTGTTGCTTGTTGCTCAACAAACTTTCTTGCAAAATTTTTCTTTTTAATATCTTGACCGAAGTTTACTTTTGGTGCGCTAATATTTCTATTTGATGGCTTATTCGTTTTAAAAGTTTTCTTTTTTTCAACTAAATATGATTTTTTTTTACCTGATGAAATAGCGCTAGTGTCTATCTTTTTTTTTAAATTTGTCGAAATAGTAAGTGTCTTTTTTTTTCCTTTATCCATATCATTAATTGTAAGCTATCTCTCTAGCAGCCATAATTAAATCATCAGCTTCTTTCCTTGATAACGAAAACTCCTCTAGATAGCCTTCTATTCTTATTTTCTTTCCTTTGATTTCATCAAAACCACCTATTAACTCATCTGAGGATAGATCGGCAAAATCACTTAGTTTTTTTATATTTTTTTGACCCAAAATAACTAACATTCCTTGAGTCATACCTTTTAGATTTATCAATTTTTCTTCAACACCTAGCTCTTTTAATTTAATCGCAATTGCCTCTTTCTCTTTAATTAATGTTTCTTTTGATCGATTTATAAGCTCTTTAGCAGTCTCTTCGTCAATTGCATCTATTTTTGAAATATCTTCTGGCGTTGCTTGAGATATTTCCTCTGTCGAGGTAAAACCTTCTGAAACAAGTAGTTGTCCTAACGTCTCATCGACCTCAAGATTCTTAATTAATGTTTCTGTCCTATCCTTAAACTCGGCTTGCCTTCTCTCAGAATCCTCTTTATCAGTTAAAATATCAATTTCATAATTAGTCAATTTGGATGCTAAGCGAACATTTTGTCCCCTTCTCCCAATAGCTTTACTTAAATTTTCCTCAGTAAGAATAATATCAATTCTTTTATTTTCTTGATCAATCAATACTTTTTGAATTTCAGCAGGTGATAATGACTCGGAGATAAGAGTAGGTAAGTCTTCTGTCCATTTAATAATATCTATTTTTTCACCGTGCAACTCATTAACTATAGTTTGAACTCTACTACCTCGCATACCAACGCAAGCGCCAACTGGGTCGATTGATGAGTCTTGGGAATGAACACAAATTTTTGCTCTACTACCAGGATCTCTTGCTACAGATTTTATTTCAATAGTGCCTTCATAAATTTCAGGGACTTCTTGAAAAAATAATCTTGCTAAAAACTGCGGATGTGCCCTAGATAAAAATATTTGATGGCCTTTAAGTTCATTTTTTACCTCATAGCAATATGCTTTCACCCTATCACCAGTTTTAAGGATTTCTCTTGGAATTAGCTCATCTTTTTTGATCACGCCTTCTGCTTTTCCTAGATCAACAATCACATTTCCATACTCTAACCTTTTAATAATACCACTGAGTATTTGACCTTGTTTATCAATAAAATCTTTATACTGTCTATTCTTTTCTGCCTCTCTTACTCTGCTACTGATAACTTGCTTGGCACTTTGAGCTGCTATTCTTCCAAAATCAACTTGAGGTAAATCTTCATAAATTTTAACACCTACTTTAATTTCATCATCTTTTTCTCTAATTTTTTTTGCATCATTTAAAGTTATTTCTCTTGCAGGATCTTCAACAGTTTCAACAACTTCCAAAACTTTTTGTATTTTAATTTCACCACTTTCTCTATCAATTACTACTTCAATATTGTTGTCATTACCAAACTTTGTTAGCGCTGCTTTCTGTATAGCGCTTTCCATAGAACCAATTACTAATTCTTTATCAATAGACTTTTCGTTTGCTACAGCTTCGACTATTCTAAGTAGTTCCAGTTTATCTAATCCTCTATTTAACATTTCCAATACTCCTAAAAAAAAATGGGCTAATGCCCATTTTGAATTTTTAATAATGTAAAAATGTTTTAAAAGAAAATTAAGGTTTTTTCAAGATTACAGTTTGAATAAATCTTGTTTATCAGTCTTTTCCCAAGAAAATTCACCTTTATTTGTTGGTTTTCTTCCAAAGTGTCCATAAGCAGATGTGGTCTCATATATAGGTTTATTCAACTTCAGCATTTCTCTTATTCCCCTTGGAGATAGATCAAAGTTTTCTTCTATAATCTTTTTAATTTTCTCTACTTTTGAATCATCGCCATCTGCTAACTTTACAAATATTGAAAGTGGTTTAGATACGCCAATAGCATAAGCTAACTGTATTAAACATTTATTCGATACACCGGAAGATACAATATTTTTTGCAAGATATCTTGATGCGTAAGCTGCTGATCTGTCAACTTTAGTTGGATCTTTTCCTGAGAATGCTCCTCCACCATGTGGAGCAGCACCTCCATATGTATCTACAATAATTTTTCTTCCTGTTAAACCTGTATCTCCATCGGGTCCACCAATTATAAATTGACCTGTAGGATTAATATAAATTTCCTCATTCTTTAAACCATCTAAGTAATTTTGTGGAATAGATTTTTTTATATAAGGAATTATTAATTCTCTTACTTGATTTTGATTTAAGTCTTTTGAATGTTGAGTTGATATTACAACTGAAGTTACTTTTACTGGTAGATTTTTCTCATATAACATAGTGACTTGGCTTTTGGAGTCAGGTTCTATCCCCTTCAAATTTCCATTTTTTCTATCATGAGCCATTAGTCTTAGAATTTTATGTGAGAAATGGATCGGGGCTGGCATCAATTCTACTGTTTCATTACAAGCGTAACCAAACATGAGTCCTTGATCACCTGCACCTTCATCTTTATCGTCTTTTGAGTCTACGCCCATCGCAATATCTTTTGATTGTTCGTGTAAAAAAGTTTCAATATTTGCAGATTTCCAACTAAAACCTGTTTGGTCATACCCAATGTCTTTGATGCAATTTCTTACTTTTTGAATTATTTCCTCTTTATTGATTTTTGGACCTCTAATTTCACCGGCTAATACAACTTTATTTGTTGTGGTTAAAGTCTCACATGCCACTCTTGAAAAAGGGTCCTTTGACAAATAGGAGTCGACAACCATATCTGATATTCTGTCACAAACTTTATCAGGATGTCCTTCAGAAACAGACTCACTTGTAAATAGATAACTATTGTTTGTCATTATTTTTTTTATTTAAATTAAAGATTAAAATATATGTAAATAAAAGTATAAAAAATATCAAATCATTTTTATTTTTATTGCCAGATTTAATTAAAGGTACTTTCAGCTCAATATTACCAGCTTCATTAGGATTTAATTTTTTTATTACTTCGCCTTTATTATTTATTATGGCGCTAATACCTTTATTTGTTGATCTCAAAAGAAATGAATTATGTTCAATTGACCTAAAAATAGCCTTTGCAAAATGTTGGTAGGGGCCGATTGAATCTCCAAACCAACCATCCTCTGAAATATTTATTATTAAATTTGTGTTTATATTTGAAGCTTGAATAAATTTTGTAAAAATAATTTCGTAACAAATGAGTGGTAAAATATTCATTTCATTTACTTTCAAGTTTTCCTGTTTTTTACCTCTCAAAAATGATCCGTGACCTTCAGTGATTTTTTTAAGCCCAATTCTATTAAGTAGTTTTTCTAAAGGTAAAAACTCTCCAAAGGGAACGAGTTTTTGTTTTTTATATTCCTGCAAAATTTGAAAATTATTATTTACAATTACGAGGCTATTATAGTAAGCATTTCTCTCCTCATTAAATCTATTTACACCAAATAAAACATAATGGTTTTTATCAAAATTTTTAAAAAAGATTTTTTCAAATTCTAATAATTCTCTATAGCTATATCCACTGAAAACTCCCTCTGGCCAAATAAAAAGTGTTTTTTCTCCTTTTATTGGATTACTTATCCTAATTAGTTTTTTCAATCTTTTTTCAAGATCCTCAATACTAAGGTTGTACCTTAGTTCAAAATTTGGAGAGATAACCTTAATATTATATTTTTGGACTATTAACTTTAAATCTAAACGATTTTTATTTAGAGAATAATTTCCATAAATAAATAAAAAAAACATAATAAGGGGTATAAAAAATAAATAAATCAGTTTTTTTTTATTATTAATTTTAAAAAATAATACTGCTGGAAGAGTAAAAGTAGTAATTATTATTAGATTAAAAGCAAACAAACCAAATTTATTAAGAATTTGTATTATTTCTACTGACCATGAATAACTGTAAGCCCATAAATTCCAAGGAAAACCTGTTAAAATTTTAGATCTAATATAATCAGAGGCACCTAAGCTAGCAGATAAAAGAAGTAAAGAAACAAAGTTAAGATTTAAAAGTGGACCTATAAATAAAATAACTAGAGAGAAAAAAAGACTTAAGAAAAGTGGTATTAAAATTAAACCAAAAGGAATTAAAAATCTAAAACTTTCATCATAAGTTAGTGAATTAGTTATCCAGTATAAACCACTTAAATAAAATCCAAATCCAAATGAAGTTCCAAAAAAAAATAAATTTTTTTTGTAAGGTTTTTTTCTATAAATACCTTTAGATTTTTTTTTTATATAAACAATTAAATAAAAAAATAGAGGTAAAATTAAAAAGTTTATTAATGTAAAATTAAATGGCTGGAATGAAAAAACTGAAAGTGAACCAATCACGAAAGGTAAAAAAAATAAAGTGGTCAGACGATTGTCAAGATATTTTTCAAACATCTAATTTAAATATGAAAGAAATTTTCTTTCAATTTTACTCATATTATAAAAATCTGTATCTCTTTTGTGATCATAACCAAAAAGGTGAACCAAACCATGTATCCAAAGTTTATTAAATTTGGATTTAAAAGTAGATTTATTATTTCTATTTTCGATTTTATTTAGATTGATTATAATATCTCCCAAATAAATTTCTTTATCTTTTCTTAATTTCTTTTTTAATTCTTCTTTGTTATAAAATGGAAATGACAAAACATCTGTTGTTTTATTTTTATTTCTAAATTTCTTATTAAGTTTTTTTATTTTACTATCTCCTGATAATAGTAGAGTACAAAAAATTTTATTTTTATTATATTTTTTTAATTTTTTGTTTAATTTATTAATTTTTTTTTTTTATAAATAATTCTGGATTGTTTAAATAATTATACCATAATCGATTTTCCGAAATAATATTGATCTTAATCATTAGCGCTTTTATTATTATAAGCTCTAATAATTTTTGAAACTAATGGATGTCTGACCACATCATTGTGATCAAACTCAATAATTTTTATTTCATCTAAATCTTTTAAAATATTTTTTGATTTAATTAGACCAGAATTTAGTTTGTTTATCAGATCAATTTGTGTTGGATCTCCATTAACAACTAGTTTCGAATTTTCTCCAATTCTTGTTAAAAACATTTTAATTTGTGTTTTAGTTGCATTTTGAGCTTCATCCAATATTGCAAAGCAATTTTTTAAAGTTCTTCCCCTCATGAAAGCTAGAGGAGCTATCTCTATCTCCCCACTTTCTATTTTTTTGTCAATTTTATCTGCTCCAAAAAGTTCGTACAGCGCGTCATAAAGAGGTCTAAGGTATGGATCAACTTTTTCCTTCATGTCTCCAGGAAGAAATCCTAATTTCTCCCCAGCCTCTACTGCAGGTCTAGATAGAATAACCCTATCAATTTTTTTTTCCAACAACAAAGTCACAGCTACAGAAACTGCTAAAAAACTTTTTCCTGTACCGGCAGGACCTAAAGATATTACAATATCGTTTTCTTTTAATGCTTTAATATATTCAGATTGTTTTTTTGATCTAGCAATAACTGACTTCCTCGGAGTCTTAATGAGTTGTTTAAATGATTTTACGTTCGAGTCTTCTAGTTCAAAATTTTTTTTCACAGAAGATAGTATATCCTCCTTTTCAATAATTTTTGTTAAAAAATATTTATCAATCAAAAATTTAATTGCTTCACTAAAAACCTCAATTTTGTCTTTATTTCCTTTGCAAGTAATTGAGTTGCCCCTAAAAAAGACGCTTGTATTTGTTAACTTAGCTAAATCTTTTAAATTTTGATCAAACTGTCCGACAACAGCCATAAGCATTTCGTTGTCAGTAATCTGAAAATTAATTGTTTCTTTGTCAATTTTTTTTATAATTAGATTTGGATTTAGTTTAGTAAGTTCAGACATATTTAAGCAGCAAAATTCTCTTTTTCTAATACATCATCTATCTCACCGTATAAAGTATTTTGATTTCCACTAATAATTTTTACGCTTTTAATTTGTCCTTTTAAATTTTGATTGGATTTGACTATTATCGAGTTAGAAAATGGATCTCTTCCGAAAAAATCTGGGCCATTTTTCATTTTATTTTCAAATAGCACAGAAGTTCTTTTATGCAAAAGATTTTTTCTATACTTTATCTTAATTTCTTCTGCAATTTTTTGAAAAATTACTAATCTTTTTTTTGCAGTTTCGTAATCAACTTTCTCCATATTAGCTGCAGGAGTACCAGGCCTTGGGCTAAAAATAAAGGAATATGTATTTATATATTTTATCTCTTTTAGTAATTTTAAGGTTTCTTCAAAATCCTTATCGGTTTCACCTGGATATCCAATTATAAAATCACTTGAAAACCTTATCTCTGAATTATTTTTTTTTAATTTATAAATTATATCTAAATATTCTTTAATGGTATGTTTTCTGTTCATTTTTCTGAGAATTTTGTTTGAACCACTTTGAATGGGAAGATGAATTAATGGCATTAATTTTGTAAAATTTTTATGAGCCTCAATTAAATCTTCTGTAAAGTCTGATGGGTGTGAAGTCGTGTATCTTATTCGTTCAAGATTTTTAATCTTCGATATTTTTTCGATAAGTTTTGAAAGTTTAATTCCTTTATGATTATATGCATTAACATTTTGACCCAATAATATTATTTCTCTTGCTCCATTACTGACTAAATCGTTACATTCATTAAATAATTCTATTGTTGATCTTGAAAACTCGGATCCCCTTGTATAAGGAACAACACAGAATTTACAAAATTTATTGCAGCCCTCTTGAATTGTCAAAAACGATGAAATGTCATTGCAAGAATTTTTAATATCGCTTAAATCGTCAAATTTTTCATTAACGTCAAATTCAGTAAAGTTTACTTTATTTAATTTTTTTTCAATATTAAATAAAGTTTTGTTTAATAAATGATAGGATTGAGGTCCTAAGATTGCGTCAATATATTTTTCTTTTTTAAATAAAATGTCTCCTTCAGCTTGTGCGACGCATCCAGTAATAATTACAATTGGTTTTTTTTTATTTTTAAATTTTTTTTTTACTCTACCAATATCATGATAAACTTTATCTGTCGCCTTTTCTCTTATATGGCAAGTATTCAGTATATAACAATCTGCTTCTTCTATATTTTCAGTTTTTGTAAAATTACTTTCTTTTGCTATATCATAAATACGGTTGCTGTCATATTCGTTCATCTGACAACCAAATGTTTTTATGAAAAGTTTTTTTTTCAAATTATTTTTTAATTTTTGACCCGTATAATTCAAGCTTATGATCTACTAAATTATATCCCAATTTTTTTGCAATTTTTTTTTGAAGTTCCTCAATGTCTTTATCAACAAACTCGACTATCTCCCCACTATTTATATCAATTAAATGATTATGATCATCGTTTATTTCATATCTTGCTTTACCTGCTTTAAAATCATGTTTCACCAATATCCCTGCTTCTTCAAAAAGTTTTACTGTTCTATAAACAGTAGCTATGCTTATTTTATCATCTAAAGCTGTTACTCTTTTGTGCAGTTCATCAACATCTGGATGATCTTTAGACCCATATACTTCCTTTGACTCAGATAAAATTTTAGCTATAACTTTTCTTTGATCTGTAAGCCTTACGCCTTTTTGTTTACATTTTTCTTCAATGATACTCATAGTTTAATTTAACTAAAATATATGGGTTTAATCAATTTTTTTTCGATTAAATTTTGTGATAACAATTTTTCTACATTTTCTTGGCTAAATTCCTCTAAATCATTCTCTCTATAACCAAATAGTTTTATGTTTCTTGCAATTTCAAGACCTTTAGCAACTGCTATCGATATCCTGATAGCCGAAAAACTACCTGGTCCTTGGTTTACGATCACAGTAAAACTATGATCTAATTTAGCCTGATGAGTGTTAAGAAAGTCAATAAGCTCAGGCACTAAATCATTGTTTTTATTTTTTCTCTCCACTAAATTGCGAATAAAAAAATCTTTATTTATTCGTAAACCTAATTTATCATCTTTACCAATGCATTTGATTATTAAAAAATTATTTATCATTAGTTTTATTATTATAGTTACTAACCTTAAACAATCAAAGTTATTTGCCTTAGAAATTTCTGATTTTAATGATTTTGGTATGATTTCAATAATGTATCATAGATTTAACGAAAGTAAGTACCCTTCAACAAATATACAAATGAATGTATTTGAAGAACATCTTAAAATTATTGAGAAGGAGGGTTTAAAATTTATACATCCTAAAGATTTTGAATCTCAACTTTCACAAAACAAAAGTCAGAGGAAAATATTATTTACAGTTGATGATGGTTTGTTATCTTTCTATGAAAATGCTTGGCCTGTTTTAAAAGAAAAGAAAATTCCTTTCATTTTATTTGTAAATACAAGAGAGGTTGGATCTTATAATTATATGAATTGGGATCAAATAATTGAACTTTATAAAAATGAAAATGTTGAAATAGGTAATCATAGTCATTCACATGAATATCTTGTTGAAGAAGACCCAGAAACAATTAAAAATGATATTTTGAAATCAATAGAAATATTTGAAAAAAAATTAGGTAAAAATTCTGATTTTTTTTCTTACCCTTTCGGTGAATACAGCCTTGAATTTAAAAGAATAATTAAAAAATTAGGATTCAAATATGCTTTTGGTCAACATTCTGGTGTAATTGATGAAACAAAGGACTTATGGGAATTACCAAGATTTCCAATTAATGAAAAATATGGAGAGCTCAAAAGATTTAAAACATTAATGAAAACGCTTCCTTTTAAATATAAAAAAGTTTTCCCAGAAGAAAAATACCTTTTGCAGTCTAAGAATCCACCAACAGTTAAGATTAATTTCTATGAAGGTATAAATAATTTAGATCAAATTACATGTTTTTCAAATGAGGGTAGTAGGTGGAGAGACTCAAAAATTTCATTTTCAGAAAAAAATAATTTGTTAATTGAAATATCTGAAAAATTTATTGGGGAGAGAGGTAGAATAAATTGTTCACTTAGAGAAAAAGATGGTTTTTGGAGATGGTTAGGAATACAATTTGTTATTAGCGATAAAAACTAGGAATTCAACTCAACCTGTTTAACTGAGTTTACTAATTTAACAAATTCAAAATCAGCCAGTCTATTTTGAGTAATTATTTGATTTAGTATTTTAGTATATTCAGAACCAGTTTGAGCATAATTTTTTAAAGTTTCTGTCAAAGCCAGACCTGTTATATTTTTATTCTTGTCTCTAAGTTGCTTTCTTTTCGTTCTAAATTTTGCGTAACTTTTGTGTGTATTTAAATTATTTTTATATGCTTTTACTGAAGCTCTTAAAATTGGAAATTTTAAAATTTTATGACTTTTATTATCATCTCTATTTAGTGGGGCAATACCTTGTCCATCCCAAGTCCATTGACCAAAAATAGCATTACCCTCTAATGCAAATCTTGATGTGCCCCACCCACTTTCTTTTGCCGCTTGAGCTAAAGCAATTGAAACTGGAATTATATCCATTCTGAACATTAGTTCCTGTAAATCACCCTTTTTCACTTTATATTCTAAAAGTTTTTGCCTTAACCATTGTTTTTCCAAATCTGATGTATATTTTTTTTCAGAAAGAACTTTTAATTTTACTCTATCGTCTAATATTTTTTCATTCTCAGCAACAATTAGAGGTAATACTATTTGAATAAAAGTTTCTTTTTTTAACTGAACACTTTGTAGATTATTAAGATCCCTAGGAAATTGTGTAAAATAAATTGGTTTAACTAATTTATCATTTCTTACTTTTCTTAAATCATAATCAACATCTTTGAAAAGTTGAATAACAGTCTCTGTTTTCAAATTTAAATCAGGTAAGATTACCTCTGCAACATTTTTCTCTTTTACTTTAAGCTCTGGTTTCTTTACCTCTTTTTTAACT
>MDSZ01033218.1_pt1 | contig 12350 bp, 14 predicted proteins | sample 811201 | NCBI WGS metagenome assembly MDSZ01 (sample SAMN05326647, study PRJNA326480) | marine metagenome | isolation source: seawater | place: Indian Ocean: North | collected 2010
AATTAATTGAAACTTATAACAAACTGGGTATCCCGCTGCAAGAACAAGAAATACTTGCCGGTGTAGCAGTTGATGCTGTCTTTGATTCAATGTCTGTAGCCACCACTTTTAAAGATCGTTTAGCCGAAAAGGGCGTAATATTTTGTTCGATTTCTGAAGCCGTGAAGGAGCATCCTGAACTTGTTAAAAAATATCTAGGATCTGTAATTCCCAGAAATGATAATTTCTTCGCTGCATTAAACTCTGCTGTTTTTACAGATGGTTCGTTCTGCTATATCCCGCCAAATACTAGATGCCCTATGGAGTTGTCCACTTATTTTAGAATTAACGAGCAAAATACGGGACAGTTCGAAAGAACGCTTATCATCGCCGATAAAGGCTCTCATGTATCATATTTGGAAGGTTGTACCGCACCAAAAAGAGACGAAAATCAGTTACACGCAGCAGTTGTAGAGCTCGTAACCTTGGATGATGCTGAGATAAAATACTCAACTGTTCAAAACTGGTATCCAGGAGATAAGGATGGAAAAGGTGGAATCTACAATTTCGTTACTAAGAGAGGAGCCTGTAGAGGAGATAATTCAAAAATTACGTGGACTCAAGTCGAAACCGGTTCTGCAATTACTTGGAAGTATCCTTCATGTGTTTTACACGGAGATAATTCTGTAGGTGAATTTTATTCTGTAGCATTATCTGCATTGAAACAACAAGCTGATACTGGAACTAAGATGGTACATATTGGAAAAAACACTAAAAGTACGATAATATCCAAGGGAATTTCAGCGGAACGTGGTCAAAACACTTACAGAGGACAGGTCATGATTAATAAGTCTGCAACAGGCGCACGTAATTATTCTCAGTGTGACTCTCTATTAATTGGAGACAAATGTGGTGCTCATACATTCCCATATTTGGATGTGAAAAATACTAAATCTCATATTGAGCATGAGGCTTCTACCTCAAAAATTGGCGAAGACCAGATATATTACTGCAAGCAACGTGGAATCTCTGAGGAGGATGCCATCAACCTTATTGTGAACGGTTTTTGTAAGGAAGTGTTCAAAGAATTACCAATGGAGTTCGCGGTGGAGGCTCAGAAACTTCTTGAGGTCTCTCTTGAGGGAAGTGTTGGCTAGAATGTTAAAAATCAAAAATTTGCATGCTGGCGTTGAGGACATATCAATCTTAAAAGGAATAAACTTAGAAGTAAATGCTGGTGAAACTCATGCAATAATGGGACCTAACGGTTCTGGGAAATCTACACTCGCCCAAGTAATAGCTGGTCACGAGGATTACGATGTGGAAAAAGGCAGTATAGAGTACCAAGGTGAAGACTTGCTTGAATTAGATGTCGATGAAAGAGCATGTGAAGGCATATTTCTAGCATTTCAGTATCCTGTTGAATTACCTGGAGTTAACAATACTTATTTCTTGAAATCTGCTTTGAACGCGCAAAGAAAACACCGTGGTGAAGAAGAAATAGATGCAATGGATTTTATGGATATAATTAGCGATAAGATAAAACTGTTAAATCTTAAAGAGTCTTTACTTAAAAGACCCGTGAATGAAGGCTTTTCTGGCGGTGAAAAAAAGAGAAACGAAATTTTCCAAATGGCAGTTCTTGAACCAAAACTAGCCCTGTTGGATGAAACCGATTCTGGATTGGATATCGATGCTTTAAAAATCGTAGCAAATGGAGTAAATGCTATGAAGAATAAAGATAGATCTACAATAGTCGTAACCCACTACCAAAGATTATTGAACTACATAGTTCCAGACTTTGTACATGTTATAGTAGATGGTATGATTGTTAAATCTGGAGACAAAACACTAGCTCTAGAGTTAGAAGAAAAAGGATATGAAGAAGTAATAAAGGAATCAAAGAATTAAATGAAAGTTCTGAATAAAATTGAAGCCGATTTCAATAATTTCGTAGCTGGTGAAAATGATACCATTAAAAATCTCCGTTTGAAAAATTTTAATGAATTCAAAAGAATAGGAATTCCAACTTCCAAAGAAGAATTTTGGAAGTTTACAAATCCCTCGGTAATTAAAGATTCGGAGTTTAGTTTGGGAATATCAAGAGAGATTACTGATAATGATTATGATATAATTTTAGTTAATGGGAAGTTAGTTAAAAGAAACGAAAAAATTGTTAATAATGACATTACAAACAGTTTATATGCTAAAACTATAGATAAAACAAATTTTGAAATGACTGAAAATCCTTTCATAAATTTGAATAATGCTTTTTCAACAGATGGATGTGTTATAAACTTTGGTGACAATTCAGAAGAAGAAATAAGTATTCTTAATGTTGTAGATAATACAAATTCTGAACAAATTACTCATCCAAGAATAATTATTACAGCAGGAAAAAATTCATCGATTTCTGTACTTGAAGAAATACGCTTTTTGGGCAATAATAATAATTTAGTTAATTCGGTTACTAACTTCCACCTAAGTGAAGGCTCAAGCGTTGAGCATGTAATAATCGACGATTACTCTGATAATACATACCAAATATCAAATGTCATAGTTAAGCAAAAAAGGGATAGTACATTTTCTTCTTACAACTACTCTAATGCGAAAAAACTTGCTAGAAGAGATTTTATTATTGAACTAAAGGAACGTGGATCGCATTGTGATCTAAGAGGCGTGTACTTGGCAGATGAAAAAAACCATATTGACCACCACACTATAATTGAGCACGAGGACGAACACTGCACAAGTAACGAATTATACAAAGGAATTCTATCCGGAAAATCTACAGCAGTTTTTAATGGAAGAATACATGTTCACGATGCTGCTCAAAAGACTGATGCTATCCAAAGTAACCAGAATCTTTTATTGAGCGATAATGCTATAATTCATACTAAGCCTGAACTTGAAATTTATGCAGACGATGTAAAATGTACTCATGGAGCTACAATTGGCCAGCTTGATGAAAAGGGAATCTTTTATCTCAGGGCCAGGGGAATTAAGAGAGAAGATGCTCAGATAATGATGATGAGAGCATACATTGGAGAAGTGTTAAAGGGAATGAAACATAAAAAAGCCGAAGAAATTTTGTTGGAAAAAATAATAGATAATATCCCCGATGGAGGCTGATGGTAAAAGAAGAGTTTCCCATTTTGTCTAAAGAAGTAAATAACAAACCACTAATTTACTTAGACAATGCTTCAACAACACAAAAACCAGCTTCTGTTATAAATGAAATTCAAGAATACTATGAGTGTACAAATTCTAACATACACAGAGGCGTTCACCAGTTAAGTCAAAAGGCTACCGAAGAGTATGAGGAGGCTAGGACAAAAATACAAAAATTTATTGGGGCAAAGTCGCCAAAAGAAATCATTTTTGTTAGAGGCGCTACAGAGGCTGTGAACTTAGTCGCTAACAGTTATGTGAATCCGCTAATTTCTGAAGGTGACAATATTATAATTTCTCACATGGAACATCATGCAAATATTGTGCCGTGGCAATTAATAGCGAAACAAAAAAATATTGAAATTAAAGTAATTCCCATTAATGAAAAGGGCGAATTAATAATTGCAGAATTAGATAATTTAATTGATAAAAAGACTAAATTTATATCATTAAATCACGTTTCGAATTCACTAGGTACTGTAAATCCTGTAAAAAAACTAATTCAAAAAGCACATCAAAATAATATCCGAATAATGATTGACGGCGCTCAGGCAGTTCAGCATATGAAAGTCAATGTTACTGATTTAGATGTTGATTTCTATTGTTTTTCAGGCCACAAAATGTACGGCCCGACCGGAATTGGTATACTGTATGGTAAAAAAGAAATATTAGATGAAATGGAACCTTACCAAGGTGGTGGGGACATGATTAAATCTGTAACTTTTGAAGAAACAATTTACAACGATGTACCACATATATTTGAGGCTGGAACTCCAAATATTGTTGGAGCTATTGGGCTTGGTAAAGCGATTGATTTTATTGAGAAGACAACCCTTGAAAAGATTGAAGAGCATGAGATGGATTTGCTAAAATATGCAACTCAGAAAATAAGTAAAATTGAAGGAGTCCGAATTATAGGAACTTCCGAAAATAAAGCAAGTGTTATTTCATTTGTGATTGACGGGATTCATCCTCATGATATAGGAACTATTATGGATAATTTGGGAATTGCTATAAGAGCCGGGCATCATTGTACTCAACCTATCATGGATTTTTATGATATTCCCGCCACAGCGAGAGCATCGTTCGCCATATACAATACAAAAGAAGACGTGGATAAGTTAATTGAAGGAATTGAAAAAACTAAGGAGGTTTTTGCGTGAGCGAATTTAACGATTTGTATATGGAAGTCATATTAGATCATAACAAGAATCCAAGAAACAAAGGAGTTATTGAGGAGCACACTAATCACGCTGACGGACATAATCCACTGTGTGGTGACAAAATTTCATTCGATCTTATAATTGAAAATGATACTGTTAAAGAAATTAAATTTACGGGGTCTGGTTGTGCTATTTCTACCGCATCTTCTAGCCTATTGACTGAGCACATAGTTGGAAAAAAGACTTCTGAAATACGCCATTTGTTCGAAGAATTTCACGATCTAGTAACTACAGATAAATCTAATACTAACAACCTAGGAAAATTGTCCGTATTCGAAGGTGTCAAAAAGTATCCCGCTAGAGTTAAATGTGCAACACTTGCATGGCATACCTTAATTGCTGCTATAGATGGTAATGAGGAGGTTAGTACTGAATGAGCGATTTAAAAGAAAAAATTATTGAATCTATAAAGAAGGTATACGATCCTGAAATACCAGTTAACATTTATGAACTAGGATTAATTTATGATATAAAAATTAATAAAGGAAATGTAGAGGTAATTATGACTTTAACATCACCATTTTGCCCTGTGGCAGGAAGCATGCCAAAAGAAGTTGCTGCAAGAGTATCTGAAGTTGACGGTGTAAAGAAAGCGAATGTAGAATTAGTCTTTGAGCCTCCATGGACAATGGATTTGATGTCTAACGAGGCTAAGCTTGAGCTAAACATGACAGATAGTTTTAACATATAGAGATATGAGAAAAATAAATGTAGAAGGATTGCAATGTACCCAGGCAGTAATGGCTGTGTTAAGGGAAATGGTTTCTATGGCAGATGGAGAAGAAATCCACATAAACTATGAAGAACCAAATGCAAGAAGAGATATTATGGCTATGGTAAAAAGAAGGAAATACAATCTAGTTAGTGAGGGAGACAAAATTATAGTTTTAGCAAAATAGTTATGTCTAAAATCGAAGATTGCTTAGTAGATGCGAGAATGCCTACAAAATTTGGAACATTTCAACTCTATGCATTTCCTGGAGACGATGAAACAAAAGAAGATTTAGCTTTAGTTATGGGAAAAATCGAAGGGAGAATGCTCGTAAGAGTACACTCTGAATGTTTTACTGGAGATGTTTTACACTCGATGAGATGCGATTGTGGGGAACAATTGGACTTGGCCATGGAAAGAATAGCAAAAGAAGAGAAAGGTATTATTGTTTATTCAAGGCAAGAAGGCAGAGGGATAGGATTAGTAAACAAATTAAAAGCATATAATCTTCAAGATGAAGGATTAGACACTGTAGATGCAAATATTGCTCTTGGATTTAATGCTGAATTAAGAAATTATAAGAATGCTGCTAAAATATTAAGGAACTTAGGCGTCGAAAAGATAAATTTAATGACAAATAATCCTTCTAAGGTTGAAGATTTAACTGAGGAAGGTTTTGACGTGACACAAACAAAACACCTACCTAAGCCCAACGAAGAAAATAGAGAATACTTAAAAACAAAGGCTAAGAAAATGCGGCACGATATATCTATTGACTAACGAGTAAAATTTTTCTTTACACTTTTGTTTTCCGGCTTACCTGCAATCGTCATTACCCACAAGACAAATACTCCCATTATTAATGCATATTGACCTGTATGCCACCAAAAGTAATGGAACTTATCCCAAGTACTGAAATCATAAATGTTTATTAGATAATAGCCTGAAAGAATCCTTATCAGATTCTCAATAAAAATGAATACTGCTGCATAAATAGCCCATTTGGCCCGAATCATAGGTTTGACTCCTCTAAAACAAAGCACTAAAAGACTCAGAAAGACAGTCTCATGTAATCCACTGCACTCAGCTACAATCTCCATATCAATAATATCTGCGTACGCTAAAATTGTCGAATTTTCACCTCTGATATAAACCTCAATACCAAGAGAGCTTTGAATAACATATAGAACCCAAGTTAGAAATTGTTGATACAGTAAAAGTGAGTTTTCACCTCTGGTCAAGTACTGGAACAAAAGATCTACAGGTAATACAAAAAGCATAACTAAAAGAAAATTAAATGCAACACCGACCAAAACTTTTTCAGATTTTTTTTTAGCATCAAAAGATTCACATAGGTATTCCTCAGCATTATCGAGATAAAAGCCGAAGTTATCTGCATATCTTTCAAAAAGATAATTTGGTTCGACTGATATTGGACCTCTAACAAAAAGTAGTACTAAAAATAACGTAGAAATTAATAACGATAGAATACCTGTTGCCCTATCATCTGAACTAAATCCAAAGAAAATTAAAAAAACTGAAATTAGCAGTATAATGCCTCTGAGGATATCGTCACGCGATAGAGGCTCCAGCTTTACATTTTCATTATCTACCACAAACATCTAAAGCTAAATGTAGATAAAACCTTTACATTAATTATCAAGAAAAATTCTGACTGCATCTAAGACTTCTTTGGTTTTAGCGTAGGTTAATTTACTGTGCGCTGATTTGAAATTTAACCAAATAAAATTTTGATGCTCAGGACTTAGCTTAACGTCTTTCGTATAAGATTCGGCCAAAAAAAATATAACCTCTTTTGCTATTGTTGAATTATCTTTTAAAAAATTATATTTTATTCCATGCCTGAATCCATTAAATATTTTAAAGTCTACTATACCGGTTTCTTCAACCAATTCTCTTTTGGCAGTTTCTAATTCAGTTTCGTTTCCTTCAACATGACCTTTTGGAAAATCCCAATGACCTTCACGGCCATTTAATTTGGAAGGATGCTGAATTAGTAGAAACTCGTCCGAGTGAAACAAAACAATTCCACAGGACTTTTCCATACTTTACAGTCAAGAATCTGCTATAACTAGATTTTCTATGATTAAACTTAGAATTAATCTCTTCTTGCCCTTGACAATGCACTTGCAACTATTCCCAGTGCAAATATCGTAAATATTGGATCAAAGCCTGGTAAGAAAACACCACGTATCCACAGTGTTGCTGTAACGGATCTAGCTTCAGTCTCACCTTGCAAAGTTGTTGCAACCTGCAAAATTACTGTATGGTATTCATTACTCCACCCAACAACAGTGCCCCTCGGAGTAGCTACTGTTAGTTGAACTGGCTGTTCGCCTGAAGCATCAATCTGATACTGTGCTGCTGCAAGAGCGACCGTGAAACCCGCATCTTCTAAATCTTTTGCATTCATCACATCTACTGCTATAGTATCCTGATAATTACCATTATTAACTGCTATAAAATTCAGAACAAATTCTTTACCTGGGCCTATTTTTTGGAAGGGTTGGGATGCCTGAACAGACAGTCTTGCGTATTGCTGAACAATAACTGCAAATCCAGCATTCTTATTAACTTGATTTAGCTGAGTATTAGTTTCTCTCCCAGACGCAAGGGCATTGACTTGAACAGTTTTGTATGAAGAGCGTGTTAAAGCCAAAGCGCAAACTGGAACAGTGATACTACCGCCTGGTGCTAAAGTAACTGAAACAGCCCCCGGAGATATTGTAACTCCCCCGCCCGAAAGTGAAATATCCACATCAATTGTTGCTTGCCCTTCATTAGAAATTACCATTTCGGTACAGCCGATTCCGCTAGCTCCAGGTCTAACATCCAGTTGGACTTGACCATTGGTAAAACTTATGGAATATGCAACAGCTGCTTGAGCATCTGCTGGTGGAGTAAACATTACCAGAGTTGTTCCCAACATGAGCGCTGCGAGTAGTAGAGCTTTCGAAATTTTAGTCGCCATTATTTTTTCCTCCAAGGGGTGCATTGACTGACATACACAATTTCACACCTTGGCTACCACATAAAAAGGCTTTCTTTACAAAATGAAATACAAAAAAGAAATTAAATGATTAGAAATTAACCTAATTTGGCTATTAATTCTTCACGATTAGGTTCTACCAAAATACTTTTATCTTCAAAAACTATTACCGGAATTCGACGCATTCCGTTATTTAGTTGAATTGCTTTCTCTGTGGCTTCTTTATCATTTGAAATGTCTATGTAGTCATAATCTATATTTTTCTCAGCAAATACTTGCTTTGCCAGTATACAATCTCGGCAAGTAGGTGTTCCATACATTAGTATTTTACTCATGATTAGTATCTGAATATGATTCTACATCTAAGCATGAACATATTAAATTTCTGTCACCGTGCGTATTGTCCACTCTACCTACTGAAGGCCAAAATTTGTTTGTTTTTAACCAAGATTTAGGATAGGCGGCTATTTCTCTTGAATACTTATGACTCCAATTGTCTGAAGAAACTTCGAGGGATGTGTGAGGTGACCCTCGTAATGGATTATCTTCACTTGAAAATTCCCCTGATTTGACTTTATCGATCTCACTTTTTATAGAACACATTGCTTCACAAAATCTATCTATTTCAGCTTTAGACTCCGATTCTGTAGGCTCTATCATTAATGTATTAGCAACAGGCCAAGACATTGTGGGCGCATGAAATCCATAATCAATCAACCTTTTCGCAATATCATCAATTGTTAAGCCTGCATCTGCAATTAAAGGACGAGTATCTAGAATACACTCATGCGCTACAAGACCCAACTTACCTTTGTAAAGCACAGTGTAGTCATTAGATAGTTTTTTAGCCATATAGTTCGCATTTAGTATAGCTACTTCCGTAGCATATTTTAACCCTTCAGAGCCCATCATTACAATGTAGGCCCATGATATTGGTAAGATACTGGCACTTCCCCAGTATGTTGCCGAAACAGGGCCGGTCTTACTCATAGACTTATAATTTTCTAAAGGATCTGAAGGTAAGAATTCTGCCAGATGTGAAGCAACGCCTATTGGACCCATTCCGGGACCGCCGCCTCCGTGTGGTATGCAAAAAGTTTTGTGTAGATTAAGATGGCAAACATCAGCACCTATGTCTGCAGGTCTACATAGGCCTACCATTGCATTCATATTAGCTCCGTCCATGTAGACTTGACCGCCGTGTTGATGGACTAAAGAACAAATTTTCTTAATTTCATCTTCGAAGACCCCATGAGTTGAAGGATAAGTAACCATAGCTGCAGCTAATGAATCCGAATACTGATCTATTTTTGTTTTAAAATCAGCTAAATCTATATTTCCCTCATCATCGCATGAAATACCCACTACTTTCATACCAACCATTACGGCTGAAGCGGGGTTTGTGCCATGAGCTGAAGTTGGAATTAAACAAATATTGCGGTGAGAATTACCCTTGTCTAAGTGAAAATCTCTTATTGCAAGCATTCCTGCATACTCTCCTTGGCTGCCAGCATTGGGTTGAAGAGATATTTTCGCAAATCCGGTAATATCACAAAGCCAACCCTCTAAATCATTGAACAGGTCATAGTATCCTAGTGCTTGGTCTTCGGGAGCAAACGGATGCAAGTTAGAAAATTCTGGCCAAGTAACAGCTTCCATCTCCGTAACGGAATTTAATTTCATAGTGCAAGAACCTAAAGGAATCATGCTAAAATTTAAAGACAAATCCTTCGTTTCAAGCCTGTGGATATATCTCAACATTTCAGTCTCAGAATGGTACGAATTGAATATTGGATGAGTTAGAAATGAATCAGTGCGCCCTAGCGCATCTGGAATGCTATTGGTTAATGGTTCTTCTACAGAAGATTCAAATATTTCAAGTATGGCTTCCACATCTTTCATTTCAACTGTTTCGTCTAAAGAAATACCTACTGAGTCATCGTACTTCCAGAAATTATAACCTTTCTTTAAGGCTAAGCCTAATATACTTGCGGAATCACATTTAACTCGAATTGTATCAAAATAAAAATCTGAATACAGTTCAAAACCACTTTTTTTGAGACTTTCACCCAAAATTCTAGTAAAGTAGTTTATTCGTGTCGCAATATTCTTTAACTTTTCTGGACCGTGATATATGGCATACATAGATGCCATAATTGCTAACAAAACTTGAGCAGTACAAATATTACTAGTAGCTCTGTCTCTCCTAATGTGCTGCTCTCTTGTCTGTAAAGCTAGTCTAAGAGCATCATTTCCGTGTGAATCCTTTGAAACTCCAATTAATCTTCCCGGAAGATTTCTTTTTAACTTATCTTTAGTAGAAATAAAGGCTGCGTGAGGGCCTCCATAGCCCATTGGAACTCCAAACCTTTGAGAATTACCTATGACTATATCTGCACCCCAACTTCCCGGTGATTTCAAGAGACAGAGTGACATAAGATCTGCTACAACGATAACTAGACTTCCCTTTGCATGAGCCTCTTCAACTAATTTAGAATAGTCTCTAATTGTGCCAGACCTGCTTGGATATTGAACCATGATTGCAAATATGTCTTCATCAACAGTAAGGTCTGAAGAGGAGACTTCTACAATCTTAATTTCTAAAGGCTCAGCACGGGTCTTAACTACATTGACTGTCTGTTGATTCATATCATCAATTATAGCCAATGTAGACCTTTTTCCTCTCAAAGCATTGCAAGCCATGCTCATTGCTTCCGCGGCTGCTGTAGCCTCATCAAGCAATGAAGCATTTGCAATGTCCATACCGGTTAAATCTGAAACCATTGTCTGAAAGTTTAGTAATGCCTCTAGACGACCCTGTGCAATTTCAGCCTGATATGGAGTGTATTGGGTATACCAACCAGGATTTTCAAGGATATTTCTCTTAATAACTCCAGGAGTTACAGTTCCGTAATATCCATTGCCAAGATAACTTTTGAAAACCTTATTTTTAGAAGCGTAGGACTTCAAAATTTTGAGGGCTTCTTTCTCACCGATACCATCGCCTACGTTTAGACGGGAATTGAGTACGATCGAATCTGGAATAACATTATTGATAAATTCAGACATTGAAGAAAATCCTAAATCATTCAACATTAATGCAATATCATCGTCAGATGGACCGATGTGACGCTCTGTAAAAATGTCAGGGTGTTTTTGATATTTGCTCATAAAGGATTTGATTCAATGATGGGTGGGCCATATGAGTGTTTCGCTTAAATTAGGCATCCGTTTCATTTATTTGCCCTTTCCTAACTACATAATTCCATGGTAGTAAATGCCACAAGGCTTTTTACCGTGGAAGAGGCAAATAGCCTCCTAGATTTAATCGATCCTATAATTATTAAGTTGTCCGATTTTTCTGTAAAACAGGAAATGCTAGAAGAACAACTGGAAGAAATAATGGAAGAGGTAAAAGATGATTATCGAGCAGCTCTAAGGCCTGGTTGGGAAGAATTACAAATCGAACTCGAAAATAATATCAATATAGTAAATAACTTAACAATTGAACTGGGTAAATTAGGTGTGGAGATAGATGATCCTGCACTAGGTATCGTAAATTTTCCATCACTTAGAGGAATAGAAACAGTATTTTTATCATACAGGCTAGGTGAGAAATCTGTAAGATACTGGCATGAGTACGATGAAAATTATGAATCGAGACGTGACCTGGAACAGGAACTAGATATCATAAAGCAATAAATCTTTAGAAGAGGCCCTAATGGAACACTATGCTTAAAGCAAAAGAAATAATTATTTTTCTTCCGGGAGATGGAGAAAAAGAAATCTTCAAAGATGTAGAGTTTCAATCAAATCCAGAAGCTGGACTGCTAGCCATATTCAGGGATAACGGAAAGGAGTCCATAATGTTTTCTGGTCACAGCTACAAGATTGAAATGAGTGAAAAAGATGCAAAAGAATCATACGATATGGCACAAAAAGCTCATTTGATGTCAAAAGACCAAATGAAAATGATGCTAGAGCGTGAGACAGGCCCTACTGACAGATTTAGCTCTTCTTTCGGATAATGCCTAAGATAAAATTAGTAGTTTTTGACATGGACGGAACGATTATTGAACCTCGTTCATCATGGGCAATGATTCATGATTACTTTGGTACTGATAATTCTGAAATGTTACAAATGTATATTAATCACAAGATCTCCGATAGTGAATTTGTAAAAGCTGACATAAAATTATGGAATAGTAGAAGTGAAGTGCCAGTAAATGAACAATACATAAATTCAATTTTAGAT
>MDSZ01175669.1_pt1 | contig 12350 bp, 10 predicted proteins | sample 811201 | NCBI WGS metagenome assembly MDSZ01 (sample SAMN05326647, study PRJNA326480) | marine metagenome | isolation source: seawater | place: Indian Ocean: North | collected 2010
CGTTGATCGTGCTGAGGAGGTCCGGTACGTGTCACAGATCGACATCTCGACTCGTGAGTCAGCCAGTCTCGCGATGACGGTCGTGGACGCCGCGCTGGAGACACTCGCGGGTGTCCGCGGCGGTCTCGGTGCGGTGGCTAACCGTCTCGAGTCAACCATATCTAACCTGATGAATATTTCGGAGAACACGTCCGCGTCAATGTCTCGGGTGATGGATGCCGATTTTGCGGCCGAGTCGACCCGACTCGCGCGTGCCCAGGTACTGCAACAGGCGTCGGTGGCGATGCTGGCACAGGCGAACGCGACCGCGCAGACAGTGCTAAGGCTTTTGGAATAAGTGCCGATAAAGGGTACGGAAGGGTAAATAAGACAGAGATATAGATGTCAACTGTAGATTTTTTAGGCGCACTCGGGGCGGGGTCGGATATTGACTCCAAGTCACTGGTCGAGGCATTGGTGTCGGCGGAGCGCGCCCCCAGAGAGGCCTCACTGAATGCGAAGGTCGACAAGGCCGAGCTGAAGATCTCCGCCTACGGACAGGTCCTGTCATCGCTCAGTTCCCTGTCCACGGCCTTCTCCGCTCTGAATGACGCGGAAGATTTTAACGACTACACGCTCAACGTTAATGGTGCCCTGGCGTCAGACGGCAGTACCGCTTATTCTGTGTCGGCAACGACCGATGTCTCTGCCGGTCTGACCGAGCTGGGTGTGACCTCCGTCGCCACCAAAGACCGGTGGGTGTCGGACAGGGGCTACGCCGCCACCAACACCGCGATCAATGGCGGGAACACCATCACTTTGGGTATCACTATTGGTAGCACGACGACCAACGTGACCGTCGCTACCGCGACACCGCAGGGGATTGTCGACGCAGTGAACGCGGCTAATCTCGGTATCGACGCGAGTCTTGTGGATACTGGGGCCTCGTCTGATCCCTATAAGATATTGTTCGAGGGTCAGCTGGGGGCTGCCAACGCGTTCACGGTCACCGATGACGCCACGACCGGGACCGTTCTGAATATGACGAGCCGGTTGTCCACCGCGAGCAATGCGGAGTTGACCGTCAATGGTGTCGCCGTCGAGCGGTCGACCAACGTGATTGATGACGTCGTGACGGGGATGACCCTGACGTTGGCAGGGGCGACCGCATCCACTTCGGTGATATCGGTCGCTCGTGATCTGACCGGCGTCGACACCAGGATCCGTGCACTGGTCGACGCCTATAATGTGATGGAGACCTCGTTTGATAATCTCAGTGACGCAGACAGTACCGAGGAGCTCGGTGGAATTTTTTCAGGGGACACAAGTTTTCGTGTGATCAGAGACCGGGTGAAGGACCTGTTCCTCGACGCCTCCTCCACCGCCACATCGAACCTGTCTTACCTGAACGACATCGGGATAACGTTTAACCGTTACGGATCTCTTGAGATTGACGATGACCGTCTTTCCACGGCACTCAATGACAACTTTTCGGATGTGGTGTCTATCTTTTCGGCGGATACTGATAATCAGTCCAACTTTGGTGAGGCTGACCGCGGCATAGCCGGCGACGCCATCGTCACCTTGAATGATCTGATGGCCCAGGACGGGACCATCGTGTCCCAGACCACTGCGCTATCTAATCAGGTCGAGGATTATCGAGAGGATCTGGCCGATCTAGAGCGTCGGATGGCGCAGATATATGACCGATACCTCAGTCAATTTACTGCGATGGAGACCGCAATCGACGAGATGAATTCACTACGCGATTATCTGGAGAATCAGCTGTCCGCGCTACCTTTCAGCAACCAAGACAAATAAAAACATAAATAAAGATTAAAGATCCGCCGTTTGCATCCGATCTCCCAATCAGATATTTTTTTTTGGGAGGGGTTGCAGATGTCAGGCGATGATTTGACCATCCAGACAGCATCTAGCCAGGTTCCGCGAAGGAGCCAGGAAGAGTCTGTGCGTCCTTCCAAAACTGTAGGCCCCACAGATTTGGGTGATGATGTCGTCAAAAGAGAGCCCGTGAACGCCCCGACTATCGAGCCGATCGAACAAATCGCAAGAATCGAGAAAGTCGAGGACCGAAGCCTCAAGATAGCCGAAGATACATATTCCCTAGACCGTATCCGTGAGAAGGTCGCCGAGCTTGAGCGGGCGCTTCCTAAGGTTTCGAACGCGCTGTCCTTCAGCGTGGACGAGGTTCTAAACCGTGCGGTCATAACGGTGATTGACAAGAACTCCGGGGAAATCGTCCGCACGCTGCCCTCTGAGGAGGTGCTCCGTTTCGTCCACAATGTCGATAAATTGAAAGGCATCATTTTTGACGATGAGTCTTAAAAGAGTTTAATTCTTACAATAAACCTCAAAAAACTATTCCCTTAACCCTCCAAATAATTCTTTCTACAGCTACCGCAGCCCCCAGGGTCCCCTCTCATGTGGGGTCCGTAAGGTTTTGTTGTAGCAACGGCCGGATATCCTCTCGTGGTACCTCCGACACCCCTGCCGGATGCTGTTTATCAGATTTTGCCACCAGCTTCCTCGATACCGGCCATGGTTTGCCTCAAAAATCCGTAAGCCGGAAAAATTTTTCCCATAAATTACTAAAGTGCTGCACTTTATTGCCGATTTACTTGTCAACGCCGGCCATTTGTTGCCGGGTATCGAACGAAAACAAGGTAAATAGAGGGGCACATCATGGCACTCGTAGTAAATACAAACGTTCCATCTATCGCTTCACAGCGGTTCCTGATGGAATCTCGTCGGGAGATGGAGACAGCTATGGAGCGTCTCTCATCTGGTAAAAGGATAAACACCGCGGGCGACGACGCAGCCGGTTTGGCTATCTCGCAGCGCATGGAGACACAGATTCGTGGTCTCAATATGGCAATCAGAAACGCCAACGATGCCATCTCGTTGACCCAGACAGCCGAGGGCGCGATGTCTGAAGTCACTGAGATGCTTCAGCGGATGCGTGAGCTGTCCCTGCAGTCTGTTAACGGTGTCAACAACGACTCGGATCGCGCATCTCTTGATGCCGAGGTCCAGGCGTTGATCGCTGAGATTAATCGGGTCGCTGACACGACAACCTTCAACAATCAAACGATACTTGATGGGTCATACAATCGTACCTTCCAGATTGGCTACAACACATCCGAGACCTTTGACTTGGCTCTGAGTTCTGTGAACACAGCTGACTTAGGTATCTTCGGATCGGAGGAGTCGAGCTCAGACGCCTCAACGTTGATCGGGCGCCGTATAACAGCTGCGACCGGGTTTGGCGCAGGCGACATTGTGATCGACGATATGGAGCTGGGCGTGGTTTCGAACACGGCTGATATCAAGGACATGATCGATCAGATCAACACCGATATTGACACCGTGACGGCCACCGCGTTTAACACGGTAGTCGCTAAAACCGCCGGCACAGGGGTCGTATACGAGGGTGATGTGGCCATCCAGGTGGGCGCGCTCGGATCATCAGGCGATGCTGACTATGTTCCCGCTAAGCTGGTTCAACTCGGCGCATCAACCAACATGGACGAATTAATTGCAAACATCAATTCGGCCTTTAGTGACGCGGACCTGACCGCGAGTAAGACCACTGATGGTAAGCTGGTCCTATCAAACACTAACGGTGCCACGATCTCGATCGTGGACGAGTCGGGAACCGATGGCGCCTTTGACGGCGGGACCGGCTTTAAGGTTGACGTAGACGCTATTGGTGCCGACGCGGGTAGTGCGATAGAGGACGCTTCGTCTGTTGTCTTCACAAACGGCACAGTCGTGACTGGCTTTATCAAGCTCCAGTCTAACGACGATACAAAGATCTCTATTGACTTCGGAAATTTGGACGCCTCGACGACGGGTAATACCACCGATATTGGTGTCCTGGGTTTCCAGAAGAACATCGAGGACCCGACAGGCACAACCAACCAGTTGATTGGTAACCAGCTGACATCGGCCGGTGTCGCACTCGCGCTCGACAAGTCGACCGCTGGTGTTGCTGACCTGATCATCAACGATGTCGAGATCTATGACGCCACTCTGGCCCCATTGTCCACTACGTTCCAAGGCAAGCTCGACCTGATCAACGCATTCCAGGATGATACTAATGTGGTCGCCTCTGCATATCTTGAGAAGATCTATGATATGTCAGACACGGTCTATATCTCTGATAACGAGGTTACGTTGAACGGACACACCGCTACCTATGGCGCGGACCTCGCTGCATTTGTCACCAACATCAATGGCGGCACGTCAGCGCACGGTATCTCTGCGGTAGCCTACGGCACCAACCTGCACCTCCGCGGTGAAGGAGTGGGAGCTCTGAACATCGTCGAGCGCAGCTACGAGCTGAATTCGGGTACCTTTGTTGCTCGTACACCACGGCCTCTTCTTGATAACGCAGCCTCTGGTATGCACACAATCGCGTTCGCAGCAGCCGACGTCACAGCGGGTCGTATCTTTACGCTGACGATTGAAGCGCCTGCAACTGGCGTGATCATGACCGCGGCGCAGAAGACGTTTAGCCATACTGTACTTTCCACGGAAAGTGCTGCGGACGTTGCGATTGCCTTCCGTAAACTGATCCACTTGGAGATGGCGACCGACGGAGAGATTGACTCTGGAGCGTTTGGTACGCTGGTCACAGCGTCCGGTGCTCGCGAGCTTAACTTTGCCTCGGTGGCGGGTTTCGCGTCGGTCACGATGACCATCGCAGTGACGGATAGGACAGCCTCAGTGACAGCGTTTAACGTTGGAGCTGGCGCAAGTTCAACTGTATACGGAGCGATTCGTTTGACGGCGACAGATGGTTCTGAGATCTCGGTAGAGCTCGGAGAGGGTGACGCGAACAGTGCGCACGGTTTCTTCGAGATCAACGTGGGTGATACCGCATTCGATGTCAACACCCCGACGGATCTTGTCAGCAACCCGGCCAACACACCGGTGTCTGGATTGTCGATCGCGACAAGCTCGGCAGCGACCAGCGCCATCAACACTCTTGACGCGGCTCTGGAGTCGGTAGCCTCTTACCGTGCAGACCTTGGCGCGGTCGAGAACCGGATGACCCACACGGTCGACAACTTAACCAACGTGGTGGAGAACACCTCGGCTGCGCAGTCACGGATCCAGGACACAGACTTTGCGGCTGAGGCCGCGGCTCTGGCCCGGGCCCAGATCCTGCAGCAGGCGGGCACGGCGATGTTGGCTCAGGCCAACGCGGCGCCTCAGAACGTGCTGTCCCTCTTGGGATAAAAGCATAGGTTCTGAAACCGCTACTAGGGGCCCCTTTGAGGGCCCTTTTTTTTGTCCCGTTTAGTGTCTCATCTGTAGAGATTAATCGTCTAGAATCTGCGATACTGTTAGACCCAGACGTCCGGTGCGTTCCATGACTCAGAAAAACCAAAACGAAAAATTAATTGATAAAGCTTTTGATCTACTCGAGGCAGGTAAAACGAGGCAGCTGAGAGCCTTGCTCAAAAAATTTCCTGCCTCACTTAGGCAGCAGGCCGAAGAGTTTGATTTGCAAATCATTGCCTCGGAGGACAAGCCCGAGAAGCTGAGCAAAGCCTTCGACAAATATCTGGAGCGGTACGAGAATGTTCGATTATCCAATCTAGAAATCGCTGTGAGGCTAAAGATTGACCTCATCGAGTACGACCAGGCACTTGAAATCGCTGATCGGATTTTAATCGAGGATCAGTACAACCAAACCGCGATTAACTCGATCTATGTTGTCTTCGTAAATACCAAACAAAAGGAGAAAGCTTACGAAACGGCCACCAAGATGCTTGAGGTCTGGGAAATGCTTGACAAAGACGAAGAACATTTGGTCGATGCAAAACTCAAGATTTTGTTAGCGGCTACCACATTATCTATGTTTCACGAGGCGGCGGACCGTTGGTCGGAGGTATGCGACCATCAGGACAGTTATCCGCATCTCTTCGCGAGCGAGCATTACGCGTGTGCGCTTCGTTCACTGGCCAACCTCGGGAGGACCAATGATGCAGTCGCCGTGCTAGATAGCTTAGGTCCCGATATGCGGAGCTCAGATAATGTAATAGGTGCAGTTCCTAGTATCTGGTTTTTTGCGGGTGAACGTGAAAAATGCTACGAGGCCTATGATGAGATGGAGTCGTCGACGGTTGATAAGGTGGAGCAGATTTGGAATAGGGGCTTGTCCCGGCTCGGCTTCGGAGACATCGAAGAGGGGCTGGAGGACTACGAAATCCGATGGAAGTGGGCAGATTTTCCGAGTGCGAAAAGACTATTCGCGAACCCGCTCTGGATGGGAGAGGACCTCACCGATAAGAGGATTCTGATATGGAACGAGCAAGGGATCGGCGACCAGCTCCTTTTTCTGACCTTGCTACCGGTCGTCTTGTCTAAAAACCCAACCGAGGTCGTGGTCGAGGTCAGCAAGAAGATAATCCCGCTGGTTCAGCGCTGGTATCCGGAGGTGACAGTTCAAAGTGATGGGGTGGTCGATACGATTGGTCATCAAAACTACGAACGTTTTGACTTCAATATCCCCTCGGGCACACTGATGCTAAGACAATTTGAGGAACATGGTGAGATTCCTAAGTGCCGCCGTTTAATGCGGGTCCCCCAAAATGCAAAGGAAAAGCTGCTTCCAGCCAACATAGCAAACAAGAGGATCGTTCTTGGGGTGTCATGGAGGAGTCATCTCATTACTGACGCGAGGATCGGCAACTATATGAGTGTGCACAGTATCCTTCGACTGCTCGAGCTTCTGCCGGATGATATCGGTCTGGTCTGTCTACAGTACTCCCTACGCGATGATGAGCGTGAACTACTCGAACCCTATGAGAATGTGCACATACCAGATTATGATTTTTTTGAAGAGGTCGATACCAACGCTTTTTATGCGGGGGTCTGCGATCTCGTTCTCACCGCTGGCACGGTGAACCTGCAATTGGCCGGGATGTATGGGGTGCCAGTGTTGACGTGGTTACCAGACAGGGACTGGGTCTTGCTGGGGCAAAAGCATTACCCGTGGTTCGAGAATGTGGTGGTTGTTCGTGGCGCGGTCGACTGGAGTCAGACGGCGATGCTCTACGCGCTGGTTGATAAGTTGAAGGTATTACTCCGGATCAATTAGGGCTCACTAGGTGATGGATTTCTACTGGGGTATGTTTCTTCGCTGATCTGATGAGGGTTCTTCCTACCACGTTATTGTATTCATAGGCAGGTAAGCCGTTCCCGGGCCTCACCGACTTGATGTCGGCTTTAGTGATTACGGATCCGGCAGGAAGGTCGCTGACAAAGTAGAGTGAGCGCCTGAACTGCTGGTTAGGATCTTCACCAGACTTTAATGCATAGTCGATTTTACCGAGCGCTTGCCAGGCGACTTTCGTTTCCTCAACCAGCTGTTTTAGGTCATCTGGCTCGAGCGAGAATGAGTCATCCGGGCCACCCCCGTCGCGGTCAAGTGTGAAGTGTTTCTCTATGAAGACCGAACCCAGGCCCACACTTGTGATAGCAGTCGTGTTGGATATCGTATGATCAGATAAACCCACGAGGGACTGAAAGCGGTCTCGCTTGTCGACCAGGGTTTTCAGATTATAGTCTGCGGGATTCGCCGGATAGGCGCTCACACAATGAAGGATAATGACCCGGTCATTTCCCACTTCATTGGCAGCCTGGATAGCGCGTTCGATGTCGTCGGTGGAAGCCAATCCAGTGGAGATGATTAGAGGCTTTTGCGTACTGGCCGCATACCTAATGAGCTCAGTGTCCACTATCTCGAATGAGGCGATTTTGTAGGCCGGCGCGTTCAGACTCTCCAAAAGATCCACCGCTGTGTGGTCAAAGGGTGAGCTAAATAGTGTGATCTCTTTCTCTCTTGCGTACTCAAACAGTTCGGCGTGCCATTCCCATGGAAGGTGGGCCTCCTCATAGAGCTCGTATAGGGTGCGCCCTGCCCAGAGCCCGCTCTTAATCTGAAATTCCGGGTTAGCGCTGTCGAGAGTTATGGTATCGGGTCGATATGTTTGAATTTTTACCGCATCGGCCCCGGCCTTACTGGCCTGATCGATGAGCTCGAGCGCTGTACCTATGCTACCGTTGTGGTTGGCAGATATCTCTGCACAGATGTAGGGCGGAAAGGCGGGCCCTATTCCGCGACCGTTGATTGTAATTTTCTCAGCCTGGTCCATGGAGAACCCTCTTGAAGAAATAGTGTCCCGGTGAGACGCTTTTGTATCCCGTGAGCGATAACCACTCCTGATCGGATATTAACTCGAAACCGATCTCAGCGTGCACACTCAAGGAAACGGTGTTGGTGTGAATCACTTTCGCGACGAGCCATGACAATAACAGGTTATCTTTGGCCCATTTGACGCCCTCGGCGCATACTGCTTTTCCGATCCCAGCTTCGGCTCCTGGGGCCTTGTAAAATCCCCACTCAGCGACACCTGTGGTAAGCACCGTGTATTGGATAAATCCTACGGGCCTGGTCGATTTTTCTGCTACGACAGCTAACTTTTTTTCATTGTGAATTCGCTCCGTTAACCAATGATGATGATCCTCTGGCGAGATTTTCCTCTGGTCAGACATAAAAAGTCGAACCTGGTCAGAGTTTCTCCAGTCCAGTAGCATCTCACTATCGGCTTCGTTGACCGGTCTCAATGAAATAACAGGACTCATGCGCGATCGCCTCTCAAGATCGTTGAGATCCGCTCGGTTCCTCTTCCGTCTATCAGGTCGTTCCCCATTCGATGATCGATGCTCTCTTCAATTGCACGGTTCAGTTCCTGCGGCGATTGGTCTTCGAGGCTGTAGCCAGTAAAAATGTTCCGGTCCGTTAGGTACCGGAAGTTGGGCCGCTGATTGTCAGCGGTGGCGGTTATGACTCCCGGTGTTTCGAGGTAGACGCGCTCGAGGGCGGACACCCCTGCGCCAGTTATGGCGACTCTAGCATTTCCTATTATTTCGCTGAAGTTAGCCGGCTCTTCGATGACCTGGAACTCCTTGCCGAGCTTCAGTTCATGCTGGTCGACGGGTGTTAGGCCATTGATCACAACTATTTTCCCAAAAAATCTAATGATCTCGCATTGTTTTAGCTGACGGACTAGTGCACGAGTGGTCTCGCCGCAGCCTGATCCCCCGAGGCAGACAGCCAAATAGTTTTCACGGTTCGTATTCGCTTTTTGTTGTCTCAGCGCTTCCGATACCGGGAAAAAGTCGAGCCCCAGATGGAGCCTGGTTCGGTCCTCAATGAGGGTTAAGTAATCAGTTTCCGAAACGGTTGGCGCGTAGTTGATCAGGTGGTCGCAGGCGAAGGTGGCCTTGAGTTGGTCATCGATAACGATCGTTTGGTCGCAGATCTCACCGACAGTTGACTGAAAGAACATGCCGGTCTCATAAGAATCAATGAAAACTGCGTCTGGTCTATCATCTTTTAGCTTTGCGAGGAGATTGGGGTGAACAAACCAGTTACCCTCTCCATCCGCCACAGACAGATCTGAGTCTAGTCGATGGATCACCTCACCTAGTAGACGCTCCCGCTCAGTCATTTTCGACTCTGTACCCAGAACAACCTGAACCTCGGCGCCCTGTGACATGAGGTGGCGGGCGATGGACCCGCACCGGGAGAGGTGACCCATTCCGAAACGACCGCCCGCGGTCGTTAAGAAAGATACCCTATTCTCCCTCATGAAGGACCTGCCTTACTGGAATTCCAACCTCTCGCATGGCTGTTCTCGCATCGTCTGGTGTCAGTGCTGTGAAATGAAACACAGCGCCTGCGGCCACGGCCGAAGCGCTTGCTTTTTGGACTGCATCAATAAAACAACCCGGCCCCTTCGCTCCGCCTGAGGCGATCACTGGGATACTGACAATGTCTGTAATTTTGCTGATCAATTCGAGATCGTAGCCCTCCAGCGTACCGTCCCTGTCAATCGACGTGATAACAATCTCACCGGCACCCTCACTTTCAGCAATTTTTGCGGCCTCTGGTGGCGATATTTTTTGTTCAACTGTTCCACAGTTGCTGTAAGTGACGTGTCTATCTGTTTCCAGTCTCTTTGCGTCGATACCCACCACAACGGCTTGTGAACCCAGTCGCTTGGCGAGTTGGGATATGAGACTCTTATTCGCGTACTGGTGGGTGTTCAGTAGTATTTTATCGGCACCGGCCTGGACCACGCGGACCGCGTCCTCAACAGTGGCAATCCCGCCACCGTAAGTCAGAGGGACATTACAAGACTTAACAAAGTCAGTGATCGAGAATAGGTCTGGCTCGGTGGTCCCGTCTACGGACTGGTCGATATCCAGAATCATCAATTCGTCGACGTCTCTTTTGGTGTAGACCTCTATCGCTGGTATCACGGGCCCGACTCGACGCGAGGGATCGAAACATTTGCCCTTAACAAGACCGAACCCGCTCCATAGGAGGGTAGGTATAATCCTTACCTTCAGCACGACGAAATCCAATTTTGGAGAATTCGATAGCCTATTTTTGAGCTTTTTTCTGGATGGAACTGACAACCGGTTACGTTGTCTTTTGCTACCACTGCAGAAATTTCTATATCGTGCTCCGTGGTAGCTATCAGGTGTTCAGGCTCGTGGGGACAGAACCCATATGAGTGGACAAAATATACATCAGTGCCGTCCTCGACCCCAGCAAATAAGGCCGACTGTTTTTTTTGGATCAGCGAGTTCCACCCGACATGGGGTACGCTCAGTGTCACGCCCAGCGAGGTGAGCGAGACAACCTTTCCGGGTATCAAGTCCAGACCTTGAACGGCGGCGTCTTCCCCCTCGGTCAATCCCTCCGTTCCGTTCGACGCGAGTAATTGCATACCGAGACATATCCCCAAAAGAGGCTTACCTGATCCGGAGAACTCTCGAATCGAATCGGTCATTCCCGTGTCCGCCATGTCCTGCATAGCCGACCGAAAACTTCCGACACCCGGCAATATAGCTCTGGAATAAGTATTCAGAATGCTCGGTTCGTTGACCAATTCCGCAGGGCAGCCTAACGCCACAACGGCTTTTTGCACGGATCCCAGGTTACCGCAACCGTAGTCGATGATGGCGATCGATTGAGTCATGCGAGGGGAGTCATTTTCTCGAGATTCCTGTGGCGATCTTTTTTCAGGGTCCCGTCGGTCTCAAGAACAAAGAGCGCCTTGTTGGTAAACCGGTCGCAGATCGCCTCAAACTCAGGGACACCCAAATCCAGGGGGTCCAGAATCTCTTGCAGTGACTTACCGAGGTATTCCCATGGGAACCTGCCTTCACTCTCGGTGACGATTTTTATGCCCTGCTCTCTCGTAATTCGGCCCCTGCGAATGTGTAGCGAGGCAATGTCTGTTGCGCGGCCAAACCCAAACTTTAGGTACTTGAAGTAGTCATGGATACCGGTCTGGTGGTTATCAAGATTCTCATAGTTGACCATCGAACCCTCTACCTTCTTGGCGTAGGTCGTGAAGCCATTTGCCTGGGCGATCAGTGCGTTTGATAACCCATCCCACTCAAAGAAATGGCCAAGAAATAGGCCGGTGACGCCCACAGATTGGAGCTCTTCATCTGACGGGTACGTATAGTTGATTAGGTGCTTTTTCTCGATGCCCCAGGACTGATTGAGGTCATTAACTCGTAGCCCCAGAAGGCCACCAAATTCCTCCAGCCATGCCCGTGTTAGGGTCTTGTTTTGGGTCGCCGCCGCGGGTCCGCCATATTCGTTCTGTGAGTTTTCGCCCCACACGATCAGAGGCACCTTATGCTGCACCGCTGCCCTCACCGGAATCGTAAATATGCCGACGTGTTCTGGCCAAGAGATATCCCCCACGGTCTCGAGACCGATCCTGTTTAGCTTCCTCCTGATAACCGGGTTAGGGGAGTGCTCCACGTAGTCCACCCCGAGGTTCTTAATATTTTGTATGTTGGCGCGACCAATCTCCGACAGGTCACACGTGGTCGACGTGACACAAAGAGGGTTGACGCCCAGTTCGAGCAGTTTGAGGACCTGGTAAGTGCTGTCCTTTCCCCCACTGACCGGGACTATGCAGTCCCAGGTTGAGGAATCTTTGCTTCGGTATTGCTCGACAATGTCGAGAAATTCTCTCTCCCGAGCCTTCCAATCCACCTGCTGCCGGCTCGAATAATTCAAGCACGCGTTACATACCCCCGCGTTATTGAAGGTCAGGTCCGGTTTAGAGTTGGGGAGCAGACAACTCGTGCAGTAGGTCAAAGCTTTTCTTGCTGCCATGCTTATTTTTTCTCCAACAGGAACCAAGTGATATCGTCTTGAGGATATTTCACGTCCCGGTGGTACGCGAATCCATAGTCGATAAGACGGAGATCAGAAAACGTGTCGAGGAGCTCGCCCGCGA
>MDSZ01180133.1_pt1 | contig 12350 bp, 9 predicted proteins | sample 811201 | NCBI WGS metagenome assembly MDSZ01 (sample SAMN05326647, study PRJNA326480) | marine metagenome | isolation source: seawater | place: Indian Ocean: North | collected 2010
GACATTTAACCCTTAAGTATCTTTTCTAATATTTCTTTTTGTTGTGCAAGATGTTTGTTTGCATTTCCAGTCGCAGTTGATGAAGATGCCTGCCTACCAACATATTTAACGTTGATATCTCGAAAATTAATCATTTCTAGGGTTCTATCTATGTAGTTTCTAACAGTATTCCAAGCTCCCATATTTTTTGGCTCCTCTTGACACCAAATAAATCTCGCTTTTTTATATCTTTTGAGGACATTAGCTAACGTTTTTGCCGGGAATGGATAAAGCTGTTCTAAACGGATAAAAACAACATTGTTATTTTTTGTTTTTTCTCTAGCCTCAACTAGATCGTAGTATATTTTTCCAGAACATATAACTACTTTCTTAATTTTTTTGTCTACACTCAAAGGTATCAATTTACTTTCTTTCTTATAAGCATCATCCTCTAAAACTCTATGAAAAGAACTTTTTGTGGAAAATTCAGAAATTTTAGAAACACATTTTTTATTTCTCAGTAAAGACTTAGGCGTCATTATCACCAATGGTTTTCTAAACTCTCTATGCATTTGTCTTCTTAAAACATGAAAATAATTTGAAGGAGTGGAACAATTAACAACTTGAATATTTTCTCCTGCGCAAAGCTGTAAAAATCTTTCTAATCTAGCTGATGAGTGTTCTGGACCTTGCCCTTCATAACCATGAGGAAGTAACATCACTAAACCACTAGCTCTACCCCACTTCGACTCACCCGATGTTATGAACTGATCAATAATAACTTGAGCACCATTCGCGAAATCTCCAAACTGAGCCTCCCAAAGAACCAGGGTCTCTGGTTCAGATAAAGAATATCCAAATTCAAAGCCTAGAACTGCAAGCTCTGAAAGCAAACTATCAATAATCTCAAAATTTTTTTGATTTTTTTGAATATTATTAAGAGGTATATATCTGTCATGGTTATCCTGATTCCTTAAAACTGCATGTCGCTGACTGAAAGTTCCCCTTCCTGAGTCTTGGCCTGATAGTCTTACAGAAAATCCCTCTGTTAATAAAGTTCCAAATGCTAAACTTTCTGCTGTTGACCAATCAATTTCAAATCTTTTGTCAAAAATTTGATATCTCAAATCAAAAATTCTTTTTAATGTTTTATGAACAACAAAGTTTTTTGGAATAGTTGATATTTTCTTTCCTATATTCAAAAGTTTCAATTTTTCTACTCCACTAACTCCTCTTTTGTCCTTTCCTAATCCTGGCTTAAATCTTGACCAAGCGCCTTCAAACCATTTAAGTTCTGATTTATAAGTTTTTGAAGTTTCAAATTCTTTTTCTAAAAAATTTTTAAAATCAATTTTATCTTTTTCTAACTTTTGAGTTGAACAAAGACCTTCTCCAGTTAATTTTTTTCCATAAATAGCAAGAGTGGTTGGATGTGTTTTAATTTTTTTATACATAATAGGTTGTGTAAATGATGGTTCATCGCCTTCGTTGTGTCCAAACCTTCTATAACAGACTATATCTATAACAACGTCGCGATTAAATTTTTGTCTGTATTCAGTTGCAATTTTGGCACAATGTACTACTGCCTCTGGGTCATCGCCGTTTACGTGAAATATCGGAGCTTGAGCTGTTTTTGCTACATCCGACGGGTAAGGTGAAGATCGTGCGAACCTAGGAGCGGTGGTAAATCCTATTTGATTATTAACAATAACATGAATGGTTCCTCCGATATTGTGTCCTGGCAGTCCTGACATAGCAAAACATTCTGCTACAATTCCTTGGCCTGCAAATGCGGCATCTCCATGCATTAAGACTGGAATAACTTTTTTTCTTTTTTTATCATCATGGAAAAACTGTTTAGCTCTTACTTGCCCTAATACAACAGGGTTAACTGCCTCTAGATGAGATGGATTATCGGTTAAACTAATGTGTACAGAGTTCCCATCAAATTCTCTATTAGATGATGCTCCGAGATGATACTTTACATCACCCTCAAAATCTTTACCTGATCCAACTGTTTTTCCAAAAAATTCACTAAAAATTGCCTTAAAAGGTTTTCCCATAACATTTGCTAGTACATTTAATCTTCCTCTGTGAGGCATTCCAATTTTTATTTCCTTTGCCCCCAAACTACCGCCTCGTTTAATAATTTGTTCTAAAGCTGGTATTAGAGATTCTCCTCCATCCAGTCCAAATCTTTTTGTTCCTACAAATTTTACATGCAAATATTTTTCAAATCCCTCTGCTTGCACAATTTTATTTAAGATTGCCTTTTTTCCGTTATTTGTAAAAGAAATATTTTTCTCTGGTCCTTCTATTCTATTTCTTATCCAAGCTTTTTCGTCTGGATCTCCCATATGCATAAATTCATATCCAATTGTAGAACAATAGGTCTTTTTTAAAATACTAAGTATTTGATTTAAATCAGCATATTGAAGACCAAGCACTCCATCTAAAAAAATTTTTCTTTCAAAATCCTTTTTTGAAAAACCATAAGTTTCAGGTTTTAGTTCAGGATGTTCCTCTTTTTTTTGAATGGACAAAGGGTCTAAATTTGCGATTAAATGACCTCTTATTCTATAAGCTCTAATCAACATAATGGCTCGAACAGAATCTTTAGTAGCTTGTTTAATTGAACCTAATTCAATATCTGATTTTTTTTCTCGATTGTCATTAACATTGAGAATTGAGTTGCTAATCTTATTTATTTTCTTTTCTGGAGACCAACTAGGCCCGTTCAAATCTTTTAAAATTAATTTTTCATCCTCGCTCAATCCGTCAAAAAATTTTTTCCATCCCTCAGGTAAAGAGTTTGGATTCGTTAAATAATCTGAATAAAATTCGTTTATAAACTCAGAATTTATTCCTGATAAAAAAGAAGTCTTTTTATACGTAATGTTGTTATCTGATGAAGACATTAATTATCTAATTAATTTATTTTAACATAAATCAGTAAAAATCAACTATTAAGTTTCTCAAAAAGAGTTTTACCAATATCTGCTGGTGATTTAGATATAGTAATTCCTGCAGATTTCATTACTTCAATCTTATCTTCAGCTCCACCTTTTCCCCCAGATATAATCGCTCCAGCATGTCCCATTCTTCTACCAGGAGGTGCTGTCAATCCAGCGATAAAACCAACCATCGGTTTTTTTATTTTTTCTCTTTTCAAAAATTCAGCAGCTTCCTCCTCGGCGGACCCTCCGATTTCTCCGATCATAACTATTGATTTTGTTTCCTCATCTTTCAAAAATAGTTCTAAACAATTAATAAAGTTAGTTCCGTTTATTGGATCTCCTCCTATTCCTATACAAGTTGACTGCCCCATGCCGTTAGATGAAGTTTGAGCAACAGCCTCGTAAGTAAGAGTTCCTGACCTAGAAACTATACCTACAGAACCTTTTTTATGAATACTTCCTGGCATGATGCCGATTTTACATTCATCAGGTGTAATAATCCCGGGACAATTAGGACCAATAAGTCTTGAGCGACTTTTATTTAAATATTTTTTTACTTTTAGCATATCGATTACTGGGATCCCTTCAGTAATACAAACAATGAGTTCTATTTTAGCCTCGATTGCTTCTATGATTGCTGCTCCAGCAAATTTAGGTGGAACATAAATCATAGTAGCATTTGCAGAGGTAACATCTTTGGCTTCTTGGACTGAATTAAAAACTGGTAGATCTAAATGTTTTTGTCCTCCTTTTTTTGGTGTAACACCTCCAACTAAATTTGTTCCGTATTTTATAGCTTGTTCTGAATGGAACGTTCCGTGTTTACCTGTAAATCCTTGGCAAATTACTTTAGTATTTTTATTAACCAGCACCGACATTTAATTTATAGCCTCAACAATTTTTTTCGCTGCATCATTTAAGTTAGAAGCTGATAATATCTTTAAATTTGATTTATCCAATATTTCTTTTCCTTCTTTGAAATTTGTACCAGCTAATCTTACTACAAGTGGAACAGACAAATTTACTTGCTTAGCAGCCTCTACTACACCTTGGGCAAGAACATCACATCTCATTATTCCACCAAAAATATTTATTAAAATGCCTTTTACATTTTTGTCAGCTAAAATTAATTTAAATGCTGCAGTAACTTTTTCTTTGCTGGCTCCACCTCCAACATCCAGAAAATTAGCAGGCTCCTCACCATAAAGTTTTATTATATCCATAGTGGCCATAGCTAGTCCGGCTCCGTTAACCATACAACCAATGGAACCATTTAATTTAATATAAGCTAAATCATGTTTGCTTGCTTCTATTTCTGCAGGCTCTTCCTCATTAAGATCTCTAAGTTTCAAAATTTCTGGTCGACGAAACATTGCATTATCATCGAAGTTCATTTTAGCATCTAAACAAACAATTTCTTTTTCTTTAGTGATTATTAAGGGATTTATTTCTATCAAGCTTGCATCTTTTTCAATTAAAATTTTGTATAATGATCTTATTAATTTATTTGCAGTAATTATCTGTTTGGAATTTAAATTAAATATTGAAATAATTTTTTCTATTTCTTGTTCATTTGGTCCCTCATCTTTTATTTCTATAGTGGTTGTAATTATTTTTTTTGGTGTTTCCCTTGCAACCTTTTCAATATCCATGCCCCCTTCAATACTACTTATAAACGCTATTTTAGAAGACTCCCTGTCGACTAAACAGGATAAATAAAATTCTTTTAAAATATCTGAGGCTTCCTCTATATAAAGTCTTTTTACTTCTTTGCCTTCTGGTCCAGTTTGATGAGTAATTAAAATTTTACCCATCATATCTCTAGCTTCTTTTTCTAACGTTGAAATATCTTTAATAAGTTTTACTCCACCAGCTTTGCCTCTCCCACCAGCATGGATTTGAGCCTTCACAACAAAAGAATTGCCTCTTAATTTTGATATTTTATCTTTAATCTGGTCAATCGAAGTAATTACTATGCCATTAGAAACTGGGGCTCCAAATTCTCGTAAAATTTCTTTTGCCTGATGCTCGTGAATATTCATTTTTAGATATTAAAATATTTGTATATTTAATATAGTTTTAATTAAATGAAATCAAATACCTTTTTAAATAACAAACTTTATATTTTTTTCTTTTTAACTTATTTTTTGGTTGGTATTTTTATTGTACAGGATTTTGGGATTTCTGTTGATGAAGAATTTCATAGGTTCTCTGGTTTTTATTGGCTAAGTTACATTTTAGAATTTACACATTTTAACGATCTTAAAATGGAAGTTTCTACAAAATTAAACAATATAAGTGGAAGTACCCTTCCAAATCCTAAAAACTATCCATTTTATGGAGTGACTTTTGATTTACCTTTAGCTCTTTTGGAAACAGTTTTTCAAATAAACGAGTCAAAAAATTATTATCTACTTCGCCATTATGCAAATTTTTTAATTTTTTTTGTAAGTGCAATTTTTTTTCTTTTAATCCTTATAAATAGATTTAAAGAAAAAAATTTAATTATTTTAGGAATTCTTCTTTATATTAGTTCACCTAGAATATTCGGGGACAGTTTTTACAATAATAAAGATATTATATTTTTATCTTTTTTAACAATAAATATTTACTTCTTCTTTAAAACTATAGATGAGCTTAATTTTAAAAATATTATATATTTTTCGATTTTTTCTGCGCTTACTTGTGCAACAAGAATTATAGGTATTTTTATTCCTTTATCTTTCATTTTATTTTTTTTTGTATCTAAAAGAAAAAATCGTAAAAGTATTTCAAACTCTTGGAAATATATATTATTTTATATTTTTTTATTTTTTTTGTTTCTAGTTATACTCTGGCCTTATCTCTGGGCAAATCCCTTAAAAAATCTATTTTACAGCTTGAAAATTTTTTCAAGTTACCCTGTTGAATTTAAAATGTTTTTTAATGGAGAATTTATTAATTCAAAATATTTGCCTTTAAGTTATCTTCCTGTTTGGATACTAATTACGGTACCTATTGTTACTTTAATTCTATCTTTTTTCGGCTACTTTAAATTAATTTTCAGATCTTTTAATAGACTTAAAGATATAGATAAAGAAAGTTATTTTGATGATTTTTGGAGAGGTAAAAACGAAAAAAAAGATTTTCTAATTTCTTTAAGTTTCAGTTTAATTTTTTTTTATGTAATTTTATCGAATACAGATTTATATAATGGTTGGCGACACCTATATTTTTTACACATATTCATTATTTATTTTGGCTGTGTTGGTTTGTATAGAATTAGATTATATTTTAAAAGAAAAAATTATTACTTCTTGATATTTTTAATTTTAATTTCATTCAATTTTATTGATATAATAAAGTTTCATCCATATCAGAGCTCTTATTTTAATCAATTGATTCAAGGTAAAAAAAAGAGCCATTTTGAGGTTGATTATTGGGGTCTTGCAGGAGTGAAATTTTTAAAAGAAATTTTAAAAAAAGAAGATATTGAAGAATCTATTAAAATTGGTGTTGCCTCTTATTTACCTTTAGAAAGAAGTTTAAAAATGTTTGATGTCGAAAGTTCCAAAAAAATAATAATTGTTGGTCAGGATTACAAAAATGCGGACTATATTTTTAATAATAATATTTCAGAAGTGAATAAAAATGTTAATCAAAAATATAATATTCCAAATAATTTTAAATTAATTAAGGAGTTTTTTGTTAATGGTTTTATGATATATCAAATTTATCAAAGAAATTAATTATGAAAATATTTATTTATAAACTCTTAATTTCTCTTGTTGGGGTATATATAATTTTTCAATTGACAATTGGATTAACAGTTAAAAAACTAGAAAGTAAAGTTTCAGAAATGACCTCAAAAGAAAATATAGAATTAACAAAAAAAAAAATTCGAGAAGAATTAAATAATGGAATAAAAAAAGATAGAATTCTTAGTAGCTCTGACGCAAAACTTTTAAAAGAATTTTTTAATAAAATTTCATCTGAGATAAACTCTAATTAACGAGTTATTTTTTATGGCAAAGCATATTGTTATTACCCCATGTTATAATGATTGGAAATCCTTAAATAAGCTTATTCTAGCTCTTAACAAAATCAAAAATGAAATTAAAGGTAAATTAGAGATCTTTATTATTAATGACTGTTCAACTATTAAAATGAAAATAAATAAAAAAGTAAAAAATGTTGGTTCAATATATTTTATTAATTTAAAGAAAAATGTTGGAAGCCAAAAGGCAATTTATATTGGATTACAGCATATTCTAAAAACTAAACCAAATTGTACTATTACCGTCATGGACTCAGATGGGGAAGATGATCCTTATAAAGTGCCTGAATTGATAAATATTTCAGAAAAATTTAAAAAAAGTGTAGTTGTTGCTGAGAGATCAGAAAGAACTGAAAATATATTTTATAAATTTTTAAATTTTTTAAGATTATTTCTCACTCTTTTAATGACCGGAAAATATCTTAATTTTGGAAATTTTAGTTGTTTTCATAGCTCTTCTTTGAATAAAATTTTAGCTAATTCAAATCTCAGTTTGGCATATTCAGCAGGTATAGCTAAAAATTTTAAAAATCTTAAACAACATCCAATAAAGAAAAAAAAAAGATTTTTTGGATTATCCAAAGTAAGTTTTGGTTTTTTATTCGAGCATTCTTTAAACATTATTACGGTATATAAAAATGAAGTGTTTCTGAGATCAATAATCATCACATTTTTGAGTTTTTTTTTTCTAGACTCAGTCTATTTTTTATTTATTTTGTTTGTAATGATACTTACTAACTTATTAATTTTAAAAAACTTTATTTATCATCAAAAATTAGAGCTTGGTTTAAAAAATATATTAAACGTTAAAAAATTTAAGTAATTAATTGTAACATTTTTGTATATCAGCAGAAAAAAATATTTCATTAATTTTCCGGTAATCAATACAGTTCTTTTTAGCTAAAAATTTGAAATGTTTGACTTTATTTTTTCCAATAAAATAGATTACCTCAATTTTTTGAGTAACTAAATTTTTCATCACAAAATCTTTGTAGGTTTTATAATATTTATTCTCATCAGATGGAACACTCCTTGGATCAAACCATTTGTTTGGAGCAAAATTTTGAGTATTGGTTATTAAAGGCAATATTTGATAATTTGAAATTATTATTTTTTGCCTATTATCTTTGATAATAATATTTTTAATTTCATTAATTAAATTTATTTCGTAAATAGGGTCACTTTGGTATCTAGGTGTAATCCACTTTAGTCCTTTGAATCTTTCGTCAATTATTCTTGCATCAACAGCTAATCTAAAATTTGCTTCATTAAAATCCATAAATTTTTTGTTCTCGTTAAAACTAAGATGGTATTTTGTCATTGAAATTATTAAAAAGAATATTATGACAGTGCTGAGAAATTTATTTTTATAATATTTATTTATTAAAAGATGTGAAATCCCTAAGTAAAAAGGTATAAGAAAAAAAATCAAAATTTGATTTTTTGTTAAAATCTGTGTGTAAATAAATACTAGAAATGTCAAAAAAAGAAAATTGATAAACAAAAAATCTTTTTCTTCCTTTCCTTTTTTTTGTTTTTTCTTAAAAAGAATGAAAAAAATCAAAATTAATGGTGCTAGGGAAAAATAAATAAACTTAAATTGAAAAAAAAGCGTATTTAAATCAAAATTTAAACTTGAGGTTCTTGCATCTCCGATTGTAAGTGGATAGAAAATATATTGGTCAATAAAATTATTTAAAGGGATACCGTTATTAAAAGCTATACTTAAAAAAATTAATAAAGAGGTAAATATTCCGACAAAAAAATAATTTATGTTTTTTCTTTCAATCTTTTTAGACTTTGCCCAATAAAAAAATATTATAGGAACCGTAATTATTCCAAAATATGCAGCAGGAATTTGTTTCGAAAGAAATGAAAAAGACAAAAAGAGTGCAGATAAGAACCAAAATAATTTCTTGTTACTAAATAAACCCAAAGTAAAAAAAATGATGAAAATTACACTAAATATTATTGCATGATGGTCCATAAATGGCGTTCCAATTGAAGGGTAAGCCAAAATTGAAACACATGAAGAATAAAGAAAGGATTTAACCTTTTCGAGTCCTAAGGACCTATAAAAAAAATAAACCAAAACTGCCAATAAACTATTAATAAAAGCTGCGTGTAAAACATAGCTAAACCAATTAGTTTGGAAAATATAAAAAAAAAATGATTGCAAATAATCTAAAAGAGGGCCACTAATTGACCAATAATCCTTAAATGGATGTATCCCATTTAAAACTTTATAGCCAGCATCAAAGATTAAAAAACTATCCAAAGGAAAAACTCCCCTGTAACCATAATTAAAGGTAAATAAGGTAGCTATTATAATAATTAAAAAATAAAATATTTTACTGTCTATTTTATTTAAGATTTGGATCAATTTTTTTTGCTGCATTAAATAAATCTTTTACGGTATCGATTGATTTGCTAAAATCATTTTTTTCTTTCTCGGAAAGATTTAATTCAATTACTTTTTCAACACCTTGGGATCCTATAATTACTGGAACTCCTGCATATAAATCTTTTACACCGTATTCCCCGTTTAAATAAGCGGCGCAAGGAAGTTGTTTTTTTAAATTTTTTAAATAGCTCTCCGCCATTTCTACTCCTGATGATGCTGGCGCATAAAAAGCTGATCCTTTCTCTAAATATTTAACAATTTCAGCTCCACCTTTTTTCGTTCTCTCAACTATTTCCGTTATTTTTTCTTCTTTAATTTTTCCATCCTTAATCAGGTCAGAAATTTTTTTCCCATCAACTTCTGTTGACTCCAGCATTGCCACCATGCTGTCTCCATGTCCTCCTAATACAAGTGACTTTATTTTTTCTACTGGTACTTTTAATTCTTGTGATAAAAAATAAATAAATCTTGAGGAGTCAAGTATTCCAGCCATGCCTACAACTTTATTTTTTGGCAAACCAGAATATTTTTGTAAAGCCATTACAATTACATCTAAAGGATTTGTTATACAAATTACAAATGCTTTTGGAGAAGTTTGTTTAATTCCTTCTGCCACTTGTTTAATTATCTTTAAATTAATACCTAAGAGATCATCTCTTGACATACCTGGTTTACGAGGCACGCCGGCGGTAATTATAATTACATCAGAGTCTTTCGTATCTTCATATTTATCTGTACCTGACAAATTTATGTTAAATCCCTCAACGGGAGAGGACTGGGCAATATCTAAAGCTTTTCCTTTTGCTACGCCAGCGGCTACATCAAATAAAATGACATCTGCAAGTTCTTTAATTGCTATTAAATGAGCTAATGTTCCTCCAATCTGGCCAGCGCCTATTAATGTTATTTTTTTTCTCATATTTATTTATTTCATTGTCGGCATTACAAATTCTGGGTCAGATCTTAAACCTGAGGGCCATCTCGATGTAATTGTTTTTAATTTCGTATAAAATCTCACTCCTTCAGGGCCATGCATATGTTGATCACCAAATAAAGATCTTTTCCATCCACCAAAACTGTGAAATGCCATCGGAACTGGAATCGGTATATTAATACCCACCATACCAATCTTTGCTTTGTTGGAGAATGTTCTTCCAGTGTCGCCGTCCCTTGTAAATATACTTGCTCCATTTCCAAATTCGTGATCATTTACCAGTTCTAAAGCCTCATCAAAATCTTTTGCTCTTACCACAGACAACACAGGGCCAAATATTTCTTCTTTATAAATTTTCATATTTTTAGTTACACGATCAAACAAACAACCCCCTATGTAAAAACCTTTTTCATAACCTTGAATTTTAAAATTTCTTCCATCTACAACTAATTTGGCTCCCTCTTTTTCTCCAATATCAACATAACCTTTTACTTTTTCTAAATGCTCTTTCGTAACTAATGGACCCATTTCAGACTCTTTATCCATTCCTGGGCCAACTTTTAAAGTTTCAACTTTTTTTGATAACCTATCAACTAATTTATCTCCAATGCCACCTACTGCTACAGCTACAGATTGAGCCATGCATCTTTCTCCAGCTGATCCATATGCTGCACCCATCAAACCATTTACTGCTTGATCAAGATCGCAATCTGGCATGACAACACAATGATTTTTTGCACCGCCCAAAGCCTGAACTCTTTTTTCATTTTTTGCGCAATTTTCATAAATATATTTTGCTATTGGTGTTGATCCAACAAAACTCATCGCAACAACATCTTGATTTTTAATTAAAGCATCAACTGCTTCTTTATCTCCATTTACCACATTGAAAACTCCATCTGGTAACCCAGCTTCCTTAAGTAATTCTGCCAATCTGATTGAGCATGAGGGGTCTTTTTCTGAAGGTTTTAAAACAAATGTATTTCCACATGCTATAGCCATGGGAAACATCCACATTGGTACCATAGCTGGAAAATTAAAAGGTGTTATACCTGCACAAACTCCTAGGGGTTGTCTAACAGACCAGCTGTCTACATCTGAGCCTACGTTTTCAGTAAACTCACCTTTTAATATTTGAGGTATTCCACAAGCGTATTCGACTACTTCTAAACCTCTAGTTAGTGACCCTCTTGCATCTTCATATACTTTTCCATGCTCAGAAACTATAATTTTAGTTAATTCGTCAGAGTTTTTTTCAATCAACTCTTTAAATTTAAACATGATTCTTGCTCTTTGTAGGGGAGGTTTAGTAGACCAAGACTCAAAAGCTTTTTTAGCGTTAGCAACGGCCTTGTTAATATCATTTATTGTTGCTAGTTTTACTTGAGCACTTTGTTCTCCTGTAGCAGGATTGAAGACTTTCCCATTTCTCTTTGACTCTCCTATAAAACTTTTTCCGTCAACAAAATGCTGAATTGTTTTCATGATGTAATTGAATAAATAAGCTTTTAGCTGGTTGCAAGCATTTTTTTTATAGAACCTATCGCTTTTGCTGGATTAAGGCCTTTAGGACAAGAATTCGTACAATTCATAATAGTATGACATCTGTATAATTTTAATTCATCGGCAACCTTTTTTAACCTCTCTTCTCGATCTCCATCTCTGCTATCATTAATCCAACGATATGCTTGCAAGAGAACAGCTGGTCCCAAATATTTATCGCCGTTCCACCAATAACTCGGACAAGACGTAGAACAACATGCGCATAAAATACATTCATAATACCCATCTAACTTTTCTCTATCTTTCTGTGATTGTTTAAGCTCAGTTTTTTCTAGACCAGTTTGATCGACTTTCAACCAAGGTTGAATGGACTCGTATTGTTTATACAAAGTCGTAAGATCTCCAATTAAATCTTTCACTACTTTTAAATGAGGTAAAGGATATATATTTAGATCACCATTTATATCTGAATGAGATTTAATACATGCTAGACCATTTACTCCATCAATATTCATTGCACATGAACCACAAACACCA
>MDSZ01222735.1_pt1 | contig 12349 bp, 13 predicted proteins | sample 811201 | NCBI WGS metagenome assembly MDSZ01 (sample SAMN05326647, study PRJNA326480) | marine metagenome | isolation source: seawater | place: Indian Ocean: North | collected 2010
AAAAATAAAGAGCATACCGGAGTCAAGCTATAAACAATATTTAAAAAAAATAGTTGCTAAATAAACATACAAAATGGATCAAAGCAAAAAAAAAAATTGAGCTGAGAAAATCTGCAATGCCTAGCGCATTAGAAGTGCAGAAATATCTCGAGATTATTGATAAAAATGAGATTTACTCGAATAGAGGTCCGCTTGTAAAAGAGCTTGAAAAAAGAATTTCAAAAACTTTAAATATTTCTGCAGATAACCTGATTGCTTTATCTAATGGAACAATTTGTCTAGAACTGGCGCTTAGATCAATTCATAAAAAAGAAAATTCAATGAATTACTGTTTAATGCCTTCTTTTACATTTCCTGCTACAGTTTCAGCTACCATTTCAGCAGGATTTACCCCATATTTTGTTGATATTTGTGATAAAGATTTTATGTTGCATCCTGACCAAATATATAAATATGTATCAGATCTAAGCGATGTAGCTGCTGTAATACCAGTATCTTCTTTTGGAGCAAAAATAGAAAAGAGTGAATGGGATAGCTTTATCAAGGACACCAAAATTAATGTAATTGCCGATGAAGCATGGTGTTTTGATAATTCATCTAAATCAAACTTTTGTTTTTCGATGATAAGTCTGCATGCAACTAAAGTTTTAGGTACAGGGGAGGGTGGAATATTAATTTTTCCAGAAAAAAAGCAAAAAGAAATATTTATCGAGTCTGCAAATTTTGGTTACGACTTCAAAAAAAACAATATTAAATCATTTGGAACTAATGCAAAGATGAGTGAATATTCGGCTGCAGTGGGACTAGCTTCATTGGATATGTGGAAAGAAACTAAAAATAAATTTCTTGATTTAGAGTCTAAGATTTGTTCAAAAATGAAAAATCTTAAAAATATCAAATTATTTCCAGGGTTTACTGATGATTGGGTATGGATGAGTATGGTCATTACAGGAGATCAAAAAATAATAAGTAAGCTTCAAAAAAATATGACTGCCAATAATATAGAAACAAGATCATGGTGGAAGAACTTATGTAGTGACTTCAATTTTTATAAGAATTTTCCTAAAACAGATCTCAAAACTTCAGAAAAAATCTCTAATGCTCATCTAAATTTGCCATTTCACAGAGACTTATCGGAAACAGATTTTAATAGAATTTTTGATGTTCTAAATTCTGAAATTTAATATGACAGCAAGCTTAACAAAATCGGGTTTATTCCTATCTACCTTTATTCTTGGAATAAATATGGTTAGTGTTTTTGGTTTATATTCCTATCTAAGCTACTTTGCAAACGAATCAGATTTTTCCTCTTTTATATTATTGCTTTCATTGATACAAGTTTTTAGTGGAGGTTATGGAGGAAATGTATCGCAATTAATTATTAGAGAAATATCAAAATCCAAAACAAAATTACATAATTATTCCAGTAGTGTTATTTTTTCATGTATTTTTTATGCCTTTCTTCTATCCTTATTGGTAACAATTTTAGCTAAAATATTTATTGTCGAAACTTTCGCTGTTTCCTCCTTCCTTATTTTATTTTTCGCCATATTTTTTGAATTTGTAATATTTATTAACATTGCTGCTTTAAGATCAATTTATTCAAGCTCTGTTCCAACAATTTTTTTAGCATTAAGATATTTTTTCACTATAATTTTTCTTTTTATTCTTAATGAACAAGATATATTAAATTTAAATTTGATAGTTTTATGTTTCTTTTTTTCTTCGGTTTTAATTGGTTTAATTTCAACTGGTCTATTCCTCTATAGCTTTCAAAAACTTGAAAATTTTAGAAATGTAAGATTAATTTCTAAAGAGTTTTTTTCATTTTATGTTTCTGGAAGCTTTAATGGTTTAAAAGTAAATTTGCCAATATTCTTTTTTAGTTACTTTAGTTTTAATTCTATACCTAGTTATAAAATTGCATCACAACTAGCACTAGTACTAAATAGCCTTAGAGCGAGTTTTGCAATTTATTTCACCCCTCATTATGCAGATGCTATTGCTAATAATGACGAGAAAAACTTTATGAAATCCTTCAAACAAAATCATATTTTTTTATTAGTTATAAGCTTCACTATTTTTATAATATTTCTTGCAGCTGGAAAAAACCTTATTGATATATTTTTCAATGTTGACTCTATTTTTACGATTACCATTGCTTTGATTTTGTGTTTGGAGGCATTAGTTGGAATAATCTTACCTTTAGATGTTTTTATGAATCTAAAAAAATTAGATAAATATGTTCTTTACGTGAATATTTTTCTTTTCACATCTCAGGCTGCGCTAATGTATTTCTTCTTTATTATGTTTGGTGTTATTGGGGTGGCTTTACTATACGTGCTTTTAGCAATAATTGTATCGGTCTATTGCTATATTATCTCAATATCTAAGATGAAGATTCTTGCTTTTCCTTTTTGGAAAATTTTAGATTAAATAAATAATTTTCAATTATTACAAAAGTAGCAGCAAATAAAATAAATATAAATGAATAGATAAAAAAATTCGGGCTGCTTGGTAAATAGGGTTGCTTTGAAGATTTCACAACTTCATAAATTTCAATGTTAAGATCAGCATTCATTTTTATTTTTAATTCTGACTCATATGCATTTGCAAGAGAATTTTTAACAGAATTATTGGTAGAAATAGCTATTTTTTCTTCAAGATAAGACATTTTCTTATCTGCAGATGATTTCTTTTGTTCTGAGATTTTAGATAAGGTTATATTAACTAGTTTTTCTAATAGATATTCAGAAAAATCGGGAGTATCACCAAAGTAGTCAATTGACAAAACATTATTTTCTCTATTTTCTGATAAATAAATTCTTTCTCTAAGATGATCAGAAATAAATCTTTCATCTAAGATAGGATCATATTTAACATTCCTCAAAGCTAGAAAAAAGCTTGTAAAATAATCCTTAATACTCCACTTATAAACGTAATTACCCGATTTTGTAAGATAGTCCGAAAGTAAAGAATTTCTTACAAAGTCATCATCATAAAGTATTTTTGATATCTCATTTGAAAATAACATTAATTTGAATTTCTCTGAATCTGTGGATCCAGTATCACCAGTGAGGCCTGAAAAAAAAGTGGCTCCAGCAATTCCCTCTGCAATACCCAATGAGCTTTTTTGTTGCGATGGTATTAATACTCTTTCAGACTTATATCTAATTTCTGATGTGAACATTATAAAAATGTAAGAGAGCAATATGACTGCAAGACAAGAAATTCTAATGTATTTTCTATTATTCAAATAAAATGAATTTAATTTTTCAGATTCAAATAACATTAGAATATGATATTACTAATGGTTGGTTTAGTTAAGCATTTATTTTCACCGAGTTTGCTCTCATTTCTTTTTATGACCTGTACTTTGATATTTCTATTTTCAGACTACCTGGTGGCAGATATAGGCCAAAGGGCACAGGGCACAATAATTTATAAGTCGGTAAGCAATAACTTTGTGTTTCAAAATATGTGGTTTTATTTCCTATTTTATCTGCTTTTATCATATCCATTGTTTTTTACTGCCAATTTTTTTAATAAAAATAGTAATGAAAATATAGAATTATTTAGCTTAAACGGGAATCTTCGGACATATTTAAACTTTTTTTTCATATTAAATTTTTTAATCTTTTTATTTATTTTATTTACAGCAAATCTAAATATAATTTTTAACGCAGAATTTTATTCACAAATTACTACTCCAGAGGAAATAGGTATTAATCCTCTTATATTTAATTTAATTATTTTTTTTCAAATCTTTGTAGGATTTATTTTGGGTTTGTATATGAAAGATTTGGGAAGTGTTAAGTATATTCATTTTTTAATATTTTTTTTGATAACACTTATTCCATTATCTGGATATACTAGACTTGGTTTATTACCAATTGCTGCCTTTTTTCTATCAAGTCTTGTCTCTTCAAAAAGCAATTTTGAATCTATTATTAAACTTTTTTCATATAGCATAATATTTTTTATCCTTTACTTAATTGTGATGCTGTTTCGTGGTGATCAGGCTTTATGGTCAGAGCCACCGGGTTTTGGTTTTATCGGATTTTTTAGAGCTCTCTTACTATTTAATGAACTTGTTGCATTTGTTATTGATAATGGAGATACATATGGATCTATATTTGAAATAATATTCGGTAATATTTTTAATGGATCAGCAATATTTTTTGAGAGTATTTCACAAGGAGATATTAAATATACATCCTCTTTCGAATTACAAAGCATTCTTAGTATAAGTTCTCAGCTTGATAATTTTAATGAATTATATTTGCCAGTTCAGGAAAGAATAAATTTTTTTATTCCAATGAATACTATTGGTGAACTATATTTTTTTAGTCTTCCTATACTATTTTTAGCATTTTTAATAATAATATTTTCGATATTCTTCACACAAAGAATGTATTACAGCCTTCCTTTACCAATAGCTGTAATAGCAAGCTCGCCAATGTATCTTTTCATTTTTTATTCATCTCAGTACAGTACTAGACAGAGCTTCAAATATTTAGTGCTTGAGCTTTTTATAATTTTCTTGTGGATTATTTATTCTAAAATAAAATCAAAATCCTTTACTTAATTGATTCCCATTTCATTTCATTTTTTGCAATTTTTGGATGTGACACTAGTAAATGCCAAACTACTGCCTGCCATCCTTCAGTATGAGGAGTAACTAAACTTTCATCTATAGTTGGCACTACCACAACAAGATCACTCGATTCTTTTGTAAAACCTCCATCCCTTCCAACAATCCCAAAAATCTTTGAACCCTTTTCTCTGGCTAACTCAATACAATTCACTAGGTTTACACTGACTTCCTTTTCCTTGTTGCCTCCTCCCACAGAAAGCACAAATAATGCATCTTTTGAGGAGAATTTGCTCACCTTTAACCAATTTGAATATGAAGTATCCCAGCCATCATCATTAACTCTTGCAGTTAATTCACTTACATTATCAGTAGGGGTATAGCATTCTATATTTGAAATTTTTCTGAAATCACAAACTGCATGACTTGAGTGTCCCGCTCCGCCACCAGAACCAACCCAAAATAGTCGTCCTCCATTATTTCTAAGCTCAACAATTGAGTCAGCTATTTTTTCAATAACATTTGAATCAATTATCTCTGCAATATTTTTTGTTTCACTTAGATATTTCTCTGTAAAATTCATTTTCAGCCCTCTGTAAGTATTTCATAACCATTATGACTCATTTTAAACTCAAGTTCAGGCATACCATGTTTATCCATAACACTTGTTATTTTTTTTGTGTTATCGGACAGTAGAAGAATAAATCCAGACCCTCCAGCACCGACAAGCTTGCCCCCGAATGCACCATTTTTCATTGCATCGTCATATGCAAGGTTTATCTTACTATCTGTATGCTCTTTTTGTCTCTCTCTTTTCTCCATCCAGTGCTCATGCATTTCTTTTCCTAGATCATTCATATTTCCTTCAATCATCAGCCTAGTAATTTTTTTACCTCTTTCCATAATAGCTGCAAACTTTGATAAGTTATTTTTCATCTCTTTTGAATCTTTTTTTAGGATATTACTTGCATCTCTCGTAGTTCCAACAAAAAATAACTGCATATTTGAATTAATGAATTCTTGGGTATTAGTCTCAAGTCGTACATTATTAACTGTAACTTGACCATTTTTTTCAACATCAAAAACATTAAAACCTCCAAAAGAAGAAGCAAATTGATCCTGAAGTCCAATATTTCGTTCAAGATTTATCATTTCAATTTTTGTTGCTTCTTTGGCAAGGGTAAAAGGATCGATGCCTAAATTTTTCATTTTTCTTACTGCAGCTAACCCCGCTACAGTGAATGCACCAGAAGATCCAAGTCCAGTACCAGCTGGCACATCTGCCATAGTAGTAAACTCTATACTTGAATCATCAGGATAATACTGCTTAAAAATTTCCCTAATAATTTCATTTTTAATTTGTTTATAATTTTCAACTTCTTCTGTAATTCTGTATTTAATAAGATGGTTTTTGTAAAACCTTTTAAACACTGAAACGTAGACAAATTTATCTATAGCAAGAGAGGAAAACTGAGTTCCATTATGCTCGTAAAAGGACGGTAAATCAGTCCCACCTCCACCTATGGATATTCTTAGAGGCGATCTTGTAAGTATCATTAAAGAAATTTAAATTGAATATTTATTTGATTGAGCGTCATCAAAAAACATTTTTACCGTTTCAATAGAATATTCTTCCAAATTTTTTCCTAATAGATTCTTTTTCGATAAAAGCTCTGGAGTAACAGTAATTATGTCGACACCCATCTCACTTGCTAACACCATGTCGTAAACCTGTCTTGGGCTTGCCCAAATAAGTTCTATGTGTTCATCATTTTTTGTTAATTCCACAGCATCTTTCATAATTTTTAAAGCATCTTCACCAGCATCAAATATTCGTCCTGCAAAAATTGAAATATTTCCATATGGTCCGTCTTTAAGTGCTTGGTAAGTATTTTTAATTTGCTCTTCTGTAAAGATTGCGGTTACATTTAATTTAATATTTTGCAAAGATAGTTCTTGAATTAAGTCATAAGACATTTCTCCCTTTGTATTACTTACTGGAATTTTTACTACTACATTTTTTCCCCAAGAAGCAATCTTTAAAGCCTGATCTTTAATTTCATTAAATTCGTCTGCAAAAACTTCAAATGAAATAGGCATATCTGGAAAACTGCTTAATGCATTTTTAGCAAAAGATTCATAATCTTGTATTCCAGCCTTTTTCATCAAACTTGGGTTAGTTGTGAAACCACTTATGAAACCATCTGCGTGCAAATTTTGCATTGCTGATATATCAGCACCATCAGCAAATATTTTTACTTTTAAATCATTAAAATTCATTTTTGATCCACCTCCAAAGAGCTTCAGTCTCATCAAAAGACAAGTCTGATTTGACTTGTTTCTCATTGTATCCTTTATTCCTCAGAAAAACAGTTTTTATTTGTACATATTCAGAAATCATTATGTCTCTCCATCTGTCACCGATAATCCATGATTTCTCCAAATTTAAATTGAATGCTTTTTTTGCTCTAAGAACCATCCCAGGTTTTGGTTTTCTGAAATTACTTTCACCATCATGTGCATCAAAACATGTATAAGTCTTTGTTAGTTTGAGCTCATTTGATAAAAAACTATTCACTTTATAGACAAAACTTTTTGAACATTTCCCTCTAGCAGGATCAGGTTGATTAGTAATCATAAATATTGGAATATTTTTTTTGTTTAGATAGCTGCAAATTTCTTTTATATACGGTCTAATTTCTATATCTGAGAATTTTCTGATTGGTACCGGGATGCCTTTTATGATCTGAGTTTCAATTAGAACTCCATCTCGATCAAAAAAAATTGCTCCTCTGCCAATCAAAATTTACTCTTAATAAAATCAAAGTTATTTTTTATGTCTTTGATCATAACTTTTAGACCATCTTGAATAGTGAAAGAGGGTGCCCAGCCTTGATTTTTTGCCAGTGAGATATCTGCAAGATTTTCTTCAGCCTCAAATTCTTTATTTGGCTGATAATTTATTTCCTTTTTCATATTTAATTCTTTATCAACCATTTGCATTATTTCTTTGATTGAATAATTCTTTCCATATCCTAAATTATAGGTTCCAGGCGACACCTTACCCTCAGTTATCATCTTATGAAAATTGCTCACATCATCAATGTAAATAAAATCCCTTTTTTTGCTTCCATCCCCATATATGGTGGGTATCTTATTTAGCAATCTATTAATAATGAATGCACTCATAACAGGAGGAATTGTCCTTCTAAAATCTTGGTTAGGACCATAAACGTTAAAATACCTCAATCCAAAGTATTTTTTCTCATTTTTTTCACATAGCATTTTCATTGCTATACCTGAGGAATATTTGGCATATGCATAAGCACTTTGGGGTGAAACGATTTCTTCAACAGACGGTAATTTTTCAACACCTTCATAAACTGCTGAACTTTCAGCATAAACAAAATTTGTATAAAAAAGCCTCTTAGATGCATTAAAAAAGTTTATTGATCCTGTGAAATTTGAGTCAAAAGTACCTTTTTTATCAACTTCGCAATCTGAAATACAATTTTTAGCAGCGAAATGAAAAATTCCGTCGAAATTTATTTTTTCTAAATGAGATAAATCTTCACTTTTGACAGTGGTTATATCTAGTTCTGAGAATATAACTTTACTTGGAATATGTTCTTTGAGCCCCTGAGATAAATTATCAACACCGTAAACTGTGTAACCTTTATCTATAAGATAATCAGCTAACCTGCTACCAATAAAACCTGCAACTCCAGTTATTAAAACTGCTTTACTCATAATTTATTTTTGATCTATTATCGTTGAACCATTTCCATGCAGTTTCAATCACACCTTCAATATCATGGAATTTTGGTTCCCAACCAAGAATCTTTCTTGCTTTATTTCCATCTGCTATCATGAATGCCACATCGCCAGGACGTTCATTTTCAGATATATAGCTAATTTTTTTGCCGGTAACTTTTTCGCATGCTGCAAGAACTTCTTTTACAGTATATCCAATACCATAACCTAAGTTAAACTCCTCAAATTTAAAATTATCAATTTTGTTTAGAGCTAATAAATGTGCCTGAGCAATATCATAGATATGTGTATAATCTCGAATGCATGTCCCATCTCTTGTAGGATAATTTTCACCAAATATTTTGAACTCTATTTCTTTATTCGCAGCTCTTAGAATGTTTGGTATCAAATGCGTTTCGCAAGAATGTGCTTCTCCAAACTTACCCCAGGCTCCCGCAGCATTAAAGTATCTAAAACATATAGATTTAAATTTTGGATTTGCTTCTGTGTACCAATACAAAATCTTTTCACAAATAAGTTTGCTTTCTCCATAAACATTACCAGGTGTTTTGTCTTCATCTTCATGAATTTCCTTACCTTCCTTATTTCCATAAACAGCTGAGGATGAGGAAATAATAAAATTATTAATATTGTTCCTTGCAAGGATATCGATAAAATTCAGTGTTTTTACTACATTATGATCAAGGATTTTTTTGGGATCTGATAAAGAGGTTGGAATTATGGTTTCTCCTGCAAAATGCATTGCGCCGTAAAAACTAAATTTTTTTACTAATTCATTCATAAGATTTTGATCACCAAAATCTCCCTCAACAAATGTTGCTCTTTCATCAACAAGCCACTTATGACCAGTTGATAAATCATCGAGAATAACTACTTCGTACCCGTCGTTAATTAACATTGATGAAGTTAGTGAGCCAATGTAACCTGCACCACCAGTGACTAATACATATTTTTTCATAAAATCTTATCTATATTGACGCTTTATTTTGAATGAATCTTTCCTCATTATCTACTGCCAGTGGTTGTTTACCAACTAAAATTTTAAATACATGATCATTAAAATTAATTTGTGGAAAAATATCTTTTGAAAAATCAATAACCTCCTCACTTTTTAAATTTCTAAATGCAATTAATTCTTTCAGGAAATTATCATTCAAAAAATAAATGCCTGAATTCATCAAAAAAACCTCCCCTGCTATAGATCTTGGTTTTTCAATAATTTTGGTCATAAAGTTATTTGAATCTTTCGTAATTACACCAGAATTTTTATAATCTGTGCCTTCGTAACATAAGATCATATTGTCAAAGCTATTAATTTTATTTAAAAAGTTTTCTAAATCTGGATAAAACTGATCTCCGTAGATCACAAGATACCCATTTTTTATATCATTTTTTGATGCAATGTCAGAAACCGTCCCTGCTGTACCTTTTACATTTTTTTCAGCAATTATTTTTATCAAATCATTATTGCAGTTGTATTTGGAGATAGTTGACTGAATTAGACTTTTTGTATTTGGTCTAACATTTATAAAAATTTTTCCTAAATCTATATTGCTATTTAGTATTGCCTTGATATTCAAATCCAGTATTGTAGTTTTTTTTATTTTTATAAGACATTTAGGCAATGATGTTATTTTGCTAATGCGTGTTCCAAGACCGCCACAAAGCATTATTATATTAATCTTCATATTGACTCTAGAATTATTTTAAGTTTTTCATGCCATTTCTTTAAATCAAATTCACTTAAATAATATTTATAAGAATTTATAGATTTTGTTTCTCTCAATTGTTTATTTTTCAGATAAGTTTCTAATACGAATGTAAATTCATCAATATTATTTGGCTGAACAAGTGAACCATTTTTATCATTTACAAGATCAGGTATGCCAGCCCATTCATAAGCAATTATTGGTGCTTTAAATGACATTGCTTCAATTAAAACTGCTGGTTGTGCTTCAAAATCATACGTGCTGGGCATTAAAAATAACTCAGTTTCTGTAAGTATTTTTTTAATATCTTCAGAGCTTGGATCAATAATAATTTCCAATCTATCTCTTTGGTTTTCTAGGATTTTTTTGAGATAGGCCTCATCTTGATTGCCACCAGCAAGTGTTAAAATGAAATTTTCCTTTAATTTTGGATTTACTTTATCCCAAACTTTAATTAAATCAAATTGTCCTTTTGAAGCAAAAAAATGACTGATATATGTAAGTCTTTGCCTATCCTTTGTTATAGAAATTTTTGGATTTTGTCTTGCTCCATAAATTTCAACTATTTTCAGTTTTGGAAAAAGTTTTTTCCACTGATGTTTTTGTGAGCTCCCTAGCACTAAATTGCCATCAATAATCTTTTCGAATATTAATTTAAAAATTTTTCTTGTGAAAAAATTATATTTTTTTTGGTGATTGGCAGGGCTTCCATCATGCATCATTCCAAATAATTTTTGACCTTTTATTTTTAATGCTAATAGCGCTGGAAGGAACTTATATATGCTTTTCTCAGATAAACTCATTGAAATTATAGCAATATCAGTTTTTCGGGAAAAAAACACTTCAAATAAAAACTGAACATATTTTTTCAAAAAAAAGAAACTTAATTTTGACTTTCTTGTTCCAATATTTGGGTAAAAAGTTTGAGAATTGATTGAATGTAAATCTATCTTCAGTTTCTTTAAAGAATTTACAAAATTATCTGAAAAAACAGTTTGACCATTTTTTATTCTTCCTCCAAAGGCCCCAATATATGTAAGAGATTTATGTTTCATGTATAATTTTTGCAATGAAAATATCCATTGTAACTGTATGTTATAACTCTGAGAAGACAATTCTAGATACAATGTTGTCTGTAAATAAACAATCTTTCCAAGATTATGAGCATATTATTTATGATGGTGGGTCAAATGATTCAACTTTAAAAATCATTAAAGAAAATTCTAACGAAAAGGTTCGCTTGTTTTCAGAACCGGACAAAGGGCTTTATGATGCTATGAATAAAGCAATTTTAAAAGCTAAAGGATCTTATCTTGGATTCTTAAACTCAGATGATACTTTTAAAGATCAAAACTCCCTAAGTTATATTGCCGAAAATTTAACTGATCAAAACGACTGTGTTTACGGCAACCTTTCATACACTAATCAAGATGATCAGAGCATTATTACCAGAAAATGGATTTCGAGCAGTTATTTTAATGGAAGAATGTTTTTAGGCTGGATGCCAGCTCACCCGACTTTTTATTGCAAAACTTCAATTCTTAAAAGCATGGCTGGTTTTGACCTCTCTTTACCAATATCTGCAGACTATGATTTAATGTTTAGATTATTCGAAATTCAAAAAATTTCGTCAAAATGGATAAATAAAGAGCTAATCCTTATGCGAGAGGGAGGAAATAGTGGTGGCGGACTTTTTTCAATCGTAAAACAAAACTTTGAATGTGTAAAAAGTAGAAATAAAGCCCGAAAATTTAAATTACCAATAGATTTAGGTTTTTTTCTTAAACCTATCTCAAAGCTAAAACAATTCTATTGGTAAGGTTAAACCTGTGATATTATCTGCAATATGAAAAAAGCAGTAGTTTTTGGAGCAGGTGGATTCATTGGATCACATCTTGTAACAAGACTTAAAAACGAAGGTTTTTGGGTCAGAGGTGTTGACTTAAAAAAACCAGAATTTAGTGATTCATCTGCAGATGAATTTATAGTTGGAGATCTAAGAAATTTAGCTACAGTTGAAACTGTTTTGGATGAAGATTTTGAAGAGATTTATCAATTAGCAGCAGATATGGGGGGGGCAGGATTCGTCTTTACAGGTGAAAATGATGCCGACATTATGCATAATTCTGCTTTGATAAATCTCAATACACTAGAAACAATGGTAAAAAGAAACTTGAAAAGAGTATTTTATTCAGGTTCGGCTTGTATGTATCCAGAACATAATCAATTAGACCCAGATAATCCTGACTGCCGTGAATCATCAGCATACCCC
>MDSZ01038479.1_pt1 | contig 12348 bp, 3 predicted proteins | sample 811201 | NCBI WGS metagenome assembly MDSZ01 (sample SAMN05326647, study PRJNA326480) | marine metagenome | isolation source: seawater | place: Indian Ocean: North | collected 2010
ACGGTACCGTCGAAAAAGGAGCCGAAGACGGCGACAGTATTACAATCGATGGACAAACTTTCGAAATTGACTTGGCTGCTGGATTAGGAACTGGTTCTTCATCCGATTTTCACAATGCGCTTTCAAGCTCGATTTCTTCTAGTACTGATTTTACAGACATCACAATCACAAATTTGTACAACGGATTCTGGAGATTCAGTTTAACTTCTTCCGTTACGGGAACGGCAAAGAATGTTGCATTTACTCAGAATACCAACGGCGGCAGAACAACCTTTCAAAACTTGGCAGGCGCCGCAGGCGGCACATCGCCAATTGGCATTGCAGATCTAGACAGAATTCAGTTTTCTGATACTCTAGACACTAATCCAAGTCACATTTGGGTATTTTTCACTGTCGATGATGTGGGGACAAGAAGCGATACAAATACCACAAAATATATTGATATCACTGGATATACAGGGACAGACTCTGAGAAAAGTACTCAATTTTGGAATGATTTGTCTGCTGCAATCAAGCAACACACAGCTTTTGATACTATAACAATAAATGAATCTAATAATGTTGCAACATTCAGCATCACTTCTTCAGTCACTGGGACTGCATACAATGATGATATCATACAGGTATACGATTATAATAGTGACGGCGTTGGTTTCACAATCGTAAATGACACTGCCGGCGGAACAGACGAATCCGGAGCCACCGCTGGACATACTCTGACTATTTCTAATTCTCTAGGCGAAACGCAGTTCGAAATCGTACACGATTCATCTCCCGGAGCAAGACAAATTAACGCTAGCGGCGTAACAGATCAGCAATTCTTTGACGCAATTACGGCATCTATAAAAGAATATTCTACTTATGATCTGATAACTTGGACATCGGCTAGCAACACTGGCTCGTTTAAGCTGACAGCATCCAATGGAGCAGTAGATCCATTTATGGCAGGACATGCCAACCAGTACCACCTCACTGGTACCGCATATAATGGCAGCATGCCAGTTGGTGGTGGAACGTTCCATAGCACCCTCGGCCCATCGGGCGGCGTTGATGGCATACACAGTGTTGTCAATTTCTTGGAAATTATACCACAACCTAGGTATAACTACCCACATGCAATCCCCTCCCCCGGTTCTCTGAGGTGCCCAACAGACAAGTCAAATCTAGGACTCATTAATGAGGCTTATAGGCTCAGATCTGATCACTTTGCACTTACAAGATCTTTAGGGTACCATTCCGATGGGATGTATGATAATACATCTAGATGGGTAACCCCCGATCTCACTGGGCTTACTCCTTTTGATGAAGACTACGATCACTATTATGAGAGAATTCGTGGCTTGAATCACCATCATGCTCTGGTGCCAGAATTTAGAATCAGCACTCACGTCAAAGATATAATCAACTCTGGCTCTGCAGAGCAAGAATATTTTCAAGGGACAGGACGTTTTTGGCTTGAATTAACCGGAACATCTTTAGATCATGGCGCACATGTTTCAACAAATGAAGATATGCCGGTATACAACCCCGCTAATCTTCCGGAATTTGTTGGAGAGTTTGTTTCTACTAGTAGAATCAAATATATGGATAAATTTATAGAAGACAATGTTGATTCTTTGGGCGTAACAGGGATGGTACCAGCAGCGCTAACACTGACATGCGAAGCTATTAAGAGCTTCTTACCCTATGAAGGTTTTTACCCGCAAACAAGAACTGTACAATTGTGCAAATCTTTTGCTGGCTCTTTTGCCAAGAGCATACAAGCAGCAGAAGCGGACTCAAGTGACACCACACTACAGTTCCCCGACAATAATGTTTTGGCACAAGCACGTCCTATATTTGATGTTATGATGTCTCCCGGACTGCTATACAATACAATCAAATCCGGTATCGCTGTTGATTATCCGGTTGTAGAAACCAAGATGGCAACCGCGTCAATCAAAGATCCGTATGGCGGAACAAACTACATGATCACTAATGAGTTTTTCGAGGATAGGCTTCCTTTCGAAACGTTGTTGGATCCCCAAAAGCATATTAATAAAAAATGGATTGTTGATTTGAATCCGCATCCTAGCTCCTCTTTTAACTTAAAGGCTCAAATTGGAACCCCTTCTGATCATGACTATAAGTTAATGGCTAACAACTTTTTCGCAGAATCAATGGCATTCTTCTTGGACAAAAAGTCAACTTCTAGAATTGTATCGCTCCCAGAGGGTGATCCACTGTTCGGCGTCGTTCTGGCACGAGCAGATGGCGCCCTTCCGATTTACAGATCTGTGTTCAAGGTATATAAATCCAAAAAGGAGCATCCATATTTAGAAGTTTCTAGCGCAGTAGATATTATAGCGTTAGCAAATAATCCTTCTGGAGTCATGGATCGGCTCTACAACCGTCCTCCAAGCGGAACAAACTATTTTGAAAGCGAATACTGCGGCACAACAGGCACAGATTTAGAATATGATATTGAAGAAGTTAATTATCCTCGTCCGAATATGAACCCATATGCTGAGGTTGGCACTATAACAATGTATTCACAACCAAATGCATTCGGCCCACCATGTGCCGGTGGAGTATCTGTTGCATTTGCCGGCATTGATTCTGACGATATTACAGCATTGACTGGAGACGAGAATAACACAACTTACATGATGTATGATTCTACGAATGGATACAATGCGCCATTCACACCACCTTACTATGATGGTGAAGCATGGGCTATCTACACATTCACTCCAGATCGCCCCGGAAAGCATACATTAGACGAAATTATGCAAAAAACTACTGTTGAGTTTTTGAGGTATGAGGTTAACCACGAATCCGGATCGTATGGCGATCGCGGCACATTCGGCCCTCAAGGATTTACTTTGAACGAAAACGCGATGCAAGTTGACGCGTCATTTAACTTATTCAAGAAAGCGCTCAAGCGAGGAAGCGACATTGTAGTTCCCGCAGGAGCAGTCGTCCGAGGCGGAGGCACCGATAATCCGTCTGCAACGGGCAATGTATGGGTTATTGAGTCGAAATATGAGACGCCAATTCTTAATTTTGCCAAATATTTGAACAGAGATTATAATGCCGCTTTTGAGGCTAGCGTTTCAAATTCTGACATTTATACTGGCAAAATAAGCTTAAGTGGCACCAGACAAGAGCCCGATACCTTAAGTGCTGTTGATTCAAATCTTGCTTCCGTGCATCACCTAAGCGGAATATTAAATCCAATTGGGATGTGGCATCAATTTGGAGAACACCCAGAGCAATCAGATGTTGGTATTTTTATGCAGATTACTGATTTACCGGATGACTATCTAGAAAAAGGTTCGGAAATGACAATTCCAAATCCGAAATATGTCGCCGTAGCACCGGATAACGGATCTTGTGATGGAACTGGGCTAGATAGCCTGTACAATAATTCTGCAAATGCCAGAAGCTCTATTCGCCCCTACGTCTCGCAACAAGTTAACAGACGAAGACTAGTCGGCAATGGGCAGTTCTCGGTTGAAGGCGGAGCCATACAAGTCTTAAATAAAGAAAATGATGTAATCATAGACACTTCTTTGAGATATGAAGAGTTGCAAACTATTTTCGATCTTACTTTGGAAAACACCGGCACAGCCGCCGATAATTTTAAGTTCTTTAACGTCTTCAGAGATACAACCCATTACACAAAGGAAGTCTTAACTACACATGCTGACTTTACTAATGCCAGTACTGTGTTGAATGTCGTTATTGAAAACGTAGCCTCAACAGACTACAATGCATCATCTAACAGCACGTTTGCAGGAAACTGGGCAACTTCATATTACAATATTGATCGTGAAAGTTCATATGCACCTCTTATGATTGTCACGAAAGACATGAAAGCTCTTAGTTACGATTATGGCGAATATTCACAGGGCCCATGGGAAGAGCTTCTTAAAGACTTTTCTATCGGAGTCGAATATTCTAGACAATCTATGAGATTCGAAGATGCCGAAGAGGTAGAGTGCATACCTTCAGCAATCGCTGGACGCGATGCTGTTTTTGCCCCCGCAGCAGTTGCTAAATTCATTGATATGCAAAACAGCACCCTTTCAGCAGGAAGTTTGTCAAAAATTAATATGGCTCAAGGCTCGCTTGAGAGCGTACTGGCTACAACTCGTCAAGCCGGCGGCATTACTTCTGTGCCTGTCACAACGCTGATTACTCCGGAATCTAAGATAGTAAATGCCGCAATCCGATCGACTAAGAAAGTTAATACTACTTTCAAGGCGATTAAATCTTCGCTCAAATTTAGATTAATTCCTCCATGTCCTGCAGTTCAGACAGCTAGTCCTGCACCGGCTCTATCTTGCGGCGCAGCCGTATCAACAGCCGGAACATCTACTTATAGCTTCCCAGAGCCCGAATTTGTTCGCGGAGCGATTCGATTTAATGCTGGCGCCGCTATAATCGGAAGTAATCTGGCAACACAATTAGCCCGTGGAAACTTTAAAAAATATCCACAATATGCGCCTCAAAATGATAATAACATTACTAGCCAAGCCTCTACGGTAAGATGGGGTGGGTTTATGCCCAAGCAGCAAAATCGCACGGCTGGCATAAAATCGTTAGCGGATCTAGTAGGCTTCGACACAGAGCCTGTGAAAATGGGCGTCACTGCTAACAAGAGAGTTATTAATGAAGCAATCGTAGCTATACCATATCTCCACCCACTCGCCGCATTCTGTAAACTGGATGAGTACGAAGTCAACAAATGGCTTTTCCAAAATGGAATCATAGCCGAAGACAGAACGGAATTCCCAGAACACGCTGCTATCACCCAAGAGCAGATCGATGCTCGCGAAGGAGAGATAGAGTTAGATCCTGTGATCATCAATCAAATAGAGCAAATGCAGAGATATGTGATTCCTCCGCATTTGGATTTTGTAAGATATGACGTCCCTCCAGTGCCAATGTATATATTTGAATATACTATGGAGTTAGACAGAGATGATTTGATTTCTATTTGGCAAGGAGTCGCAACCGAAAATATGAAAAAGGTTCAGTTTGACACCAAGTCTATAACACATTTATTGACAGAAAAAAGCTTTTTAGGTTCACTGAAACAGCAATCCCCGAATATGTCCATTTTAAAAGACATTAAGTGGAGAGTCTTCAAGGTAAAACAAAGGGCTGAATCAAATTATGACTTAAAAATGGCTAAAGATATGATTGACTTAGGGTATATACCTAAGATATCCGCAACTGATCAATTTGAAACCGGCAACTTAGGGTATAATTGGCCGTATGATTTCTGCTCAATTGTCGAAAATGCACAAATGAAAGTTGATATCACATTGGTTGAGAAGCCCTTACCTCCTTCAGCCGGCGCCGGACAAGGGGGAGGATCTGATGAAGATTCTCCATATTCCGGAATGCAGGCAGAATTATTGGATGAGCCTATCGCCCCTCTTACACCGGGCGATGATGCTCAACTTTCTGGCAGAACAGCAGAAGCGCTGCAATTAGATACAACACTTGGCTCAACCCTAGGTACGACATCAGCAGCCGACGCCCTTGTGACTGTTGTGCAGGGAGAGGATTCGTGTGTCCTATCTGGCACCATGATCGAAACTGAAAGAGGGCTAGTCCCAGTTGAGCAGATCACTATTGAGGATAAAGTCTTGTCATATGATTTCGAGCAAAATAAGTCTGGATATTACAAAATCTTAAGCGTTATGTCTCCCAGATTAAGAACAAAGTGGGCAAAAGTTAAAACCATGTCTGGCAGAGAACTTAGATGCACCGAAGAGCATCCTCTTTATTCACTAACAGCCTTTAATAATGAAATGCCAGTTAATAAATTGTCAATTGGAAGTGCTGTGCATGTTTACGACGGATCCGAGTTCTTGGAAGATGTCGTTATTTCGGTTGAATATTTTAACGAAGATGTGATGGTTTATAACTTCGAAGTTGATGAAGTTCATAGTTATATAAGTGATGGTGTGCTATCGCACAATAAGCAATCTACACCCGGCACTGCCGGAAATCGAATCCCCGGCGCGAGTAGTCCCGGAACAATCGCAGCACCGGAGTCAGTTCCGACATATAACAGAGAAGAGGATTAAGGTATGACATTTTTCAATAAAAAAGAGGAAGTATTGGAGATAAAATTAAGTTCCTATGGCAAGCAAAAGTTAGCCGCTGGAACTTTTAAGCCTGTGTATTATGCCTTTTTCGATGATGATATTTTGTATGAATCTGAAAAAGCCGGCGTATCCGAGGACAATAACAATACTGAGCCTAGAATTCAAGAGAATACTCCTTCGCTAAGAGTGCAAACTAATTTTACAGACTTAGAAAGAAAAGTTATGATGCAAACTCACGAACTCAGTGCAGACGGAGTGTTTCATGAATCTAATGTTACAGACTTAAAGCATGATCCGTCAGTTTTTTTAGATTACGATGGGCTTCGAAATGTGCTACCTTTGGGCAATTCGCAACTAAGCAATCAATATGTTGCTTCATGGAGGATTGATTTTCTAGCCTCAAGTTATAAAAACTATAGAACAACAACAAGAGATCCAAGTGTTTCGTGCTCCACGCCATATTCTTGCCAAAAGCCTATCATAAACATTCCGCAGATCAATGTTGATCTGAATGTACAGCCCGTGCTGGTTCAGAAAGATTTTGTCGGACTAGTTGATCCGGAAACCGGAAGATATACAGCCATGAGAGACGATAGTAGCTTTATCAGACTAACAGATGATTATATTTTGCTTGATGTGCAAGAGATGAATGTAGATTTGTTAAATGACTCTTTTAGTATTGAAGTATATGAAGTTATAGAAGATCCTGATACGGGAAAAGAAAAGTTATTTCCAAAATTATTCAAAAAAGAAATACAAAGAATTGTTGACGGAATTATGTTAGAAGACGATGAGATCGATGCGCAGATAATAACAACAGATGTAGACGACAGATTTGCAGAATATTATTTTGATATTGCCGTTGACGACGGCATTGATAGCAAGACTAAGTTTGAAAAGATTGTATCTCGTGAAATGAAAGGGAATATATTTGACAATAACGTTGGGTTTGAAGAGTTTTCACAAACTCCCGGCTCAGAACTATATACTTCTGATAATGATGGAGGCGAGTGCTAATGGCAACATGTACACTGGACGATCTAGTCCCTAGGCTAACTTGCTCTAAAATTTCTTTAGAACCGGTTCAGTCTCTGAATGCTTCTACGAATGATTATGAATATGATTATGGCACTTATGATGTGGTGCTGCATTTAAACGTAGAAGATACATTTGATGAGCATGGCGAGGGAATTGCTGATTATATAATAACAAATGAAGATTTTCGAAAATATGTTGATCTAGTTTTGGTATACAGCCGCAACAGCGCTGTCAATTCTTTTGTAGAGTTTTTAAACAGTCATCAATATGGCTATAGAGAAATACAGGGTGTGTCTGCGGAATATGGATATAATAATGGACACAAGGCATTATTATTTTATGGCGCCATCGCGAATACCTCAACTAGCGCTCTCGAATACGAGATTATTGGAATAGCAGATAAAGCGGCTTTCATGCAAGCTGTCTATGACGTTCCGATAAATAATTTGCTTACTTCGAATCCTTTTACTGTTACCTCTAGAGAATATAACGCCTTCAATTATGCAGTAGCTATAACCAATAACGTGATGTCTCAGCTTTCCTCAATGTTGGGACAGACGCAGTTTATGATTTCAAACGCGTTCAAGGCGAGGTACTTTAGGCATCTACTGAACATAGTCGGAAATTGCAATATAAAACGATTTTCATTTGATTCTGTATACCCCGCCAATGTGTCGGCGTCTGAAATATTAGAACAGCGTCAAGATGCAGACGGCAATACATACTATAGCGTGTCAATTGGCACTGTAACTTACAACAATACAATCTCAGTTGAAGATTGCTATATGCATACGGTGGCGTCTTTTGACATTGCAAGAATGTTGCTTGAGAAATATGGCATAACAGATGTCGTCCCATTCGAGCCCGGCGTAGAAAACTGGTACTTTAATAATGTTGAAGAATATCCAATATTAAAAAACAAAAGAGTCGCATCGCCAATGGTTGTGGATTTTAGGCTGACAGAAAGAATCGAAGAAATTATAAGATCTGATTTTATGACTCCGTATGACAGCACTATTGATCAGATATCTTTGATCAGTACCGAGTTCGACTCGGAAAATAGTGCATTATCAAGCGAGTTGTTTACGAGCTACAATTTTGTTACTCCGAATCCGGGTTTTATTGGCACGGAAACGAAAAATATATTTTTTGTTAACTTTTCGGCACTGTTAAAAAGAAAATCAAAGCTAGCATTTGTATACAATAACATAGAGTCCCAAAATAACATTGACACTATTCTTAATGGCACAACAATATCAAGCATCGTGACAGACATGTACATTACTAGAATTAGGGTGGATGCCGAAGAGCCCCCGAAAAGAGTTGCCAATATAAGCAATATAGTCGATATTACTAACAGCAACTCCACGGCCACGCGTATGTATCAGTTTACCGATCATGATATTGAGCATCTTACTGATGGAGAATATGTTTATAAACTAAATATGCACATTAGAGATCCCATATATCATTATACTAGCTTGTGGGCTACGGCTACCAAAACACTATCCTCAGCGCTTTATGGGGCTTTAGAATGGATAAATAACCACCCACACCATTATAATGAACTCCGAGGCGAGCTTTCAGAAGACGCTAGGATACATGTAAAAGACATGCTCAGTCCCTATACAGGGTTTTTAAGCGCACAACATATGTTTAATACATTGATGTTTTGGTATACCGGCACCACATTAAGTGCAATTATGACAGAACAGATCGATGAAATAATGACTGCAAATCCGGATTATGTAAATGATCCGGACGCGGATCCTAGTCTGCTTGGACAAGGGCAATATTTTGAGACTGGGTTTCTCACTAATAAAGATAAGATTGATAGGAGAGTATTGCAAAATTTCTACAGAGTTATAAATGATTTATTATTTGGTGTTTCGAAGTTTGTGGAAGCTGATATTTCTAACCAAGCTATTGATTCCGGCAATGTAGATGTTTCGGGAGTTACAGCAAGAGAGTTTTTAGACTATAGCCGAACATGGAACCAGAACCCCGTAAGAGCAAATCTAGATTATAGAATGATGCTGCAAGTCACTGAAAGGCAATCTGATCATTTTTCCGTACCGCAGATAGACAATGAATTTAAAAAAGAGTTGCAAAAGCATTATGGCTCTACTTCATATTCCGATAGCACACTAGACAAAGCAAACTTTTTTACTCCTAGGCTTGTGGGGGAAAAAGTAATTAATTACTATAATATCGATCGAGAAACTACTCTTCCGGATTCAAAAGTTGAAGTAATAGAAGCTAGTGTGAAAAAGCCAGCCAGACTAAAGAGTGAAATTATTAGTGCTATATATGATTACAACTCGCAAGATTATGATGGCGCAGTAGCAAATATAAAAAATGATTCCGCAATATTCGAATCACTTCTAGGAGAATTAGGTGGAACAGTTAGAAATTTGACAGCAGAAGCGATTAATACAGAAGTTGTTGTTAACTGGGAAGAGACACGCCAATTTGTATTTGGGTTAGATCATGGAGAAAATAGTAGATCCGATAAGTTTCCTAGCGAAGAAGAACTGGAGGCAATTGCACTAGCAGAAGAAGAACGCCGCGAGATAAAAGAAAATCTTTTATTAGAAAAAATAAAATTAGAAGATTTGACTATGAGTTACTTGGTTGATTCCAAGGGGCATCATTTATTAGATAGGCGCAAATTCACACAAGGTGAGCGAGAGTTCACTAGGTTGAGAGCTTTTAATTTGTCTAATTTGTATTTTAATGTCATACATAGGGATAAGCCATACCCTAGGCTTTTGATCAATATTTTGAGTGAATATTATCGACAAGCGAGCGACTCAACTGTCGAAACTAGTCCCATAAAAGTACTTGGTTCAAAGTTTGTTGTTGATAATACTTTTTTAGTATATTATCTAGATTCGTTTGATGCCAATATGAACCCAAGATGGGTAGAACTTATACGCGGAGAGATGGGCAATGTGGTAATGGCTGCGTCTTTATCAAATCGCACCCGCATATTGTGCAAGCTTGAAAGGTTTAGAATGACAGGAGAAAGAACTGTTTCCGGACAAGGCTCTTCATCTGATTTGGAAATAACTAACAAATATTTCTATTTAACATTATAATTGGAAAAAGTATGAAATTTTATAACATGACATCGCAGCAAAATATATTCATTTCGACAGCAGCTTCAACGCCAATGCAAAGTCAATATGACGTGCCATACGAAAGAAACGATGAATACCTCAAACTGATTAACCAAGAAGATCCTAGAAATCCAGAGTCTTTGTTGGAGCCAGAGTCTGGTATGTTATTATATGCCGATATCGACTTTGAATACAACTATCATGTTCCCAAATTTCAGCAATTTTCTCAGGCCTCGATGAGGGCTTATATAAATAATTCTCCGGGACAAGATCTCCATGAGCAGCCTAAATTTTTGCCGTCTATTAATGTATTTTTGCTGTCTGGCTCTTCTTTAGTCGAAAACAACAATGACTTCGAAAACTTATATGACGCTAGCTATACACTATATAACACCCACCAGCCCGCACCCTCGCACATTCCCTTCGGCTTGGTGGTGACAGAATTGCCCGTAAGCCAATTTTCAACAGCCCAAAATCAATTAAGTAGAGAATACTTTGAGCAAGTTCCAGCTTCGTTTAAGCATTTGTATGAATGGAAGCAGCTTATAGGGTACAATTCTATGCATGAAGCTATTTGGGATCTAAAAATAGATCATTTGCGAGACTTTTATCCGGGAATAAAAAGCCCTGAGTTCATAAATATCGACATGGCTAGAATATACGCCGACACGGAAAATAAAAGGGAAATGTTCCCATTCTTTGCAAAATTTAAATTAACCGGTGTAAGTAAAAATAGCTTTTGTGATTTGCTGGTTAGCGCTGACTTGGTAGATGATTTTGTTGATTTTTTAGTTATGCACCGCGAATTCAAGACAGAAGACGTAACATACTTTAGCAATACTTTGGGAGCAGACGGCTTATGGAGCCATGAAGAGTTTATGGCTGATGTATGGGGGTACGATGTTAACACTTTCATAGCTCACCTTCAGAACCATGGCTCTGGGCAAGCTAGCACTTTTGCAGCCAATCAGACTACATGTAGCACGTTTGAGTCTTATCTTAAGTCGCTTATGTTTGGCAACATACTCAACAGTTGGATATCCACAGCCCAAAAAAATTCTTCTATGCCCGTGGCATTTAGATTGGAGAAGTATTTTCACGATGATCACTCCAGTACCAATAATTTAGTTAGTGTACATTATTTTTTCAACTATTCTGAACTGCTAGAATTTAAGTATTTTGATAGCATGGTAGCTCCAGAATTTCATTTTCACTACAAGTTAAATGTCATCAATGCTATGACGCCCGATAATGTAAATCTTTATTTTACTGAGGAGCCGTTTTATAGTGAAACTATTTTAATTTTAGATTCTCCTCCAGTTGCACCAGATGTAGAAATTTTAACTTATAGGGGCGTCGGTGACAAAAACTTGATACTTATCAATCAAATGATCGATAAAGAGGCATTAGTGCCAGTGTTGATTAATCCTTCTGATTATGAACAATTTGAAAGGCAATATGAAGCGCAAAAAATTGATCGCCCCAATCCAATTATTTTTGAAAGTGACAGTCCATCTGATTTTGAAATTTTTAGGCTAACAGAGAAGCCGACAACATATGCAGATTTTGCCAAGGGAATGTATAAGTTCATCAAAACTGAACATGCAAATTCGGTAGCATATGAAGATCAAATTGTGCCAAATCAATATTACTACTATATATTTAGGGCTCATGATCCAAATGGATACCCTTCAAACCCAACCCCTGTGTATGAGTTTGTATTGCTGAAAGATGGAGAAACAATGTATCCTAAAACTCGGATTATAGACTTTAAGCAGCCAGATCCGCCAACGCAAAAATCTAAATCTTTTAAAAAATATTTAAAAATTGGCTTTTCGCCTAGGCAATATACTTTTGGTGATGTCGAGATGGCACTACCAAATTTCGGAGACGAAGGCACAGAAGTTCGCCCCGGCGTGTCAGAGGACAACATAATCGGCTCGGAAAGGGTTTTTAAATTTAGAATCCGCAGCAAAAACACAGGAAAATTAATAGATATTAATGTAACATTCAAAAAGAATAACGTTATTCAAGCATAAATGATATTAATTTACTATTTAACATGACACACTATTTATATA
>MDSZ01040362.1_pt1 | contig 12348 bp, 11 predicted proteins | sample 811201 | NCBI WGS metagenome assembly MDSZ01 (sample SAMN05326647, study PRJNA326480) | marine metagenome | isolation source: seawater | place: Indian Ocean: North | collected 2010
ATATACCGTGTTTAAAGTAAATTGACTCTGGCTCAAAAAAAATTGGTGACTTTAAAATTTTAACAATGTTAGCCCCATCAATCCAAGCATCTATTCTTTTATTTTCAAAATCTAAACACAAAGAGATATCTGTCCACACACCTTTCATGCTTTTTAATGTTTTTAATTTATAATATTTTGATTCATCTTTAACATTGTCTTTTGAGCCACTTAGTTGATGCCAATTTAAATACAAATTTCCTTTTCTTGCATCAATTTGTATCAATGGCGGGAAGGAAGACAAACTATTTGCTTTCCCAGACGGGCCACCCTTTTGATGTATCTGACCTAATGTTGTACTTACTTTTCTAATATCAGTAAAATCATTAGATAGTTTTATACTGTAACCATAACATTGTTTACCAGATATTGGTTGATTTGGCTCTGATGAAAGTTCAATCCTTTGTCTATCATTTTCACAATCACTCCAATTATCATCTCCAAAACAATCACCATTTCTAAGTTCAAATTTTTGAAAATAATTTCCACTCCTTGATTTTGAATTATCCTTTATATAACTAAAATTATATTTATTTTGACTCATATAATTTTTATGAAACTCAAATCCACTGTTTGATGTTTCGATAAATAATTTATTATCATTGTCAATCTGATAGTTATTAGCAAAAGCAGTTAATTTAAATATTAACAAAAAAAATATTATGTTAAATATATGACTAATTGATGTTTTAAACATTTTTTAAATTTAATGATTTAAAAATTTATAAACATCGCCATTATAAACTCATCAATGAAAGATTTTAAACAAATTATCCAACACCAACTATTTAAAATATATAGTAAACACATATAGAAATAGCAGAAGATGCAGCGAACATATTCTTATCAAGATTGAAGTCGAGGGCTCGAAACCCCTTGCCAGCTCCAGTTAATGAACTTTTCAATTTATTAGTAATACATTGTCTTAATTTGAGTAATTGATAAATTTACTAATAATCAAAATGAAAATATTAGTTACAGGGGGTTTGGGTTATATCGGTAGTCATGTAGTGAAAGATCTTTTATTGGACAGGCATGATGTTACAGTGATTGATTACAAAATTACTAAGAAAATATTTTACAAGGAAAATAATGTTAATTATATCAATGCTAATATATTAGATAAAAAACAATTAAGAGAAATATTTAATAAAAAACGTTTCGATATTGTTATGCATTTTGCTGCAGTTATCGATGTCAAAGAGTCAATGACTGATCCAAGTCTGTATTATAGAAATAATTTTATCGGATCACTTAACATTTTAGATCTCATGGTAGAGCACAACATAAAGTATTTTATTTTTTCATCCACAGCAGCAGTGTATGGCAATACAAATCAAACTTTAATTAGCGAAGACCATATTAAAGATCCAATAAATGCCTACGGAAATTCTAAATCTATGGTTGAAGAAATGCTTTTTAGTTATCACAAAGCACATAATATTAAATATTCTATTTTAAGATACTTTAATGCATGTGGGGCTCATTTAGATGGAACTATTGGAGAGTGCCATGATCCAGAAACACATTTAATTCCTGTAATTTTACAAGTTGCTTCTGGTAGAAGAAAAAATTTAGATGTTTTTGGTGATAATTTTAACACTCCTGATGGAACCTGTGTAAGAGATTATGTACATGTCATGGATGTGTCATCTGCGCATATTCTTGCTCTAAAAAACATAATTAATAATAAACAACCATCAATACTCAATATTGGTAGCGGCACAGGTTATAGTGTCTTTGAAATCATAAATGAAGTAGAAAAGTTTACATCTACTAAAATACCATTTAGTATTAAAGATAGAAGAAAAGGTGATACTGACAGACTCATTGCTGATATCAAAAAAATTAAAAATTCTCTTGGATGGGTTTCTAAATACTCTGATTTACAAAACATCATTGCAACAGCATGGAGATGGGAGCAAACTCTAAAGAAAAAATTATATTAATTTTAAAATATTAATTATAAAAATATAAAAAATATTTATTGATTTAAAAATGAAAAACGAAATTCTTATTATCATGCCTGTATACAATGAAGAGGATATGATCGAAAAAGTTATCGATGATTGGTTATCACTAGAAATTAATTTAAATTTTAAGATATTACTTGTTAATGATGGTTCTAAAGACAGATCAAAGGAAATTATCGAAAAAAAAATGTCTAACAACAAAAAAATAATTCTCTTAAATAAAAAAAATGCAGGACACGGCCCTGCGATAATTACAGGATATAGATACGGTGTAGAAAATGAATACGAGTATATATTTCAAACAGACAGTGATTATCAGTTTAGATCTAATGATTTTATTAAACTTTGGAAACATTGTGACAAGGGATTTGATATTGTTGCTGGAACACGTAAGATCAGAAATGACAGTTTTTTAAGGGTATTTTTAAGCAAATTTATTCTCAGACCTTTTTTATTTTTAGTATCAGGCAAGCTTTTATTAGACCCTAATGTTCCTTACAGATTGATGAATTATAATTTTTTAAAAAATTTTCTAGAGCAAATCGGTGGTAAAAATTATATTGCACCAAATATTTTAATGTCAATTTTCTCTAAAAAAATAAAATATATCCAGGTTAATCATTACAAAAGACTATCAGGAGAATTAAATTGGAAATTTAATAAGTTACTTAATTTTGGTTATGCTTTAATCCTTGAAATATTAAATTTTGCATTCAGAAATAAATGAAAAAAGACGTTCAAATAATTGGCAGTGGATTTTTTGGAGCAGTTTTAGCTGAAAGACTGGCAAGTCAAAATAATATACGAGTAGAGATAATTGAGAGAAGGGATCACTTTGGAGGCAATTCATATTCCGAAATAGATAAGAATATAGGCATTGAATATCATAAATATGGTACTCACATTTTTCATACATCTAATAAGGAAGTTATGGATTACATGAAAAATTTTATGGTATTAAATAATTATAAACATCAAGTTTTTTCCTCATATAAAAAAGGTATTTATACAATGCCATTTAATCTTTCAACCATAAATCAAGTATATAAAAAAAGTTTTACTCCAATAGAAGCAAGAAAATTTATTAATAAACAAATTAGAAAAATACCAAAAGACTCTATTAACAATATAGAGGAAAAAGCAATCTCTAGTGTTGGTCCAAAAATTTACAATATGTTAATTAAAGGTTATACTATGAAGCAATGGGGTAAACATCCTAAAAAATTACCACAACATATAATTAATAGAATACCTCTAAGATTTAATTATGATAATACATACTTTTTAAATTCTCTTTGGCAAGGGATACCTCAAAATGGTTATGGCGATGTTTTTAGAAAAATTTTATCCCATAAGAATATTAAAGTAAATTTAAACAAAGAATTTTCTTTGAATGATCTGGATAAAAATACTTTAACAATATATACCGGACCATTAGATAAATTATTTAATTATAAGTTTGGTAAACTAGAGTGGAGATCTTTAAAATTTAAAAAAAAATATTTAAATAGACATGATTTTCAAGGAAATTCAGTAATAAATTACCCTGACATTAATGACAAACATACTCGTATTCATGAACCTAAACACTTACACATTGATAGAAATATTTTCAAAACAGATAGAACACTAATTATATATGAATACTCGAATAATAATTCTAAGGATCCATATTACCCCATCAATGACCCAACAAATAGACTTCTACACAGAAAATATAAAAACCTTCTAAAAAATTATCCAAAACTTTTTACGGGCGGACGCTTAGCTGATTATGCCTATTACGATATGGATATGACAATTTCTGCAGCTTTAAAACTATATAAAAAAATATCAAAAGAATTATAAATTCATGAAGAAAATTTATCTGAATTTATTTTTTTTAACACTCACTATATTTGTTAGCATTTATTTCATTGGTTTTACGCAAACAAATTATGACACTGGATATGGAGACTTTTATGTATTTCTATCCATTCACCAATTAATGGACGTAAATTACGCTCTATATAAAGAGATTTGGGACCATAAAGACATAGGTTTTTATTTATTTAACCACTTATTTTACAAGGCACTTGGTATCCCTGGTTTATTTTTTTCAACACTTTTAATAATTATACTGTTTTATTTTTCATTAAATTATTACCTAAAAAAAGAAAATATTTTTAAAAATCACTATTTTGTTTCCACTTTAATAATTTTTTTTATTGTATCTATTGATAGTTTTATAGCAACACACGGTGAGACCCAAGCGCCATTACTGATATTATCAGGTATTTTCTTATATAGTTTTAATAAATACATATCAGGTATTTTGTTTATTTTAGCTATTACAATTAAAATTTCAGGTTTGCCAATAGTATTGGCTTTCTTTCTTTTTATACTAATTAATAAAAAACCATTTAAGGCATTTTTTACTTCAGAAATATTGCCACTAATAATTCTAATTTTCTCCCTAATTATTTTATTTTTTATTTACTCAAATATTTTTAGCAGTTTTTATTTAATAGACGGTTGGCGAGAAATTACTAGTTTTAACAAAATATATGCTGAGACAATTAGAGGTAACAAATTATTCTCTTTAAACTCAAAAGATTTAACTATTGATATAATAAGAATTTTTTTTTACTTCACTACACATACTAAAATATTTTTTATACTTTGTTTATTTAGTTTCATAATTAATTTTTTATTTATAAAAAAATTTAATCAATTAGAAATTATTTTCTTTTTTAAATATTCATTACTCTTTTTATTTTTAATATTTGCCGCCCTTGGTGTTATGTATTTACATATTCCAGTTGCTTTTCATCATTATCAATTTTTAAACCCTTTTTTGATTGTATATTCTCTTGTTAATATATCCTTATTATTAAATAAGTTTAGACATGAAAAAATAATCTATATTTTTATTTTTGCAGTGTTTTTAATTAACACCCAGTTGATAAAAAATTCCAATAATTTTATAAATTTTTTCAACCCAATTAATGGAGAGGGTGAATTGAGTAAAGAACTAAATTTATTAGATAATAATGATTTCATTATACTCGCGGGGAATCATGTAAAGCTTGATTATTCATCGCTAATACGTAATAAAAAAAATTTGAGTTGCCGCTTTTTTTATCAGTTAGAGCATATTTTAGATAATTATTATTTAGAATTTAAAGAATGCATTGAAAATGAACCAAAAATAATTTTTTTACTCAAAAATAAAAGTTTATTAAAAATTTTTTATGGAAAATACTATGATCCGATAATGAATTTATTAGAAAATAAATTTAATAACGGCTACAGTAATTGTGGGAAAAATAATTTCTTCTATATTTTTTCAAAAGATAAAAACTATTGTGATTTGTTAAATTAAAAATGGACCAGCATTCTATTTCTATATTTCAAAAGTTATTAATAAATGCATTAAAGTTAGATTTACTCCTATTTTGTTTACTTATTACATCATCAGTAATTTTTTTCTTTTTCTTCAAAAATTTATTTGCTGAAATATCTGTTGCTTACGGATTTTTAATGGTTTGGTTAAAAGATTTACATCTACTTATAGGATCAATCTGTTTATCTTTGTTTATAGTCTATTTGCTAAATTTATTAAAAAATATTAATAAAAAATCTTTTTTGATAATTGTTGTAACTATTTCTCTTAATTTATTATCAATGATAATAAGTTTTGATTATGCTATCTTTATTCTACTTTCTCTAATATTTTTAACAATTTTTTTAATAAGTTTTAAATTTAAAAATTATATAAAATAAAAATTATTATAAGTATGTATCATTAATAATCTTTATTACCAAATTCCAATACTTGTAAAATATGAAATATTTTTTCAGATATTTTACTACTAGATAAAAAACTGTAATGAGAGTATTAAACCAATAAAGATAAAAATGTATCCAATTAATTTTTGTAAATTGAGTAATTTATTTTTAATAGATTCTAATGCTATAGCCGAAGTAACCAAAAAAGTTAAAATAATGTACCATGCGGCATCTACTATACTGGCAGTCAAAATTAAAAAAACATTTAAAATTATGTCATTATCGGATGACATAAATTGTGAGTAAATAGCTACAAACCATATAAATATTTTAGGATTTAATAGAGAGATACTCAAACCATGCACAAAAGAAGTGACCCCACTCTTTAAACTATCATTGTCAAAGTTTAATTTTTTTTGATTGGTTATGTTTCTAACTCCTAGATAGATTAAAAACAATATCGAAATGATTTTAATACCATTAAATATAAAAATATTTGTATTTATAATTATTCCAATACCAAGAACTGCAAATAAAGCATAAGTTCCAATCCCAAAACCATGCCCTAAAGACGCTAGTATTCCGTGATATCTACTTTTTAAAATTGCATTATTAATTATTACAACCATACTAGGTCCAGGCGATATTGCTCCAAGGAGACATACAGAAAATATTTTTAGAAAAATTAGTATAGACATTTTGTCTAATGAAAATTTTCTTTAACTTCTATTTTATTTAATTCAGACGAGTTTATTATTTTTTTAAGATTGACTGAAGCATTTGTATATATAATTTTCTTACAATATTGCCAAATTGGTAAATCTTTTTTGCTATTACCAAAATAATCAAATTCGTTAATATTTAATTGCTGCTTGATAAATTTAACCTTGTTATTTCCAACCATATTGTAGTTATTTTTTGTACCAAAGGACTCAAAAAATATTTTCAAGTGTAGATCTATTTGATCGACTAGAATTTGGTGACTACCTGATATTAAGTATACTACTCTATGTCTATTTTTTACATCTCTAATATAATTTAAAGCACTTTTGTTAAATGATAGTTTGTTTATTGGCACTATAAAGTTTTTAGATATTTTTTCTTTTAAATAAGGCTTCCCCTTAATTAAAAACATGAACAAATAAAAAATTAATTTGAAAGGTTTATTTTTCAAGCAATTAACAAAGGCTAGATTTGATAAATCTTCTCTAATTAATGTACCATCTAAATCTACAAACAATATTTTGTTTTCATCCATTTTTTTTAAAAAAAGATACTTTAATTGTTATTAAATCTTTATCCACTTTTTCTTTAATTGACCCGATACAGTCTGCATTGATCTTTAATCCTTTCTGGATAATGTTTTCGTAAATGAGACACTTAACGTTATAAATCTCCTTATCTTTAAATTTTTTCCTACCTCTTTTTTCATCAGGAAATTTTTTGAAAAAACTTTCTAAATCTTTCAGTGAATATTTCTTAATAAATACAACGTTTTCATGGCTTTTCATCAAAGTATAATGATTTTTTGGAGGTTTGTTTTTGAATATTTCAATCAATGTTTAAAGTGACGATCACTTAATTTAAAAAAGTTTAATTTGTTTTCTTTAACAAATTTTTCTATCAAAAGATCATTTTTAGATCCCATAGGTGCGTATATATCAATCTTTAATTTTTCATTTTTTATAAGCTCTAAAGAGTCAGTAAAAGGAAAAAAGGCATCTGAAAATAAAAAAAGTTGACTCTTTTTCTCTTTTTTCTGTTTAGATTTTAATTTATATAAACAATTTTCAAGTGAGTCTATTCTTGATGTCTGACCACCGGATTGAGATACTAGACTATTTTCATTAAAAATTGCAATTGCGTTTGACTTAACATATTTTAAGACACTTATAAAAAAATCAGTTTTCTCTTTTCGAAGTTTATTAATACCAAATATTTTTTGTATACTAGATTTCTTATTATTTACGTCTTGAATTAGCTTACCCGCAAAAATAGTTCTTTGCTCTAACTTTCTATTAAATTTTCTAACTTTCAAGACCCTTAAATTTTTTTTATTTTTCAATAATTTTAAGGCCTCTTTCTCAAAATCAGGTGCCGCGATTACTTCATAAAAACTTTTTATAAGATATTTTGCAACGTCAACAGTAATCTTTTTATTAAACGCCACTACCCCACCAAAAGCACTAATGGGATCACCTGCTAGTGCATTTTCGTAACATTTTATCTGATTATTTTCCATTGATGCACCACATGGAATATTGTGTTTAATAATTGTACAAATAAATTTTTTTGTCTTTATCTCATAAGCTATTGTAACTGCTGCATCTAAATCTAACAAATTATTATAACTTAATTTTTTCTCTCCACTTAATTGTTTAAATTGATTTCCTTCAATTAAAGCTGTCGCTTTTTGCTGAGGGTTTTCACCATATCTAAGTGGATACTTATCGTAGTAAATACCCTGAAACCAATTTGAAATTGCTATGTCATAATTTGTAATTTGATTCATAGCTTTTATTGCATACTTCTTTCTTGCTGGTTCAGTCTTAGGAAAATTTTTAATAAAATTTTGGTAATCTGATGGATCAACAATAATTATTGTTTTTTTGTAGTTTTTTACTGCTGCTCTAATGAGACTATGACCACCAATGTCTATCATTTCAATTATTTCATCTTCTTTCCTGACTTTTTTGATTGTTTCCTTAAAAGGATAAAGATTAATAATCAGTAAATCAAAATTAATCATTTTTTCTTTAACAAGCTCTTTTTGATGAAACTTTGAGTTTGTGGCAAGTATTCCTCCAAAAATCTTAGGATGAAGAGTCTTTACTCTACCATGTAATATCTCTTTTTGTTTAGTATATTTTGATATTTGAAAATGTGGAATTCGATTTCTTTTTAAATATTCAGATGACCCACCTGTAGAGTAAATAACATAATTATTCTTTATTAAAAATTTTCCAATCTTATCAAGACCAGATTTATCAAAGACTGATATAAGCGCATTCTTTTTTTTCACCATTAGTTAAAAAAATCGTTTAGCTCATTTGTAGCTGATATTAAATTTTTTTGTTTAAATAAAAAAGATCCTGCAACAAGTATATTTGCTCCAGCTTCAATACAAAGTTTACCAGTATCATAATTGACACCACCATCAACTTCAATATTAACATTTAGTTTATTTTTTTTTACAAAATTAGATAAATTTTTTATTTTCTCAATTTGACTACTCATAAATGATTGCCCTCCAAATCCTGGCTCCACTGTCATGATAATTACTTGATCAATTGTGTTTAAATATTCTTTTATTTCTTCCCAAGGTGTTTTCGGTTTTATAGCGATTCCAACTTTAATATTATTCTCTTTAATTTTATATATGAGCTCACCAATATTTTCATCAATTTCATTATGAAAAGTAATTATATTTGAACCCGCTTTAATGTAATTATCTAAAAATTGGCCAACTCTTCTAATCATTAAGTGTACATCAAAAACTTTTTTTGTTTTGAAACGTAAATCAGTAATGAATTTTGATCCAAAAGTTAAATTTGGAACAAAATCACCATCCATTACATCAAAGTGAATGTATTCCGCTTTTGATTTGTCAAGATCAGATATAACATTTTCCATATTTGAAAATGACCCACCTAAAATTGATGGTGATATTATCGTTTTCATTTTGTTTTTTCTAAAACTGAAACAAAAAAGATATCACTTCCTCCTAAATCTTTAAAGCTTAGAGGGTTAATAAAATATCCATTTTGTCTTCTTATCATTTTATCTGAATTAATTTTGTGTACTTTAATATTTTTATGTTTTTGTAAAATTATATCAATGACATCGATTGTCTCAAAAGGATGAAAAGAACACACAATATAAATTAAATAACCACTTTTATTAAGTATTTCTAATGATTTTTGTATCATGTTTATTTGTTTTTTTTGGTGTTTCTTTATTAAAGATTGATTAACTTTCACCATGACATCTGGATTCCTTCTAAAAGTTCCTAAAGCGCTGCAAGGGGCATCCAACAAAATTGAATTAAATTTTTCGGTAAATTTCTTTTTTAGAAAATCTATTTTTTTAATATTCATTTTGATTTTTAAGCGACTAAGATTTTCCTTAAATTTATCTATCTGCATTTGAGAATTGTCAATTGCCAGTACATTAAACCCATAGGAATGGAGTAATATACTTTTACCCCCAGGTGCAGAACAAACATCGATTAAATTTTTATCTTTATAAAATTTATTTACCGATTTAATTACTTCAAAATTACCAATATCTTGAACAAAACATCCCTTATTTATTTTTCTATCTAAAGGCAATACCCTTTTATTATAAATAGCACCTTCTTTATCCATTAAACTTATTTGATAATTTTTAGGTTTAGTAAATGTGGTTCTATAAATATGATCTCTAATAGATTTACTTGAAAATATTTTATCTAATGCTTTTTTAAAATTAGGATAAATGTGTTCTTCATATTTTATTTCATTAATATTTCTTAAAATATTTCTTAAAACACCATTTACTAATTTATCTTTTTTTAAAAATTTACTAGCTTCTACAGCATCGTTTACTATTGCATAATGAGGTTTGCTAGAAAAATATATTAATGTAAGACTAATTTTTAAAAGTGTTAAAATGCTTTTTGGTGTTTTATTGTTAACATATTTCGTAAGAATTTTATTGTGGTTCTCATAGTTCCTGTAATATTCCTGAAGTATTAAAAATAGAAAATTTCTTTTTAATTCAGGGAAAGTATCGATAACATGATCAATACTACTACCTTTTTCAATTTTTTTTATTGACTCAAATAAATTTGTAATGTCGGATAATTTAGATATTTTTAGACCCGTCAATTAAAGATTGAACAACATTTGGGTCTGCCAATGTTGATGTATCGCCAAGTTGATCTTCTTCTTTTGATGCTATTTTCCTTAAAATTCTTCTCATGATCTTTCCTGATCTAGTTTTTGGCAACCCTGGCGAGAATTGTAATTTATCAGGTGTTGCTATTGGCCCTATTTTCGTTCTAATCCATTGTACGAGCTCTTTTTTTAAATCCTCACTCACTTCAACCCCAGTATTTGTTGTTACATAAGCATATATACCTTGACCTTTTATATCATGAGGATAGCCCACTACTGCTGCTTCGGAAACTAATTCATGTTCAACAAATGCACTTTCAATCTCTGCAGTTCCAAGCAAATGTCCAGATACATTTATACAATCATCTACCCTTCCAGTGATCCAATAAAAGCCATCTTTATCTCTCCTACATCCATCTCCTGTAAAATATTTCCCTTTGAATTGACTAAAATAAGTATCAACAAAACGCTGGTGATCCCCATAAACTGATCTCATCTGACCCGGCCAGCTATCTAACATACAAAGCTTACCTTCACATTCACCCTCTAAAACATTTCCATTATCGTCAACAATTGCGGCTTCAATTCCAAAATATGGCTGGGTTGCACTTCCAGGCTTAAGTTTTGAAACACCAGGGATTGGTGATATTAAATGCCCCCCGGTTTCAGTTTGCCACCAAGTGTCAATAACCGGACATTTATCCTTACCAACTATTGTTGAATACCAATTCCAAGCCTCTGGGTTAATTGGTTCACCAACTGTTCCTAAAATTCTTAAGGAACTCAAATCACACTTTTCTATATACGAATTTCCTTCTTTCATCAAAGATCTTAATACAGTTGGTGCAGTGTAAAAAATATTGACTTTATATTTATCACAAACTTCCCAAAAACGAGAAAAATCAGGATAGTTAGGCACGCCTTCAAATAATAATGTTTTGCCTCCGTTTGCTAAAGGCCCATAAACCGAATAAGAATGTCCTGTGATCCAGCCAGCATCTGCTGTGCACCAATAGACATCCCCAGGATGATAGTCAAAAGAATACTTATGCGTAAAAGATGCATATACCAAATATCCCCCTGTAGTATGAAGAACACCTTTTGGCTTACCAGTAGAACCAGATGTGTATAAAATGAAAAGAGGATCTTCTGCATTCATTGATACACATTCGCATTGATCATCTACTTTTGTAACTAATTCATCATAATAAAAATTATTTTCTTTATGTAGATCGTCTTGAGTATTTGTATATCGAATAACAAGAGTTTTTATGGAACTATCACAACTCTCTAGAGCTGTATTAATATATTTTTTAAGTGGGATTTTTTTTCCACCTCGAACACCTTCGTCGGCAGTAATCACAAATTGTGATTTACAATCTATTATACGTCCTGCAATTGACTCTGGGGCGAAGCCCCCAAATATTACTGAATGTATTGCCCCTATTCTTGCGCAAGCTAACATAGCAAACGCAACTTCAGGGATCATCGTTAAATAAATTGTTACAACATCACCTTTTTGAACGCCAAGTTTTTTTAAAACATTTGCAAATTTACTTACTTCTGTCTTTAATTCTTTATAAGTGTAGGTTTTATTTTTACTAGAGTCATCTCCCTCCCAAATAACTGCTACTTCATTTGGTTGTGTTTCCGCATGTCTATCTACACAGTTATAACAAACGTTCAAT